>FWWL01010886.1_pt1 | contig 10247 bp, 14 predicted proteins | sample 2228331 | NCBI WGS metagenome assembly FWWL01 (sample SAMEA103939775, study PRJEB20133) | metagenome
TTGAGCGGCTGATTGCCTACGCGAGGAATCCCCGTACGCACTCGGACGAGCAGGTCGCGCAGATTGCGGCGTCGATCGCCGAATTCGGGTTCGTGAACCCGGTGCTTGTCGGCTCTGATGGGGTGATCATCGCCGGGCACGCGCGCGTCATGGCTGCGCGGAAGCTCGGCATGATCGAGGCGCCGGTGATCGTACTGGATCACCTGAGCGAGGCGCAGCGGCGCGCGCTGGTGATCGCCGACAACCGGCTGGCCCTCAACGCCGGCTGGGACGACGAGATGCTGCGGGTCGAGCTCGAGGCGCTGCGCGAGGAGGAGTACGGCCTCGATCTGCTGGGCTTCGACGATGCCGAGATCGAGGCGCTGCTCGCGGAGCCGAAAACGGAGTTCGCGGGCAACACGGACGAGGATGCGGTTCCGGAGACGCCCGAGGCGGCGGTGACGGTTCCCGGCGATGTGTGGGTGCTGGGGGAACATCGGCTGCTGTGCGGCGACGCGACGCAGATGGAGGCGCTCAAGAAAGTGCTCGCCGGCGGCCTGGCGGACATGACCTTTTGCGACCCGCCGTACAACGTGAACTACGGCGCGACGATGAAGGACAAGCTGAGAGGCAAGAAGCGGAAGATCGCCAATGACAATCTTGGCGACGGATTCCAGCAATTCCTCCGCGACGCCTGCACGAATATCCTCGCGGTCACCAAGGGCGCAGTCTACATCTGCATGTCGAGCTCGGAACTGCACACGCTGCACCGGGCGTTCACCGAGTCGGGCGGGCACTGGTCGACGTTCCTCATCTGGGCGAAGAACACGTTCACGATGGGACGGTCGGATTACCAGCGGCAGTACGAGCCGATCCTGTACGGCTGGAAGGAAGGCTCGGATCACTACTGGTGCGGCGCGCGCGATCAGGGCGACGTATGGTTCGTCAAGAAGCCCGTCGCCAACGACCTGCACCCGACGATGAAGCCGGTCGAACTTGTCGAGCGGGCCATCCGCAATTCGAGCAAGAGCCGCGACACGGTGCTCGACCCCTTCGCCGGCTCGGGCTCGACGTTGATCGCCTGCGAGAAGACTCACCGGCAGGCGCGGTTGATCGAGTTGGAGCCGAAGTACTGCGATGTCATCATCCGGCGATTCGAGGAGTTTTCGGGCAAGCGAGCCGTGCTCGAAGGCGACGGCCGCAGCTTCGCCGAACTCGCCGTGGAGCGAGGAGCGGTGGCGGCGTGAGGTGGCGCGGTGCGAGCGCGAGATGGCCGAAGCCGAGGCGCTGTTGCGCGCCGGGCATCCGGACGTCGCGGGCCTGTGCCTGGCGCTGCACGACTGGGCGCAAGAGTTGCGGATTCTGCAGCGGGAGCGAGGATGCCGGCCCCACGAGCCTACGCGGCGGGCCTCCTCCGCACCGTGCGCTCGATCTCGGGCCCCAGCGTCCGGCGCGCCTGGCGCAGGTCGTACTCCGATTGCAGATTGAGCCAGAGCTCGGCCGACGTCCCGAAGTATGCTGCCAACCGCAAGGCGGTGTCGGCGGTGATCGACCGCTCCCCATGGACGATCGAGTGGATGCGATTGGGCGGCACATGGAGGTCGCGGGCCAATGCGTTGATGCTCAGGCCGAGAGGCTTCATGAACTCCTCGGCCAGAATCTCCCCGGGATGGATCGGTTCGAGTGGCTGTGATTTCCTGGCCATGGCTTCCTCAGTGATAGTCGACGATCTCCACCTCATGCGCATCGCCGCCGCGCCACACGAAGCAGATCCGCCAGCGCTCGTTGATGCGAATGCTGTGCTGGCCTGCCCGGTCGCCCTTGAGGGCTTCCAGGTGGTTGCCCGGCGGGCAACGCAGATCTTCCAGCCTGCTCGCCGCCGCAAGGTAAAGCAGCTTCCGCCGGGCTGCCCGTTCGATGGACCGGAAGCGCGGCACGGGCTGGTCGGCGAACAGCGCCTCCGTATCCCGGCAGCGGAACGAGCGAATCAATCTTCAGTTTATTCCGTGGCGTGTATTCCGTCAAGCAGTATGGCCGGCAGAACCGGACCGTCAGGGGAGCGGCGCCATGGCGGCTGAGGCCATTGCGGCATGGCTGATCCCGGGCGTTGGCCTGGCCTCCGGGCTGATCGCCACGTATGTGAGCCTCCAGAACCGGGCGCTACTGGCCGAGGTGCGCAAGGAGTTGGCCGAACTCGAGGGCCGGATCATTTTGCGTCTGAACGGTCTGTACGTGCGGCGGGCCGAATGCGAGCTGCACAACGCGCTGCTGGAGGAGCGGATCGAGAACATTGTTCGGCAGAAGAGAGAAGCCGCCAGCGACTGAGGCCGGCGGCGGAGGGATGGTGATGGCGCTATTGCGGTGTGATGCGATACGCCCGGCCGCCCTCGGGCGTCTTGAAGGATTCGACCGCGAGGCCCATCTTCCTGGCGAGCGCGCCGGAGAGGAAGCCGCGGACGCTGTGAGCCTGCCAGCCGGTGACGGACTGGATGTCGGCGAGCGTGGCGCCCTCGGGGCGGCGCAGCAGTTCAAGCACGATGGCCTTCTTGCTGCCCTCGCGGGCCTTCTTGGGCCCGGCGGCGTTGCCTTCGGGCTTGGCCTCCTTGGCCGCCTTGGCCTGCTTTGGCGCGGCAGGGGCCGTGTGTTGCGCCGGGGCGGGCGTCAGGGCCTGGATGGCGCGCCAGACCCGCGCGACGGCGGTCTTGCGGTCGGTGAACTTCTTGACCGGCTTCAGGTCGCCGAAGGGCGGCACGCCGGCGAAGTTGTTCCAGATCTCGACCAGCCGCTCGGCGGGCCAGTGGGCGGCGAGCTTGGCCAGTTCCTTCTCGCTCGCGAAGCGCGCCTGGTCCTCGGGGACCGCTTCCCCGGCGAGGTAGGCGGTGATGGTGTTGTCGTTGTCGATGGCAAACAGAGTCACGAGAGTTCTCCTTTCTATCGGGTCATGCCGGCGAGTTGATCGTCGGCGGTGATGCGCAGATTCTTGTAGTAGCCGCTGGCTACTCTCGCCCACCCGAACGGAGTTGCGAGCTCATGCCGGGCGGCGATGCGGCTGAGTTTCAAGCGGTGCGTGCCGTTCGAGAACTCCTTCTTGAGGTGGCCCCAGCGGTCGAGTTTCCAGCCGTTGCGGGTGGCCCAGGTGATCAGTTCTTCGCGGGTCATGGCGTCAGTCCTCCTGGCGGCGGTCGATGAGACCGCTTGCGTCCTCGACCGACTGCCGGATGTCGTTCCAGCAGTCGCGGCAGAAGCGGGCTTGGTCGAGCAGCAGCCCGTCGCGGTTGGTCAACACAAGCTCGCGGTGGATCGGCTTCGCCTCATCGCAAAGCGAGCACTCGATGTAGGGTTGTGCGTTCATGGTTCGTCTCCTGGTGGTTCAGTACTCGAGGCCCTTGGCACGGACCGCGCTCGTGTCGCCCAGGTCGGCGAGCACGTAAGCGAGGTGCTCGGTGATGCGGCCGAGGTCGCCGGCGTAGCCCCAGTCGGCGCTTCGCGCGGCCTGTCGCTCCTTGTGCTCGGCCAGGCGCGCGGCGATGCGCTTCAGCAAGTCCTGAGCTTCCGCGTACCGCTCGGCGTACAGGTGAGCGGCGGTTTGTGTCGTGGTCTGCGCTTTGGTGTTCCTCATGGCGACTCCATTCATCGCTCGGGGGCGCGGTCGAAGCAAGCAGAATCGAACAACTGAATCTCGCGACGTTTCAAACAGATAGGGCCATCAATGTCGGACAGGCTCATGACCCAGGCCGAATACGCGCGGCACCGCGCCAAGAGCCGCCAGTACATCAGCCGCCTGGCCAAGGCCGGCGTCTTGGTGATGCGCGGCGGCAAGGTGGACGTTGCCGCATCGGACGCCGTGCTCGATGACCGGCCCGAGCCGGTTTCCGAGCGCGTGGCCGCCTCGCCGGCCGACAGTACGCCCACGGGCACGACGTTTGCCCAGGCCAGGACCGCCGACATGGTCTTCAAGGCCCGGCTCCGCAAGATGGAGTACGACCAGCGCATGGGCAAGCTGATGGAGACGGACCTGTTCCGCCAGCGAATCGAAGCGATCTTCGTGGCGGTCAAGGAGACCGCAATGGCGTGGCCGAACCGCGTTGCACCGGAGATCGCGCCGCTCACCGATGAACGCCAAGTGTGGGAAGTGCTGATGCGGGAGGTGCGCGTCCTGCTCAACGATACGCGGAGCGCCGTCCAGCATGCGCGTTGACGAGATCCAGATCCTGGCGGCCGATGTGCTGTTGCCGCCGCCGGACCTGACGGTTTCCCAGTGGGCCGATCAGAACCGGCGGTTGTCGTCGGAGTCCGCCGCGGAGAAGGGTGAGTGGCGGACAGATCGCGCCCCGTATCAGCGCGCCGTGATGGACGCCATGGGGCCCGCGAGTCCTTACGAAACGGTCGTGATGATGTGGGCGGCGCAGTCGGGCAAGAGTTCGATGCTCGAAAACTTCCTCGGCTACATCATTGAGCTTGATCCTGGCCCCGTGCTGCTGGTCGAGCCTCGCGAAGTGGATGCAGAGGCCTTCTCGAAGGATCGTCTCGCGCCCATGCTGCGCGACACGCCGTGCCTGCGCGGCAAGGTGGCGGATGCGCGCTCGCGCGATTCGAACAACACGATCCTGCACAAGAAGTTCCTGGGCGGCTCGATTACGCTCGCCGCAGCGAACTCTCCGGCTGGCCTGGCGATGCGCTCGATCCGCTACTGCCTTCTCGACGAGGTGGACCGCTACCCGGCGAGCGCGGGCAGCGAAGGCGATCCGGTGAACCTCGCCATCACGCGCACGGCGAACTTCTGGAACCGGAAGATCGTGCTGTGCTCGACGCCCACGACCAAGGGCGCCTCGCGGATCGAGCAAGCTTGGCTCAACTCGAACCGGCAGAGCTACTGGGTTCCCTGCCCGCACTGCGGCGCGTTCCAGGTGCTCGCCTGGGGCAACCTGGTCTGGCCCAAGGATGCGCCCGAGAAAGCCGAGTACCGCTGCGAGCACTGCTCCCGGATGATCGCCGACTGGCAGAAGCACGGCATGCTCCGCGCCGGCGAGTGGCGCGCGGCGCGGCCGGAAGTGGCCGACGTCGCCGGATTTTGGATCAACGGCCTCTACTCGCCGTGGCGCAAGTGGGGCGCGCTGGCGAAGAAGTTTCTCGCCGACAAGAAGTCGATCGAGACGCTGCGCGAGTTTGTCAACACTGTGCTTGCCGAGCCTTGGGACGATGCCGCCGAAACCACGGTCGACCAGGCCACGGTGATGGCGCGTCGGGAGCACTACCGGGCGGCAGTGCCGTTCGGCGCTGTGGTGCTGACCGCCGGCGTCGATGTGCAGAAGGACCGGCTCGAGCTCGAACTCGTGGGCTGGGGACGCGGCGAAGAATCCTGGTCCGTCGAGTACCGCGTGCTTCCGGGCGATCCGTCGGGCGCCTTGGTCTGGCAGGAACTCGACACCTACCTCGAACGCCGCTGGCCGCACGAGACGGGAATCTCGCTTCCGGTGGCGGCCTGTGCGATCGATGCGGGTTACGAATCGCAGGCGGTATATGAGTTCTGCCGGACGCGCTATCACCGGCGCATCTTCGCCGTGAAGGGCAAGGGTGGACCACTGCCCGTCTGGCAGCGCAAGCCGACGGCGAAAAACATTCGCGGTGAGAAGCCGTGGATCGTCGGTACCGACACCGCGAAGGAGACGATCTACGGGCGGCTCAAGAATCCGACGCCGGGCACGCCCGGCTACTCGCATTTCCCGGCGGATCGGGAGGAGACGTACTTTGAACAGCTCCTCGGCGAGGTGCTTGTGACCACCTACGCGAAAGGCCAGCCGAAACGGGAATGGCGGCCAAAACCGGGCGTGCGGCAGGAAGCGCTCGACGCGCGCGTCTACGCCTACGCCGCTTTGCGGGCCCTTATCTCCATGGGGCTCTCGCTCGACAACGAAGCGGACCGGATCCTGGCCGCGAACCGGCCCCGGCCCGTGCCGGAGGATGACCGGGACCGCGCAAAGTGGCTGGGCAATCGAGGAAGGAAGTGGCTCACGCGATGAAGGTCAGAAGTCAGGTGCAATCGTCCGGGATCACCTGGGAGTACCTGGTGGTCACCGGCGATGCTGAATCGCCGAACCTCCTCGCCGAGTATGGCTCGCAGGGTTGGGAACTCGTCGCCGTCGTGCGTGAGCTTGGCATGCGGGCGACGTTCTACTTCAAACGGAGGCGGCAGTAGATGGCGTGGACGCAGACGCAACTCGACGCCATCGAGGCGGCGATCGCAAGCGGTGAACTGACCGTCCGCTTCGGTGATCGCACGGTGACCTACCGCTCGATGGACGAACTGCTCCAGGCGCGCGCCGTCATCAAGGAATCACTGGCAGCGGAAGCCGGAACCGCGACCGACCGCTTCTCGTTTGCCCAGACCTCAAAAGGATGAACTGGCTCGACAAAGCAATCGCCTGGGTGTCGCCCGAGACGGGTCTGCGCCGGATGCGAGCGCGCCGCGCGGGAGAACTCATCCGGCTGGCCTACGAGGGAGCGCGCACGGACCGGCGCACGGGCGGCTGGATCACGACGGGCAACTCCGCGAACGCCGAGATCGCGGTGGCCCTATCGAAGCTCCGCGAACGGTCCCGCGATCTAATCCGCAACAACGCGTATGCGGCGCGCGCGGTAGCCGAGGTGGTGGGCAACGCCATCGGCACGGGCATCACGGCGCAGGCGCGGAGTGGCGAGCCGGAGGTGGACGCCCAGGTCAATGCCGCCTGGGCTCAGTGGATGGACGAGTGCGACGCCGACGGCCAACTCGATTTCTACGGGCTCCAAGCGCTGGTGGCGCGCACCGTTTTCGAAAGCGGCGAGTGCTTGGTGCGATTGCGGCAGCGGCGTCCGAGCGACGGCTTGGCGATCCCGCTCCAGATCCAGGTGCTGGAGCCGGATTACCTCGACCAGACCAAGACCCAGAGGACCGACACCGGCTACATCATTCAAGGCGTCGAATTCGACCTGGTGGGCCGGCGGATCTTCTACTGGCTCTACGGCCAGCATCCCGGTGACGTAGTGCAGACGGGCGTGCGCGGTGGGGCGTCGCTTCAATCCGTCCGCGTGCCGGCCAGCGAGGTCCTGCACATCTACCGCAAGGACCGCCCCGGTCAGGTTCGCGGCGTTCCGTGGCTGGCGCCTGTCGTTGTCACGCTGCGTGATCTGGACGAATACGAGGAGGCAGAGCTGGTCCGCAAGAAGATCGAGGCCTGCTTCGCGGCGTTCGTGACGCAGCCGCAGGGCCCGGAAGGTCCGTCGATTGCGCCAGCCGCACCGGACCCGGCCACCGGCAAGCGGGTCGAAAGCTTCGAGCCGGGCATGATCGAGTACTTGAAGCCGGGCGAGGAGATCACCTTCGCTTCTCCGTCCGCCTCGGCGGGTTACCGCGACTATGTCGCCGCCAAGCAAGCTCAAATCGCCACGGGCTTGCAGCTCACCTATGAACAGTTGACGGGCGACCTCTCGCGCGTGAACTACTCGTCGTACCGCGCGGGGCTGCTCAGCTTCCGCAACGGCATCGAGGGATTCCGCTGGCTGACCTTCATTCCGATGTTCTGCGCGCCGGTATGGGAGCGGTTTCTCGCGGTCGCCTATGCCGCCGGCGCGATTCCTGAGCCCGGGCCGTTCCGCGCCGAGTGGACGCCGCCGGGCTTTGGCAGCGTCGATCCGTACAAGGACTCGGTGGCCACGCTGAACCGCCTGCGCACGGGAACGCTCACGCTGCGGCAGGCGATCGCCGAGCAGGGTTACGACCCCGACGCGCAGCTCGACCAGATCGCCGAGATCAACCGGCTGCTCGATGAGCGCGGCATCGTGCTTGATTGCGACCCGCGCCGCGTCACGCAATCCGGCGCGCAACAGAAGGAGCTTCAAAATGACCCCAACGAGAGAGCGGCTGGAAGCGCAGTTTGAGGCGCTCGCTCCGGCCGACCGCAACGGCCGCACGGCGACGCTTACCTGGTACACCGGCGCGGCCGTGCGCCGCTACGACGCGCGTGGCCCCTACGAGATGCGCTTCTCGATGGATCCGGGCGCGGTACGCATGGCCCGCCTGGCGAGCGGTTCGGCGCCGCTGCTGAACTCGCACCGCGACTTCACGGTGGACGACGTGATCGGCGTGATCACGCGGGCGTGGATCGAGAACGGCCAGGGCAAGGCGACAGTGCGCTTCTCAACTCGCGCCGCAGTCGATCCGGTCTGGCAGGACGTCCAGGACGGCATTCTGCGCAACGCCTCGATGGGCGTGGCGATTCACGCCGTCGAAGACGTGACGCCGCAGGGCGCGGCGATGCGCCAGGTGCTGGTGACCGATTGGGAGCCCGAGGAAGTGTCCCTCGTGCCCGTTGGCGCCGATCCGGGCGCGGGATTCAAGTTCGAACGGGCTACTGGCCCACAGGAGCAGAAGATGGACGAAACCATCACGACCGCCACGGGCGAAGAGGCCCGTGACGAACTCACCGTCAACCTTGATGCCGAACGCCAGGCCGCCGCACTGGCCGAACGTACGCGCATCCGGGAGATCGAGAAGGTCGGCCGCACGCTGGGCCTCGATGCCCGGCTGGTCGCCCAGCATGTCGAGGCAGGCACTCCGATCGAGGAGTTCCGCAAGCTGGCGCTCGATGAGATGGCCCGGCGCACCGAGGAAACGCCGATCCGCAGCGCGGCCGCCGTGGTCACGCGCGATGAAAGCGACACGCGCCGCGCCGGGATCACCGCCGCGCTGTTGCACCGCCACGACCCGGCGGTCTTCCCGTTGAAGGAAGACCTCGGCCGCGACTGGGCCGGGCAGTCGCTGCTCGACCTGGCGAAGGACTGCCTGGAATCCTCGGGCACGCGCACGCGCCGCCTGCCGCGGCACGAGATCGCCAAGCTTGCGCTCTCGACCTCCGACTTCCCCTCGATCCTCGAAGCCGTCGCGAACAAGACGCTGCGGCAAGCCTACGAGGCCTACCCGCGCACGTTCCTTCCGTTCTCGCGGCGGCGCTCGGCGGTCGACTTCAAGAACATCAACGCCGTGCAACTGGGCGAAGCGCCGAGCCTCATGAAGGTGAACGAGAAGGGCGAGTTCACCCACGGCTCGATCGCCGAATCGAAGGAGTCCTACAAGCTCGCCACCTATGGCCGCATCGTTTCGATTACGCGGCAGACGATCATCAACGACGACCTGGGCGCGTTCACGCGAATCCCCGCCGGATTCGGCGTGGCGGCGGCGACGCTGGAGAGCGACACCGTGTGGGGCATCATCACCTCGAATCCAAACATGGGTGACGGCGTGGCGCTGTTCCATTTGAACCACGCGAACCTGAACACGGGCGCGGGCAGCGCGCTGGCGCTCACCGGTCTCGGCGCGGGCATGGCGGCCATGGCCAAGCAGAAGGGTCTCGATGGCGTTACGGTGCTGAATGTGCAGCCGCGCTATCTGGTGGTGCCGGTGGCGTTGCAGCTCACGGCATTCCAGATGATCGCACCGAATCTTGCGCCGGCGAAATCGGCCGATCTGGTGCCCGACTACATCCGGGCCCTGACGCCCATCGCCGAACCGCGGCTGGATGCGGCGAGCACGACGGCCTGGTATCTGTTCGCCTCGCCTGACCAGATCGACACGATCGAGTACGCCTACCTCGAAGGCCAAGACGGCGTGTACATCGAGACCCGGCAGGGCTTCGATGTCGATGGCGTCGAGATCAAGGCACGTCTCGACTTTGGGGCCAAGGCCATCGACTGGCGCGGGCTGCAGAAGAACGCGGGTGCGTGATCAGGAGGAATGAACGATGAAGAACTACGTGCAGAGAGGTGAAACCCTGACGCTCACCGCGCCGTACGCGGTGAGTTCGGGCGGCGGCGCGCTGGTCGGCTCCATCTTCGGCGTTGCGGCCACTGACGTGGCGAGCGGCGAAGAGGGTGAGTTCCAGGTGCAGGGCGTCTTCGATTTGACGCGGGAGACCGGTGGCAGCACGGCCTGGTCGGTCGGCGACCTCATCTACTGGGACAACACCAATAAGCGCGCAACGAAGACCGCGACCAGCAACAAGCTGATCGGCGTTGCGGCGAGGGCCGCGGCCGATGGCGACGCCACGGGCCGCGTGCGGCTGAACGGGGCGTTCCTCTCCTGATGGCGTTCGCTGATTCCGTCAGCCGGGTGGACGAGGCCTGCCTGCGGGTCTTCGGGCGAGAGGTACTCTACTTGCCTGAGGCCGGCGGCCAGGCCGTTGTCCGCGCGATGTTTCAGCCGGCGCGAGAGGCCGAGGACGCCTTGCCGGGCG
>FWWL01010887.1_pt1 | contig 10246 bp, 6 predicted proteins | sample 2228331 | NCBI WGS metagenome assembly FWWL01 (sample SAMEA103939775, study PRJEB20133) | metagenome
CGTCCGACCAGGTGCGCATCGCCCAGAATTTTCCTGACCCAACGCTGTGGTACTATTACCGCGGCGCGGTCGAGCATGTGGTGCTGCCGCCGGCGCCGCACGACGAAGCGGGTGCACAGGCGGCGGTCGCTGCGCTGCAGGCGGCGGATGTGCGTCGCGTTCTGCTGCCGCTGCAGCCTGCGCCCAACTGGGACGACCGCGCGATCGCCGTCTCGGTGCTGGCGAATGATCTCTATGACCGCGTGCATGAAGAACAGGTGGGCGTGTGGCCGCTGCTGGTCTACGCCGGGCAGCCGTCCCGGCAAGCGGAGACTGCGCTCGACTTCACTTTCGAGAACGGCTTTGCATTGACCGGCGTCGCCTCGCTGGAGGGGCAGCGTCTGACGCCGGGCGGGCTGCTGACTTTCACGCTCTTTGGCGCGCACCCATCCACCGACGAGTTGGGGGCGCTCAAGCTCACGGCGCAGTTGCTCGACGCCAGCGGATCGCTGATCGCGCAGCAGGACACGCCGCTGGCGGAGTGGCGTCCGGGCGACGCACGCAGCCTGTTGCGCAGCTACGCGCTGCACCTGCCGGCGGAACTGCCGCCCGGACGCTATCGTTTGATCGCCGCCGTGTACGATGGCGCCGCCGAGGGTCTGCCGCGCTTGCGCACGACGGATGGCGCGGATGTGGTGGATTTGGGGGTGGTTGAGAGGGAGAGATAGGGAGAGTGGGAGAGTGGGAGAGTGGGAGAGTGGGAGATTGGGAGATTGGAGATTCGACAATTGCGACTCCCCCTCTCCCCCTCTCCCAATCTCCCCGTCTCCTGTTCTCCCCCTCTTCTCACACTTGCCCCTTGCAACTGTCACGAATCATGGTCTGGTGAATGCAGGGACGTAACGTACTCTTTCTGGCGCTGATGTTGGTGATGGTGGCGGCTGCCGGGGTGGTTGGGCTGGGGTTGTGGCGCGGGGCTGAACTGGGGCGGCAAGTGGTTGTGTCGCCGTCCATGATACAGCCGATGCCGACTGCGACGGCTGCGCCGGCTGACACCGCTGCGACGGCTGACACGGTTGCGCCAACGCCGACCGCTGCGCCAACCGATACGCCGGTTCCTGCGCCGACTTTCACGCCGACCGCCACACCGCCCTTGCCGACGCCTGCCTTTATCCCGGCGCAGCCCGCAGCCCTGCTCAGCGGCATTCGCCACGCGTGGCAGACATGGAACAACTGCGGGCCCGCAACGCTGGCGATGAACTTGAGTTATTACGGCAGCCCGCTCGACCAGGCGGCGATCGGTGCTGTCCTGCGCAGCTCGCCCGACGACAAGAATGTCAGCCCACACGAGCTGGTCGAGTTTGCGCGGCAGCAGGGCTATGTCGCCGACCTCTATGTCAACGGCGGCGACGACCTGCTGCGCACGCTGATCAGCAACGGCTTTCCCGTCCTGCTCGAAACCTGGTACGAACGCGAGCCAGGCGACGGCATCGGTCATTACCGGCTGGCGGTCGGCTACGACGATGCGCGCCAGGCATGGACGCTCTACGATTCGCTCGACGCATCGGGCCAGGTCTCATTGCAGGAATACGCCGGCATCCGCATCGACTACAGCCGGTTGGCGGAATGGTGGAAGGTCTTCAACCGCACCTTCGTACTCGTCTATCCGCCCGAACGCGCGGCGCTGGCACAGGCGATCCTGGCAGCGCACGGGCTGGATGCGGCGACGATGTGGAACGCCGCCGAAATGCGCGCCCGCCGCGAGCTGGAAACCAACGACGCCGATCCCTTCGCCTGGTTCAACCTGGGCAGCAGCCTGGTGGAGCAGGGGCGTCCTGCCGAAGCCGCCGCCGCCTTCGACCGCGCCCGCGTCATCGGCTTGCCAAAGCGGATGCTCTGGTATCAATTCACACCCTTCGCGGCATACATTGGAGCAGACCGCGCGCAGGAAGTGCTGACGATCAGCGACCCGATCCTGGAGGAAACGGAGAGCATCGAGGAGATTCATTACTGGCGGGCGCGCGCGTTGCTGGCGCTTGGCGATGTCGAGAATGCACGTGCCGCACTGGAACGCGCGCTGGAACTGGCGCCAAACTACGCGCCCGCCCTATCGTTGCAGGCAGAATTAACGGCGGAGTGACGGACGATAGAACGCGGATTGAGCGGTTCGAGCGGATTGCTTCAGCTCTGCGCCCCTCTGCGTCCTTGCGCCTCTGCGTCAAAATGTCGCCCCCCGCAACTCGCCCCTCGCAACTCACCACAGCGTCCTCTGCTCGTCATTGGGCGGCAGGCCACGTTCTTCAGGCAAGGGATAGCCGTGCTCAATCAGCCATTCACGGTCGGGGCCGCGCCAGCGCACGCGCGCCAGATCGATGCGATGGTCGGCGTCAAATTCGATGCCCTCTTCGATCAGACGCTGACGCTGCACTTCCGCGCCCCAGTGGTCGGCACGCGGGCTGACCTTGCCCTGTGCGTTGACCACACGCTGCCAGGGCACATCCTCGAGACAGGCCGCCATGGCATAGCCAACCATGCGCGGCGTACAGCCACCTACGATCGCAGCGATTTGACCATACGTGGCGACCTGTCCTGGCGGGATCAGCCGCACAACGGCGTAGATACGTGCGTACAGCGGTTCACGCTCACGGGGCGGCGGTTTGCCCCACCTGTTCGACGTTGCGCCGCGCAGCGATGGTCTGCTCATACCGTTGTCACGCAGCTGCATATTTCGCCAGCATCTCGTGCGCAGCCGCCTCGCTCAGGTTGACGAGCGGCGGGCGCAAGTTCAGCCAGGTGCGGTCGCCGGTGCGATTCGCCATGATCTGCTTGAGCGCCGGAATTGCCGCGTAATCGCGCGTCGCCTCGCGATAGCGGTCGAGCTTCTCCTGCACCTGGTCGGCGTTTTCGGCAAGATAATTGTCATAGAGAAAACGAATCTTGCCGGGGATCACATTCGCCATGGCGCTGATCGTGCCGACGCCGCCCATGCGCAGGTTGGCAAGCAGGAAACGCTCGGAGCCGGTGAAGACATCGAAGCCCGGAAAGTGTTCGAGCACCGATTCCTGATACGCCCAGTTGCCCGAACTGTCCTTCATGCCGACGACAACGCCCGGATAGGCTTTGAGCAGCCGCTCGATCACCGCCAGCGAGTAGCCGACCACGGCGATCGGTGGAATGTTGTAAACATAGACCTTGAGCCGCGCATCGCCGACGCGCTCGATCACTTCGGCGACGGCGCGAAAGACGCCCTCATCGCTGACCCCCTTGTAGTAGAAGGGCGGCAGCATCAACACGCCGCCGCAACCCAGCCGCGCCGCCTGCGCCGAGAGCTTGACCGTGTCCGGGATGGCGCACGTGCCGACGCCGGGCATCAACTGCGCGGCGGGGACGCCGGCTTCCACCAGTGCATCGAGCATCTCCATGCGTTCGTCGATGCCCAAGGAGTTCGCCTCACTGGTCGTGCCAAAGGGCGCCAGCCCCGTGCAGCCGTCGGCGAGAAGCTGCTTACAGAAAGCGATCCACTTGGGCGTGTCGGGGCTAAGGTCGTCGCGCATCGGGGTCAAGACCGGCGCAAAGACGCCGTGCAATCGTGTGGTCATGGTGATCTCCTCAAGAAACCGGCTTTGACGGGAAACACCTGAATCGGTATGATCCACGTGCTCCCTGCAGTAACTGTGTAAAGTTGAAGTTGATTGTAGTTCTTTGATTCTTGTAGTGTCAATCTAATGCCCGACACAATTCGTATCGGCTTACTGGCTGATTCCGCCGACCCCTACTGGGTCGAAGTACGTGAGACGATCTGGCAGCTTGCCAGACGCGGACGCAGACATCTTGGATTGTCAAACGACTGGCCGGCAGACGTCGATGTTGAGTTGGTGGACATCGAATTCATCGTCGATGTTCACGATTATGCTGTCAAAGCGGAGGAGATTCTCAGTCTCGAACTCGGCGCATTGATTGCCGTGCCCTTTGCTATGCCGCTGCTCAATCACTTACTCGATAGCGGTCTGACGGTCATCTCACTGCACGAGCGGGATATCGAACACCCACATTTTGTCAAACCGCGTACACTCTATCAATCGGGGCGCTTGGCTTGTGAGTTTCTGGCCGAGCGAATTGGGGGAACAGGAAAGGTGCTGATCGTCGGCGGTCGAATAACGCAAACAGGACGCAGCAGCCGCTTACAAGCCGCATACGATGTCTTCGCAAACTATCCTGTTGTTGAACTTGTTCACGTATCTACCCCCTGGGATCGAGCAGGTGCTCTTAGTGCGGCGCACGCATTTCTGACAAAGCTAGACACTGCAACCATTGACCAGTTCTGCGGCGTATTCGGTCTTTCTGATACGTTAGCATTGGTTGGTCGCGAGATCTGCCAGCAGCATAATTTGCTGGCGCCTAATGCTTGTGTCGTTGGAATCAACGGCGACCCACTGGCGATTGCGGCGGTGGCGCGCGGCGAGATGGCGGCGACGGTGGCGACGTCGGCGGCGCATCTGGCGACTGAGTCGCTGCGCCTGGCTTGCCTGGCTGCCTCGGGCGCAGCGGTTCCGACGCAGTTCGACTATTGTCCGCAGCTGGTGACCGCCGAAAATGTGGCGGAGGTGGCGTTGACAAAGCTGGTGGCGATTGCCGACATGCCAAGCCGACTGGTTGGCGTCAACCGCCGTCAGGAAGAGCGCCGGCTGATTCAGTTGCAGACCGGGCTGGAGATCAATCAGCGCATCGGCTCGATTCTGGATGGCAGAACGCTGCTGCGCGAGATTTCCGACCTGATCCGCGCCAACTATGGCTACGATGATGTACGCGTCTTTCTATGGGACGAAGCGACGCAGAGCCTGGTGCGACACCTGCCAACCGACGACGCCAGGTCGGAGCGCTATCGACTATCGGAGGCTGCGTTTCTTGGGCGGGCGCTGCTGGACAGGAAACCGATCTATGCGGCTGATATTCAGCGCTTGTCGCCGACGCCTGACAGCCAATATCTGCCCGAAACGCGCACGCGCATTGCTGCGCCAATTCGCGTTGGCGGTCAGACATTGGGCGTATTGGATGTACACAGCAAGCAGGTGCGCCGTCATATGCAGGCCGATCTGGATGCCCTGCAGTCGCTTGCCGACGAGTTAGGCATCGCCCTGCGCAATGCCCAGTTATATGCCGAGGCGCTCAGCGCACGCGCCGAAGCCGAGCGCGCCAGTCACCTCAAAACGCGGTTGCTGGCGAATGTCAGCCATGATCTGCGTGCGCCGCTGAATGTCATCCTCGGTTATAGTCAGGCTGCGCTTGCCGAACCAAATCCATACGACGCAGCGCTGCCCGATGCACTGCGCGCTGACCTGCACCATATCTTTCAGAGCGGGGCGCATCTGGGGCGATTGGTCGATGATTTGTTGATCCTCTCGCAGGCTGAGATCGGTGCGCTGGAGCTTGTCCCAGAGACGGTGGATGCACGCGCGCTTTTAGCTGAGGTTTTCGAAGGCATGGCAGGCAGCTGTGAAGACTGCGCTGTCACCTGGCGACTAGAACTGCCTGAGACGCTGCCGCCTCTCCATGCCGACCCGGTGCGTCTGCGTCAGGTGTTGCTCAATCTGCTTGCGAACGCTCAAAAATACACCACGTCTGGACATATTACATTGCGCGCTGTCGCCCAGACGGAGACGTTGCACATCTGGATTGAAGACACCGGACGTGGGATTGCTCCAGCGCGACAGCAGCAACTCAACGCAGCGTTGTCGCTGAGCGATGAGGCTGAGCTGGACAGCCGCAGCTTTAGCGCAGGCCTGGGGCTACGCGTGGCGCACCATATCGTGCAACTTCTTGGCGGCGTCCTCACGTTGAAAAGTCAACCAGGGCACGGGACAGTTTGTCATATCGAGTTGCCATTGGCGCCGGCGGAACAGGCGGCGGTCCTCGTCGAGGCGCCGGTTGCATCCGCGCCAGGGCCAGAGACGCAAGAGCGTCTGCTTCACCATCTCCTCCAACAAACCTCAGCATTGACCCGTCGCATTGCGGCCTATATTGTCGACCATTATGCGACGCCGATCACGCGCGAAGGGATCGCCAATGCCATGCAGGTGAGCAACGACTACGTATCGCGCATCTTTCGCAAAGAAACCGGTATGACGCCCTGGCAATTCCTGAACCGATATCGCATCATTCAGGCGCAGAAATTGCTGCTCACCACCGACCTGACCATTACCGAAGTCGGCGACCAGGTTGGCTTCAGCGATCCAGCCTACTTCATTCGCGTCTTTCATCGCGAAACCGGAAAATCACCGCAACAGTACCGCAAAAGTGCAAAATAGTGCGCAATTGTGCAATTATTCGTCGGATTTCTCCAAGACGACGGTTTGTTTTGCCTCTATACTGTTGGGTAGCTTCCTATTCGATCGTTATTTCTGTTGTTGAACACATCGAAGTCGCACTGACGTCATCACTGGAGCGGCGCGCATAGGTTTCTTTGCGCACTCTCTGTTCGTGCAAAGAAAACGAGCCAGCGCCTCTTGGTTGGCGTCGAAAAAGTCGTATTTGGCAGGTGCACCATGGCAGCCCCCAAACGGACTGTGCTCATTCTCGACAACGATGAAGTGACGCGCGATCTATATCGTCGTGAATTGGAGCGGCGCTTTGATGTTGTCGCCGTCAACAACGAGCAGGAAGCCTGGGATGCAATGACAGCCTGCGCCGTCGATGGCATTGTATTGGAGCCGGCTGCGCTGGAGGACGAAGATTGGGCTTTTGTGGCGCGCTTGCGCACTTCAGATGCGCATCGGCGCGTGCCCATCGTCGTGTGCAGCACGATGGATGCCCGGCGTCGCGGCGCTGAACTTGGCGCTGTCGCCTACCTCATCAAACCGGTGACGCCGCAGTTGCTGAGTCGCACATTGCAATCCGCCATGCAAGATGCATCGCCGATCTTGGGAAGCAAAAGTAGTGCTCGATAGAAAAACCGAGTTTCTTGTGCTGAAATCCAGGGAATCGGGTGCGCCAGAAACCCGGTTTTTCAAAGTAGCGCCGCTTTAGCGCGAAGTTGGTTCATGCCAACAGATAGAGTCACAAAAACCGTTCAATCACCAACACCTGTGGAAATGACCATGCAGCAAACAGCCGCACCGATCTCACACCAGTCAGCAGCCAATGGCGGCAAATCGCCGATTCTTGAGATCAGGAACCTGCATACGTACTTCTTTCAGGAGACGGGAACGGTGCGCGCTGTGCGTGGAGTGGACCTGCGGCTGGATCGTCAATCGGTGCTCGGCATTGTCGGCGAGAGCGGCTGCGGCAAGAGCATCACTGCAATGTCGGTGATGCAGCTCATCAAATCGCCGCCAGGGCGCATCGTCGAGGGCGAGATTCTTTTCTATCGCGATCAAGGCAAGCCGCCAATCAACATCGTCGATCTCGACCCGACTGGCAGCCAGATGCGGCAGATACGCGGCGGCGAAATCGCCATCATTTTTCAAGAGCCGATGACCTCGCTCAACCCACTTTTCAGCGTTGGCAGCCAGATTAAGGAGGTGATCAAGCTGCACCAGGATGTCAGCGACGCCCAGGCTGAGCAGCGTGCGCTGGAGATGCTGGAGAAGGTGCAGATCAGCGAGCCAAAGCGCCGCATCAAGCAATACCCCCATCAGTTGTCCGGCGGCATGCGCCAGCGCGTGATGATTGCGATGGCGCTTTCGTGCAACCCAGCCATCTTGATCGCCGACGAACCGACCACTGCGCTCGACGTCACCGTGCAGGCGCAGATTCTGGAGTTGATGCGCCAACTGCAAGCCGACTTTCACTCCTCGATCATGCTGATCACGCACAATCTGGGCGTTGTCTCGCAGATGGCGGATCATGTGGCGGTGATGTATCTGGGGCAGGTGGTCGAGTACGGCACGGTGCGCGATATCTTCCATCGCCCGCTGCATCCATACACGGAAGGACTGCTCAAATCGGTGCCGGTGCTGGGGCGCAAATCGAGCACGCTGGTTCCGATCAAAGGCATGGTGCCCAGCGCATCCGCCGAGATCAAAGGTTGCGCGTTTGCTGACCGCTGCCCACACGTCAAGAAGGTCTGCCGCGAAGAGGCGCCCGTCTTGCGTGAGGTTGCCCCCGGACATCAGGCATCCTGCTGGTTGTATTAGGAGGGGCGAGTTGCGAGGGGCGCGTCAGTGCACTCTGAAACCACATCGACGCGCCGATGATGTAACGGCTTTAGCGGTGTTCAGAGCGAGCCGTTGAAGTGTGAAAGGAGGTAAATCGACAGTGCGCCTGTCCGGGGCGTACGAATCAGACAGTGATGTACACCTGCTCCCAAAACCTGTTGGTTGTCTGTAGCTATTTCAACGAATGTGTGTGAAAGGAATCTGCACTATGAAGTTACGGAATGTTCTCTATGTTGTGCTGATTGCAGCAATGGTCTTGGTGGCCGCCTGCGCCTCCGAGCCGGAGCCAGTGCAACAGCCTGCCGCACCGGCTGCTGAGCAACCGGCCGCACCCGCCGCCGAACAGCCCGCCGCGCCGGCCGCCGAACAGCCCGCCGCCCCTGTCGAAGGGGAATTGGCCCCGCCGGTCGAATATCCGGAGGCTGTATTGTTGGAAGGTATGCGCGAGCCGAAGATCTTCCCGGTCAGCGAGATCGTCGAGTTTAGAGCATTCGACGAGTATTGTGAGCCGGAGTGGATCACCAGGCTGGTCGAGGAAGGCAAACTGCCGCCGGTCGAGGAGCGCCTGCCCAAGGAGCCCTTCGTCTATAAGGAGGGCTTCTACTCCGATGGCGTCGGCCAATACGGCGGCATCTGGCGCGATGTGTGGGCGGTGCCGCTGGAAGGCTGGAACTACAACGCTGGCGCTGTGCAGGGCTGGTTCGGCATCGAAGCCATCGTGCAGGAAGAGCCGCTCAACACCGGCGCCATGTTCATGACCGAAGGCGTCACGCCCATCCCATTCCTGGCGAAGAGCTACGAGTGGGTCGACGACGGCATGGGCCTCGTCATGAACTTCATCGAGGGGGCCAAGTGGTCGGACGGCGTTGAATTCACCACCGAGGACATCATGTTCCTGTGGGAAGACAACATCATGGATCCGAACGTGAGCACGTGGACGAACGCCAGCTTCTGGCAGATCGATGGTCAGCCAGTCACGCTTGAAGCGATCGACGACTACACGATCAAGTTCACCTTCCCGGTCGCCTATCCGACCAAGTTCCTCTACAACCTGACCAACCTGATCTTCTCGCCGGGGCCAGCGCATATCCTGAAGCCCTTCCACCCCAAGTATGGCGGTGCAGATTATCAGAGCTATCGCGATGCGCTGCCGCCGAACAGCCTGCCGGTCGTCACCATGGGGCCGTGGGTGCCAGTCGAGTACAGGACCGACGAGTTCCTGGTCATGCGCCGCAACCCGTACTTCTACAAGGTCGACTCCAACGGCTGTCAGCTGCCCTATCTGGATGAGGTGCAGTTCACCTACTCCAGAACCGGCGCCACCCGCACCTTCAATACGCTGGCAGGCACCGCCGACCACTCCAATGTCGAGAACATCGAAACGATGGACGAGACCGTGCGCCAGGCGCAGGACCCGAACGCTACATTCCGCGTTGAGTGGGGGCCTGAGACGCTCGGTTTTGACATTGCATTCAACCAGTCCAAAGATTTGGGCGTGCAAAGCGATCGCGACCGTGTCATCCGCGACCTGTTGCGCAACGTTGATTTCCGCAAGGCGATTGCGTACGCCATCGATCGCGAAGGGCTGTCCAGGTCACTGACCAATGGTCCCTTCTTCCGCCCGTGGGCTGGTGCGCTCTTCCCGGGCTCAGCCTATTTCGACCGTGAATCCGTTGTCTACTATCCGTATTCGCCTGAAAGCGCCGCGATCCTTCTTGACGGGTTGGGGTTGAAGGACACCAATGGGGATGGCACGCGCGAGTTCACCGAAGGGCCGCTGGCCGGTCAGGATGTCGTCATTGGCCTTGAGTTTGGTGAAGACAACACTGCAGGCATGAGCCTCGGCCCGGCAATTGTCGCCTTTTTACAGGATGTGGGCATCAAGGTGAATTTCCGCACCCTGGCTGGCACAGCGATGGATACGAACAACCGTGCTGGCACTTGGGAGATGACAATCGGTCGACCTGGTCAGGCATGGACTACACCCAACGTGCGTTGTCGGGATATTGCTCCAGTGCGCACAGACTTTGCCTGGCACCGACTGGCTGAAGGCGCTATCGCCGACGACGAGTACGCTGACTTCGAGAAGCGCGCCATCGAGATTGCCAACGAGT
>FWWL01010890.1_pt1 | contig 10244 bp, 8 predicted proteins | sample 2228331 | NCBI WGS metagenome assembly FWWL01 (sample SAMEA103939775, study PRJEB20133) | metagenome
GTTCTTCCTCCTGCTATCATAGCATATATGTATAATCTTGTCAAACAACACCTTTCATTCTAATTAATGCGATAACTTTCCGATAATGTCTATACTCCAGGTTATCACCGGGAGGGCCGGGAACAACGCGCACCGGATCGGGCATGAACGGCGCGAAGAGCAGAACCGCGCCCAGGGTGGCGATGCCGGTGACAATCAGAAGAAAAGAGCGGTCTGGAGCGCGCTGCTCACCGATCACAGGACTCTCAGACGCCAATGCAGCTGCGTCGCGCGCGGCCGTGATGAACATCGGTCCGGGTACGCGGGCATCCGGCTCGCCTGCACCTCCGACGGACATGTTCGCATCAGACCGATCATTCTGGAGAATCCTGCGCCTGTTTCGCCAGGCAATACTCAGGATGAACAAAGCGAACACCGCCGCCAATCCGAGTGTCAGCAACAACGCCTCCCAGCGTTGCCCAAAGCGGAGATCGGAGTGACGCATACTCAGACTGATCAGCGCAAACAGCACGGCGACGATCCAGCGCGGCATGCCGATACCGGTCATCCGCAACGCAAGCAGGATCAGCGCCGCAACACCGCTTACGGCGGCCACCTGAACAGGCGCCAGCAAGGAAGGCGCGTCACCCGTTGCAAAGGTGACGGCAAACGCCACAACACCCAGGTCACGACGATCCCCTGGGACCTGAAGCGTCGTTGTACGCAGCGCAATCGTATTTTCCGACGGTGCGATCAGGGAACGCGGCGCCAGCAGACGATAGATGCGCGGCGCCGGAGTAACAGGCAGGGTCGCCAGTGGCGTGGCGTTCAGTTCGACGGTGACCGGATGTGACATTACCGTGACGCCAGGAGGTGCGGCAAGATAAAGCGTCAGGATGTGGTCGGACAGTCCCTGTGCAGGCAGGCGAATCATCGACTCCGCTCGTGTCCAGCGAAATGGGCGCGCTTCTGAGACGCTGAACTCCGCCTCATGAAACCCTGTAACCACACCGCCATCATCGGCGCCAAACACCACCCGGCGCTGTGTCTCAATCGGGCGAACCAGAATCAGCACCGACACAATCGCAATTGCGAGAATGACCGCCGCATCGAGGACAACGTCGGGACGTAATGCCAGAGCAGGACCGACTGCCGTGCGATCCCTTCTCACGTCATTGATGCTGGAGGTCGATCCATCCGTTGCCGGAGTCACCATCGCTTACCTTTCAGCGCCTGTCAGCACCTCTTGCCTTCGGTTCTTTCCGCTGGAACGACAGGATGAACCCGCCTTGCTCAGCATTCAGCTGACAGGCATTATCGATAGGGACGGCTTACGTGTCAAGCAGGGGACATACGGCAGTCGAGAAGGAAGCACAAAGAAAGCGCCTGACAACCAGCATATGTTAAGAGATATATCCACTTTTGTTAACGAGTATAACAATACTCTTACCGAAATTTTACGCGCGATTCGATCCATGTGCGCATCCCAAGCCCTAGAATCAGAGTGCTCCAGGAACTGTGCAATTCATCGACACACTCTCAATAAACGCTTTGCGTGACCGTTGTCCCTGGAGTGCGTGTCTGACGACAGATCCTAGAAAGGGAGAAGTCACTCATGGGTGGACGAGACGAGCAGGACAAACTAATCGTCCGATCAGTTGATGGAAAAGGGCAGGAGTTTGAGAGCATCCTCGAAGAGCGTCTGAGCCGCCGCGACTTCCTGAAGGCTGCCGCTGTGACGTCAGGTCTGGTCGTTGCGGCAACCGCCATGAATGTCGATGTTGCCGAGGCGCAGACGCGCCCGGCGCCGCTGCCTCCGGCATTCAGAACGGTTTCTCCCACGTCGCCGGATTATGACGATGTGGTGGTTCCCGATGGGTATTATGCAGCCACCCTTATTCGCTGGGGTGAGCCGATCTTCGCTGATGCGCCGGAGTTTGATGTCTGGACTCAGACGAAAGAGAAGCAGGAAAAGCAGTTTGGGTACAACTGCGACTTTGTCGGCTACTTCCCGCTGCCATCGTACACCTCGAACAACTCGACGCGCGGTCTGCTGGCGGTGAACCACGAATACACCAACCCGGAATTGATGTTTCCCGGTTACGATGTAGAGAACCCCAACCCCACCAGGACGCAGGTCGACGTCGAACTCGCCGCTCACGGCGTATCAGTTGTCGAGATCGCCCGCGGGCGCGACGGTCGCTGGAATGTGGTGCGCAATTCGCCGTACAATCGCCGACTGACCGGCTATACGCCGATGACCGTCAGTGGACCGGCTGCCGACCACGAGTGGATGAAGACCAGCGCTGACCCAACCGGACGCAACGTTCTTGGGACGCTGAACAACTGTGCGGGCGGCAAGACGCCCTGGGGCACGGTGCTGACCGCGGAGGAGAACTTCCACCAGTACTTCGCCAACCTGAGAAGTCTGCCGAACAGTGACTATCGCAAGGCGATCCACGCACGCTACGGTATGCCCAGCGGCGCCTCCGAGCGCAGGTGGGAAAACTTCCACGACCGCTTCGATATCGGCAAGGAGCCAAACGAGGCTTTCCGCTTCGGATGGATCGTCGAGTTCGACCCCTATGATCCGAACTTCGTTCCGGTGAAGCGCACGGCGCTGGGGCGCTTCCGCCACGAAGCGGCAACGATTGCGATCGCGCCGACCGGACAGGTGGTGGCGTACTCCGGCGACGATGCGCGCGGCGAGTATGTCTACAAGTTCGTCTCGAACGGGCGCTACAACCCGCGCAACCGCGCCGCCAATTTCAACCTGCTCGACGATGGCACGCTGTATGTCGCACGCTTCAATGCGGATGGCACCGGCGAGTGGCTGCCGCTCAAGCACGGCTTCGGTCCGTTGAACGAGGGCAACGGCTTCATGTCGCAGGGTGACGTACTGATCAAGACGCGCAACGCTGCCGATGCGCTTGGCGCGACGAAGATGGACCGGCCCGAAGACATCGAGACCAACCCGGTCAACAAGAAGGTCTACATCATCCTGACGAACAACAGCCAGCGCGGCGTCGGCAACGGACCACCGGTTGATGCTGCCAACCCGCGCGCCAACAACCGCACCGGTCACATTATCGAACTGACAGAGGAAGGCAACAACCACGCCGCGACCCGCTTCACCTGGAACATCTTCATTCTGGCAGGTCTGCCAACCGACGAGTCGACGTTCTTCGCCGGGTATGACAAGAGCAAAGTCAGTCCGATCGGCGCGCCCGACAATATCGTCTTCGACCTGGCAGGGAATGCCTGGGTTGCCACCGACGGCGCTGCAAGCGCGATCAAACTGAATGACGGGTTGTTCGCCATTCCGGTCGCAGGTTCAGAACGAGGCCGGGTGCAGCAATTCTTCTCGACGGTCGCGGGCAGTGAGGTGTGCGGTCCTGAGTTCACCCCGGATAACCGGACACTGTTCCTGGCAATCCAGCATCCGGGTGAAGGCGGCACCTTCAGCCAGCCGATCAGCACCTGGCCTGACCGCCAGGGGTTGCCTCGCCCAAGCGTCATTACCGTCCAGGCGTTCGATAACCGCCGCATCGGTCGGTAAAAAAGAGCATATCGGCAATAACACACATGAAGAGACGTTGTAATGCAACGTCTCTTCTCGTTTATGCCGTACAGCAGAGACAGATTTAGCAACGTCTCTGCTGTACAGAGTATTCTTCACATATATGCGTATTTACGCCATACATCGTGACGTTCGAGTTCGCCAAGCAGCGCGAACGCCACATACTGCGGCTGACGGGGAATGGTCAGGAGCGTCATGCCAGCCTCTTCCGGCGTTCGCCCACCCTTGCGGTGATTGCAATCGCGGCAGGCAGTCACCACATTCTCCCACGTCGTCTCGCCGCCGCGTGACCGCGGCACGACGTGATCGACGGTGAGATGAGCACGTCCAGGCTGCACACCGCAGTACTGGCATGTCTCTCGATCACGCATCAGGATGCTGCGGCGCGAACATGGGAGACGCATGCGGCGCGGGATGCGGATATACCGCACCAGCCGAATGACCAGCGGAACTTCAAGGGAGATGCCGCGCGCACGAAGACGCTGCTCGGCTGCTTCGACCAGCTCAGCCTTATCTTGCAACAGAAGAACTATTGCGCGACGCACAGAGATGAACTGTAGCGGCTCGTAGCTTGCGTTGAGAACGAGAACTCGTTGCCCCAAGCCTTTCCCCCTTTCCAGAAGCTGCAAAGCCTGCTCCGACTCGTTGCGCTCTGGCGAAGGGGGACGACCCTACGCTCGAGCGCGTATGACATCGGCGGCGCTCGCAGCGAGCACCACCTGATTGCGGCGCGTGACGCATCGCCTGACGAGCGAAGTACGAACCAGCCTGACGTTAACCGGCATACATTGCGTACACCGGTTACGATAGCCGCCCGTATGTCGTTTGTTGCGATCAGATGCCACGCTTGATAATCCCTTAATATCGAACGCTATTTAGTGCGTTCGTATTGCGTAATTGTCGTATTTATAGGATACACGATGCATATGTTATCTGTCAAATACTTTGCTGATCGCACATGTTCAGACATAGAACCTATCCGAATAACCCAGGATACCGAACAACCGCATCCTGAGGAGTGCGCAGCGCGTATCAGAGGAGCGATTTTTCGGACATGTCTTATGCCAAATAGTATTTTTGCGCTGGCGGTTGGTTGCCCGGTTGGGGCACGGCGCCGCCGTGCCCCGACGGGGACGCGCCCCCGCCCTGATGAAAGACGTTGTTGCCAACGCAGACCTGTCGCCGCCGCCGTGCCCGACGGGACGCTCCCCCGCTGCCGCCACAGTTCCTGCCGATCCATGGATGAGCACCCGGTCGATAACGTCTTCTCGCGACGGTTGGTTGCCTGGTTGGGGCACGGCAGCGCCGTGCCCCGACAGGACGCTCCCCCGCTGCCACCGTGGTTATCTGGCGATTGCACCACAGGTGCACATGCCCGCTGCCGGTACGGCGCGCGCCATCGCTGGCGGAACGTGTCCGGCGCCTGGCGATGCGACCAGCCTGCCACGCGCAGGGGCGTTCACCCAACGTAAAGGGCTGCCTGCCGCCAGCTCACGTGCGTCCCCCTCCCCTTCGACGTTGACGGAGGAGTAGGACACGCTATGATATAATATTCGGGTATTATCTGATTGTCTTCGCGAACAAATCTGTTCGAGGGACGGTATTGGCAGACGATCATCGAGGGCGTTCCATCCGCGGCGCAACGGCGCGCGAGCGTATCGCAGCACGGCGGCGCGCGCGTCGCACCAACCAATGGTCTGCGTTCGTCCTGGCGCTTGTGGCGCTTGCAGCGCTTGCCCTGCTGACCGTCGGGGTGACGGCGCTGAGACGCGCCGAACGCACACTTGCTGAACTCGAACAGGACGATCCGCGGCAGCGCCCAACAGCCGCATTGCCATCCCCAACCGCTGCGCAGCAGACTCTGGACTCTGTCGTTGCTGCGTCTCCGGTCGCTTCCACAGTATCACCAGCGCCTGCAACGCAGCGATCATCGAGCAATTTACTCGACCGACCGTTCACTGTGCTGCTGCTCGGCGTTGACCGCCGCACCGACCCAGACGAGGGGGTGCGCAGCGATACCCTGATTCTGGTGCGTATCGATCCGCAGGCGCGCACTGCCAGTATGCTCTCCATCCCGCGCGACTCGGTTGTGCCCATTCCACGCCTCGGCTGGGCGAAGATCAACACTGCTTATGGATACGGGTATGCCAACGCAGCAGCGCTCTATGGCGACAACGTTGAGCCGTCGGCTGCCGGCGGCGCATTCGCGGCGGAAGCGGTCGAACAGTTTCTTGGCGTCACCGTCGATTATATTGCACAGGTCGATTTTCGCGGCTTCGAGCAACTGGTCGATTCGGTCGGCGGCGTGTTGATCGATGTTCATGCCCCCATTCTCGATGCTGAATATCCAACCGAGAACTACGGCGTCGAGCGAATCTACATCCCTGCAGGGCTGCAGATACTCGACGGGCGCACGGCGCTGATCTACGCCCGCACGCGCCATGGGAGCAGCGATTTCGACCGCAGCCGGCGTCAGCAACAGGTGTTGCGTGCACTCTTCGATCAGGTGCGTGCACGCGGCATGCTGACAAATGCCGCGCTTCTGCCACGCTGGATCGAGGTCATCACCCGGCATGTGCGCACGACTCTGCCCGTCTCCGACCTGCAGGCAATGGCGGGACTCGCTGCACTAGCGCGCGATCTCGATGGCAGTCGCATTCTGCAACTGTCGATCAACCCCAACGATGTCGCAATCGATCGAGAGGATGGTTCAGATATTTACTGGAATCCGAACGATGTCGCCGCGCTGGTGGCGCGCTGGAAAGCCGGCCCCGACCTGAACGCCGCGCCGCCGCTCGCCGGTTTGCCAACGCAGGTTGCCGCATCCGATGCGCCGCCGGTCAATCCGTCGCAACCGGCGCCAACGCTTCTCCCTTCGGTCGTCGAGCCAGGCACGGTTGTCCAGGTGCTCAACGGCGCGCGCGTCGAAGGAATCGCCGGTCGCGTCAGCGCTTTCCTGGCACAGCGTGGATTCATAGTCGCCGACCCGGAAACCGTGACCCGCGTCTATGAACACACCCTGATCATCGACTATACCGGGCGTCCTGAGACGCGCCGCCTCCTGGCGGAAGCGCTGGGCATCGATGCGCGCTATGTTCTGGCGCCTGCCCCGCCCGATGCGCCGCCAGCAGGGTATAATGTCGATATTGCTGTCGTGATTGGACGCGACTATCAGCAGGAATGGCTGACTGAGCGCGGGAGATGAACTATTACAATGATGACCATTCATACGCCCGAGTGGGTCAAACACGCTGTCTTCTACCAGATCTTTCCCGACCGTTTCGCGACAAGCGCGCGCATTGCCAAACCGAATAACCTCCAACCCTGGGACAGTCTGCCGACGCCTGAAGGGTACAAAGGCGGCGATCTGCTGGGAGTTGTCGAGCGTCTGGACTATCTCCAGGACCTCGGAGTGACGGCGATCTACTTTACGCCGATCTTCCAGTCGGCATCGAACCATCGCTATCACACCCACGATTACTACCAGGTTGACCCGATGCTTGGCGGGAATGAGGCATTTCGTGAACTGCTGGAAGCATGCCACCGACGCGGGATGCGCGTTGTGATCGATGGGGTGTTCAACCACGCCAGTCGTGGCTTCTTTCAGTTCAACGATATTCTCGAAAACGGACCGTATTCCGCGTACCTCGACTGGTTCTTCATCGAAGGATGGCCCCTCAGTCCATACGATGGCGCGCGTCCGGCAAACTATGTCGGCTGGTTCAACAATCGCGCATTGCCGAAGTTCAACACCGATAATCCACAGGTACGCGAATTCCTCATGCGCATCGCCGAACACTGGGTGCGCCAGGGCATCGATGGCTGGCGGCTGGATGTGCCGTTCGAGATCGCCACTGAAGGGTTCTGGCAGGAGTTTCGCCAGCGGGTAAAGGCAATCAACCCCGAAGCATACATCGTCGGCGAAGTGTGGCGTGATGCAAGCCAGTGGCTGCAGGGCGATCAGTTCGATGGCGTCATGAACTATCTGTTCGCCGGACCGACCATCGCCTATGTTGCCGGACCGCGCGTTGACCCGGCACAGGTCGCGGGGCGAGATTATGTCACCTCGCCGCCGCTGACGGCTGCTGAGTATGCCCGCGTGATCGAGGATCTGCTCACCCGATACGACTGGGAGATTCAGCTGACCCAGCTGAACCTGTTCGACAGCCACGACACAGCACGGCTCCTGACGATTGCCCGTGGCGACCGGAGCAGCGTGTGTCTGGCGACGATCCTGCTCATGACCTTCCCCGGCGCGCCGTCGGTGTTCTACGGCGATGAGATCGGGCTGCCTGGCGGCATCGATCCCGATGCGCGCCGCACCATGCCGTGGAACCGTCCCGAAACCTGGGATATGGAAGCGCTGGCATACCACAAACAGTTGATCGCCGCGCGTCATGCTCTTCCGGCCTTGCGTACCGGTGCATTTCGATGCCTGTACGCCGATGATGCCGTTTTCGCCTTTGCACGCACCCTCAATGAGCAGACGGTCATTGTGGTCGTCAACAACGATGAGCGCACACGCCAGGTCGCCATCCCGGTCGAACATCTCCTTCCCGATGATCATGATCTGGTCGCATACTATGGGCATTCCCATAATCGTACTGTTCATGGTACACTTCATGTAAGTGTCCCGGCTCGCGATGGGCTGATCCTGGCATGACGTTCGACCTCGCCCAGTTCCGCGCGGCGCTCGATGCCGCATATGTGCACAATGACGACCCTACGGCGCTGGTATTCGATCATTACCTGCGCTGGAAGGGTATGCCATCGTTCATCGCGCGGCCGGTCTTCAGCGAAAACACGGCGCCGACCGAGACATTCGTATCGCCGCATTTCACCGTGCTGGCGTACCAGGCAAACCCACTCTACACAACCCTCTGCACCCTTGGCGCCAGTTATCGTATTATTCCCTTCAGCCGCGCCAGTTTCGGCGATGAGCGCGGTGTGCGCTACGAATACATTATGCACGCCGCGCGGGCGAATGAACAGCAGGCAGCCGAATTGCTGGCGCTGATTGCCGAATACCCTTTTGTGCATAACGTCGAAATCGGACCAGGGTATGTCCTGCCTGTCGGTGAACCGGTTGCACCCGGTTCGCCGATGGAATATCTGTACTTCACCTACCCGTACCTGGACGATGGCCGGTTGTACGAGAGCCATCCCTGGGGAGAAATCGAGCGTTCCGGGCTGCTGATCCAGGTCTTGTGGGTTCTCCCGATCTACCGTTCGGAGGCGCAGTTCATCCGTACTGCAGGGATGGAGGCGTTTGAGGAACGCCTGCAGGAGCGTCATTCACAGATGTACGATGCCTATGACATCATGCGCCTGCCGGTTGTACAGGGTTGAATGGCGCCCATTGTTTATTGTTGTTCACGAGAAATCTGGTTGTAGCGCTCAGGATGCGGTTTCAATCGCCAGATCGATGATCATGCGCCGTGCACGCCACACACAGGATTGAGTCTAGGGTGGTTCACACTCCAGGCTCCCATGCATGCGAGTGACCTTATGACGCGACGACAGGTTGTTCTTGCACTGCTGACGCTCCAACTGATCGGCACCATCCTGCTGGTCATCGGCCAGGCGATCAGAGACATCAACGACATTATTTTTCCGCTCGGCATAGCCACGACCTTCATCATCACAGGACTGTTGTGGGCGTACTGGCGCGGATGGGAGCAGGCCGGCATCATCGATATCATTATTGTAACCATTGCTGTCGGCATTGGAACACCCGACTGGCTGGTGCGCCCATATCAGGGATTGATTGTCCTTGTGCCGATGGCGCTGGCGCAGATCCTCGGCGGACCGCGCTGGATTCTGATCAGTGCAGCCGGATTGCTTGCCATCCTGACCATACGCGCCGGACCGGAAGCGGGATATATCACGGCATACACCGGCGACCTGCGCACCATCACGATTTTTGTCTTCATCGTGCTGAGCATGGCGCTCAGCCGGATTATCGCCGATACCGCGATCCGCACTGCCACCGCGAATGCGCAACGCGCCGAGGAAGCGCGCGCTCATGCCGATGCACAGGCAAAGACCCTGGAAGAACAAACCCAGGCGCTCCAGGAGCAGAATCAGCGCCAGCAGCAGTTGCTTGAGCTGGTGGCGCAACTGGAGACACCAGCTATTATGCTGGAAGAAGGGGTGCTGCTGGCGCCGATCGTCGGACCGATCGACGACCAGAGGGCCGGTTCATTCGTGAGTCGGTTGCTGAAAATTGCCAGTGCACAACGCGCGCGCCTGGTCATCATCGATATCGCCGGCGCATCGAACGTCGATGAGCGCGCAGCAGCATTGTTGGGGCGCGCGGTCCAGGCGTTGCGTCTGATCGGGTGCCAGGTGGCGATCAGCGGCATTTCCGCAGCGCTGGCGCGCACGCTGGCAGTGGCCGGCGTCTCGTTCGATGACGCCCTCACCGTGCGCACCCCGCGCGAGGCGATTGCGCTGCATCAGGATCTGATAGCCGATAGCGGTAATAGCCGATAGCCGATAGCCGATAGTGGCGCGTGCCGGCGGTACCCGGTTGGGGCACGGCGCCGCCGTGCCCCGACGGAGTTTTCCCTGGAGCGCAGGCGCGCTCCCCTAGGTCATCGCCGATAGCGGTAATAGCCGATAGCCGATAGCCGATAGTAGCGCGTGCCGGCGGTACCCGGTTGGGGCACGGCGCCGCCGTGCC
>FWWL01010894.1_pt1 | contig 10238 bp, 8 predicted proteins | sample 2228331 | NCBI WGS metagenome assembly FWWL01 (sample SAMEA103939775, study PRJEB20133) | metagenome
TGCTCCCCGCCAGCAGGCCGGCCTCCTGGAGCAGGGCGATGCACCGCTCGAGGCAGTCCTCCGTTTCGCCGCGTGCCATCTCCGCCAGGGCATGGAGCTCCAGGTGCGATTCGGGCCGGTCTTCCCGTCTCCCCGCGCAACTCCCGTGTCCACCGCCCGCGGCGGGAAGATCGTCCGCGCTAAACGGTACCCGGGCCTCACTCATTTGAGCCCTCCCGGCGCATCCTGATAGTGCGGAGCGAGTACATGCCCTCCCTCACCCCCACCTCCCGGTAGAGGTCCCTGGCCATCTTGCGCACCTTCGCCTCGCAGGCCGAACAGCGCTTCCCCGCGGTTATCTCCTTTCCGCACATCTCGCAGGACAGCCGCACCTGCTCCCCGGATCGGAGGATCAGACGCCCCTCCCGCACGAACTTCTCCACCGTCTCCACGGGTATATCCAGGCGACTCACGAGGTCCATGATCCCCAGGCCCGGATGACGGTAGAGCTCCTCCTTGGCCCTTTTGAGCATGGCCTCCTCTTCCTCGCGGCATTCCTCGCACAACCGGCTTGAAAGGGAGGAGAACACCTTGCCACACTTCTCGCAGTTCACCACGCGCATCTCTCCCTCACCCGCCTCGATTCACGCCACCCTCGTCACCTTCCTCCTTCGAGGACGGCCCGCCCAGGCTCCTGTAAAGCGTCTCGGCGATGCCGAAGCCGCCCCCGGAGGCGATAAAGGCCGCCAGCGCCTCCAGGGCCTGCCCGGCGTATACGTCCGCCCCCGGGAGCCTACCGTCCTCCTCCCCTCCCCAGGGCGCCGCGGTGGGGCAGGCGAGCAGCTCGCCCAGGCCGGAGACGGACAAAAGCTCCCGGATGAGCAGTGCCTCGAACTCCTGGCATGCGTGCCACAGTGCGTCAGCCCCCCCGCCGGGTCCCGCCCCGCCGCTTGCCGGGGCGCGCTGCAGCGCCCCGCCCAGAGGGGTAGTCCAGTAATGGGTCACGAGCACCGCACCTCCTCTCCGTCCAAACCCGCATTCCTCCGCGGAAGGACGCTCACCGCCGCGAGCCGCCCGGCAGTGGGCCAGCTCTCCCGCGGCCCGTACCCGGCCGGGACCGCCCGTCCGCCGCCCTTCTCCCTCACCGTGGACTCCTCCCCATGCGCCAGGCCGCTCGCTTCCTCTTTCCTCCGCAGGGCTCCGCCGGACGACAAACCCCGCTCCCTCGCCGTCAGCTCCTGACCATGCGGTTGGCCGCATCCAGGGACTCGTCGACCACCTGGAACATGCGCGAGTTGAACTGGAAGGCCCGCAGGGCGAAGATCATGCGCGCCATCTCGTCTGCCACGTCCACGTTGGAACGCTCCAGGTACCCCTGGCGTAGCAAGCCCAGTCCCTCCTCCCCCGGTAGGTTGACGACGGGCTCTCCCGAGGCTGGGGTAGTCACGTAAACCCCACCGCCCCTGGCCTCCAGGCCCTGTGGATTGGTAAACCTTGCCAGGAAAATGAATCCCAGCCGTTCCTCCTGACCGGAATCTGTGCGGACCCTCACCTCCCCCCTTTCGTCCACCGCCAGTTCCTTACCCCCGGGAGGGAGGACCACCGGCGGCTCGAGGAAATGCCTTCCGTTCAGGGTCAGCCTTCCCCCGGCGTCCACCCCCAGGACCCCCGCCCGCGTGTAACCCAGGGAGCCGTCCTCCAGCCTGACCATGAAGAAACCGTCCCCCTCCACGCATAGGTGGTAGGGGCTGTCGGTGCGCTCCATGATCCCCTGGCGGAAATCCATCCTTACCTCCGCCGTCTGAACACCCGAACCGATGCGGTCCAGGGGCTCCGCCCCGGCCCTCCCGCCCGTGCTCACCAGATCTCCGAAGCGAGGGAGGGAGCGCTTGAATCCCGGGGTGTCCACGTTGGCCAGGTTGTGCGCCGTGACGTCCATCATCAGCTGATGGGCAAGAAGACCGGAAGCCGCGCTTCTCAGTGCAGGAAGCATCGATCCCTCCTCCTCTCCAGACCTCTCCGCATCCGCGGCGGGTTCGCAGTCCCATTGCCATCCTCTCCGCCGCAAAAACCGGCTGCCGCGTGTGAAGCGGCATATCCCGGTCGGACTCCCCGTCCCCTCACCGCACCGAGCCGGTCCCCATCCGCCACCGACGACCCTCCGTTCACGCTTTGCCCGTCTGGTTGACCAGTTTCTCCAGGGTGCGGTCCTGGGCAAGGATCAGCCGCTGGTTGCTCTCGTAGGCCCTCAACCCGGTTATCATCTCCACCATCTGGTCCACCACCTTCACGTTGGAGGCCTCCAGGTATCCCTGGACCACCCTCCCGGCAGCGCGCCTCGGGGCCTGCGCGGCGGAGAAATACCCGTCCCCCACCTTGCGCAGCGTACCGGGATCGTCGAAGGCGTAGACGCCCAGCCGGCCCCTTTCCGCCCCTCCGACGGATATCGAGCCGTCCTCCCTCACCACCAACTCACCTTCCACCCTGATGGGGTTTCCCTCCTCGTCCAGCACCTCCGCGCCGTCGTGGGTCACAAGGTACCCGCGCTCGTCCAGTCGGAAGGAGCCGTTGCGGGTGTAGAGCACCTGGCCGCCCCTGCGCACGGCGAAGAACCCCTCCCCCTCCAGGGCCAGGTCGGTGGGGGAGCCGGTCTCCTCCAGGGACCCCTGCGAGAAGTCGGTCCTCACCTCCCCCAGCAGCACGCCCCCGGTGTACGCCCCCAGGGGCTGGACCCTGGAGCCCACGCCCCCGCTGCCCTGGAGGGCCACCATGTCCCGGGTGGGGAAGCTGCGGAAGACGGCGTGGTCCTGCTTGTAGCCGTGACTGGAAACGTTTGCCAGGTTGGAGGCCACCACGTCCTGCTTGAACAGCCAGGCGCGCATGCCGGCATAGGAAGAATAGAGTCCGCGCAGCATCTCAGATCCTCCCCTCCGATCGTCCCGGTGAACAGGAGACGGTCTCCTCTGCTATATCTTTCCAGACACACGCCCCACCGTCGCGGTCCGCCGCGCCCTCCCCCGCTCCCTCCTCCGCAACGGGGAGCACCACGGTGAAGACGGAGCCGCGCCCCGGCTCGCTGCGCACCTCCACCTTCCCCCCGTGGAGCTCCACCACCTCGGCCACCAGGTAGAGCCCGATGCCCAGCCCCTGCGACCTCCGGGCGTCGCCGTGGTCCACCTGGGCGAAGCGGCGGAATATCACCGGCAGGTGCCAGGTGGAGATGCCCACCCCCTGGTCCCTCACGGAGAGGAACACCCCGTCCGACCTCCTCCCCGCGGACACCGTGACCTCCGTCCCCGGGGGGGAGAACTTGCGGGCGTTGTCCAGGAGGTTCCAGAGCACCCGCCTTATCTTGGTCTCGTCGGCCAGGGTGAGGCAGGAGCCAGGCTTGCGCACGAAGCGGTACTCGTGGTCCGCGTCCCCCACCTGCGCCTGCCGGACCATCTCCTCGGCCAACGCGTCCAGCCGCACCGGGGAGCGGTTGAGGACCAGCTCGCGCCTGACCGTCCTGGCGGTGTCCAGGATGTCCGTGATCACCCCCCTGAGCTTCTCCGCCGCTCGGTGGGTGCTGCGCAGCGAATCCCGCCTGGTGGCCTCGTCCAGGCGGTCCCAGTTGTCCTCCAGGACCTCGAGGTACCCCAGGATTATGGACAGGGGGGTGCGCAGCTCGTGGGATACGCAGGCCAGGAAGTCGTCCTTTAAGACCTCCACCTCCTTCTCCTCGGTGATGTCCCGCACCACAACCACCTCCCCCACCGCCTCGCCGGCGGGAAGTTTCACCTCCGACCGATAGGCTCTTACGTAGCGGGGTGGTTCCACGGGCACGGTCATCTCCGCACTCACCCCTCCCTTCCGTTCCTCGGGGGGGTCGAAGATGAAGCGGTAAAGGGCGGGGTAGAGGTCCCCCTCCTCCAGCCTCCTCCCCAGGGTCCCCTTTTCCCTGAAACGGAAGAGGCGGTCGGCCACCCGGTTGGCGGACAGGAGCCGTCCCTCCCCGTCGATGACCAGCACCGCGTCCTGCATGGCGTTGAAGACCGCGGTCAGCTTCCCCTCCTCGTTCAAGGCCTCCTCGTAGAAGGCCGCCCGGAGGAAGGAGGACTGCACCGCCTCCACCAGCGAGTCGGCGACGGAGCGGAAGCGGTCGTCGTCCAACCCGCCCTCGCGCGCGGAGAACACCAGGCACCAGAGCTCCCCCTCTTCGGAGGATACGACCGGGAAGAGGAACACCTCCTGCACCCCCGCCTCCTCCAGCACCTCCGGGTTACCGGCGACCTCCAGAAGGTCCTTCCTGCTCAAGAGGGACCACCTGTCCGCCGCGCGCCTGCCGGGGTGCCCGCGCGCTTCCGCAAACACCCTCTCCAGGAGCGAACGGGTGAGGTCTTCCTGCGCCGGATCCTCCCCGTCCACCCGAAGCCTGAGAAAAACGAGCGGCGCTCCGTGCTTGCCCCCGGTGCGCAGAAGCGCCATCCCCTCCACTCCGAGGATGGAGGGCAGGGACCTGGCCAGGTAATCCGCCATCTCCTCCTGGAAAAGGCACTCGGAGAGGTCGGAGAGGACCCGGTTGAGGGCGGAGAGCCCCTCCTCCCTCTCCTTCAACCTGCGGTAGTGGTCGGAGATCTTGATGCCCGCCGCCAGCTGGGCGGCCAGGGCTCGGAAGAACTCCAGGTCAGCCTCGTCCGGCTCGCGTTCCCCCAGAAAGCATTTGATCATCCCCAGTAGTTCGCCCTCCAGGCGGATGGGTACCTCCAGGAAGGTGGTCCCCTCCCGGATCAACCCGGGGGACACGCACTCCTCCATGGCGTACATGAGGTTCTCCAGGCCCATCTCCGCCGCCTTGCGGTAGAGGGCGTTGCGCATCCCCGTGTCCAGCTCGACGAGCTCGCCCTCCAGTTTCACGGCCAGCCCCCGCAGGCGGGAGGGGCGGCGGGGGTCGAGGAGCATGACGTAGGCCATCTTGGCTCCGGTGAAGCGCTCCACGATGTCCAGGACCCGCCCCGTGAGGCTCCCCACGTCCGTCTCCTCGGCCAGCATGCGGGAGACCTCCATCAACGCCCGGAGGTGGCGGGCGCTCCGCGGCTCGCCGTCCATACCGCACTCGCGGACGATGCTCGCCAGGCTGTTCCGGGCCGCGTCCCTCACCGCCTCCGGGGAACGCATCCATCCCCGGCTCTCCCCCCGGTCCCCGAGGACGACGTATATCGCCTTTGCCTCTCCGGCGGGGAGGTCGTAGACGTCGAAGTGGCGCAGCCCGTGGCGGCGGGCGAAGTCGATGAGTAACAGTCCGTCCTGCGGGGCCGCGGAGGATGCGGACGTCGCTCGCTCCGCCCTCCTCCGGTGCGTGGAGGGCGCGGCCGTAAGGCATCCCTCCCCTTCTACTGGATAGCCGCCGAGGTAGAGGAAAACTCCCGGGTCCTCCTTCAGGAAGACCATCCCGGTGTCGAAGGGGATCAGCCTGGAAAGCCTTTCCAAAAGGTCCAGCGCCGCACGCCGTAGGGAGTGCATGCGCGGGTCGCCCGGGAAGGCGTAGACCCGTCCCTCGCCGGCCGCCGTGGTCCCCATCCTCTCCCTCTGCCTCACCTTTCTTGTCCTGTTCTCCGCTCCCGCCCGGACCCGGTCCCGGGCCGTGGAGCCCCCCGGCGGGGCCTTTCCGCCGGGCAGGCCTCGAGGAAGCGGCGCCCTCCTCCCTGCCCGGCCGCCCCGCGGCGCGGGCATCCGGGCGACCGCCTCCCGCATACCACATACTCCCCCGTCCGGAGGCGGAGCATGACCACCCTTATGGGCATGGGGACCGGGGCATTTTGGGGGATATTCCCGCGTAGCGGTTTCCGGAACCCGTGGACACATCGGTCCGGAACCCGCGCATACAGCAGTAGACCTCGGCGTGCTATCTTTACCTTCGACTCATGCCACCGGGCCAGGTCGACGAGGCACGACCCGGACCCGGAGGTATTGCATCCGGAGGCGCGGCGACCGCGTCCTCACCGACCCGGATGACCCGGATTACTTCTTTCCGAACAAGCGGCTCTCACTACCACGCCTCCTCGGCCAAACGGGCGAGGTGACGGGAGATGCACGCGGCCAGGCCCAGGAAGACATCCATCTCCTCTTCGGGCTTCAGATCAGCCGGCAGGACGAGGGCCAGGAGATAGGAAGGGAGGTGGTTACCTTCCCCGATACCTCCCTCCCCCAGAAGCAGCGCATCCCCTATCCCCACCGCACCGTCTTCCGCGGAGGGCTCCACGGGGATGATCAGCACCTGCCGCCCAGCCGGGCTCCCCCGTCCTTTCCCGCCTGATATGCGCCCTTTCAGGGAGCTCGTCGCCACCGGTCCCTCCCTCAGTCCGGCTTCCGCGGCAAGCTCCTCGGCCAGTGCCCCCACCTCCCCTTCGGACAGACCGCAGCCCATGGTGGGCCTCCAGGAACCGTCGCTCCATTTGAAGAGCGCCGCGCCCGGCAAGCCCATGCTCTCCACCAGCACCTCCATCATCCTCTCCGCACTGTCCCCTCCGGAGCCCTCGCCCACCAGGTGGCCGAGGAGGGCCTTCAACCTCCGGTTGCCCTCCTCGAGCCTCGACCTCTCCAAGCGCAGGCGTTCGATCTCCAGGAAGGCGCCGGCTTGCTCACCGAGAATGCTCAGGTTACGCACGAGGGGCGGCGAGAGGCGGAAGGGCCTGGGGCCGGCCACGATGATCATGGCCGCCGGCTCGTTGCTGAGGAACACGGGGTTTATGACCATGTTGATGACCGGACTCCTCCAACCCCGGGCCCGGTCCCTGAGGCGGTGCTCGTTGCAGACCAGGGGGTGCCTCCCCTCGATCATGTTGGCCAGCTCCAGGAGGTCCCGCGGGGAAAGGGACCATCCCTCCTCCGGAAGCAGCGGGAAATCCTCCTCCCCCAGCGCCCTTCCGGAGACCATGCGGAAGGCACCGTCGCGCTTGAGCGCCACGCCGTAGAGCTCCCCTCCGCACAGTTCCGCTGCGCTGCAGGCTAGAAGCTGGAGGACGTCCTCCCCACCGCGAAAGGCGGTGAAGGCCTGGTGGACGGCGCCCAGCAGGGAATCGGACATGCGGAAACGGCTGATCAGGGGTTCGGTGACCTCGGAGGGTAGGTCGATCCTCCCCTGCATCACCCTGCGGATGGTGCCTACCAGATCCCGCAGCGGGACACCCTTCAACACGTAGGTGTCGGCTCCCTGCTTGAGGGCTTCCGAGACGTAGAGTTCGTCTTCGTGGGCGCTCAGAGCGATTATCCTCATCCCGGGGTAGTTGGACCTCAGGACGCGGATGAGTTCCAGGCCGTCCATCTCCGGCATGCGGATGTCCACCAGCGCCAGATCGGGGCGCGCCTTCTTCACCACCTCCAGGGCGCTGCGGCCATCGGCGGCCTCCCCCAGGACCGTCATGTCCTCCTGCAGGGAGATGACGCGGGAGATGGAGGCGCGCACGCTCTCGTGGTCGTCGACGACCACCACCCCGATGCGGCTCGCCCTCTCCGTGCCCGGAACTGAGTGGCCCTCTCCGGACATCCCAGATCCTTTCTCTCTGGTCGTCCCACCGTCACTCCGCGGAGCGCGAAGGACGATGTGCCCGCCCTCGGACGCGGCCGGGGCGGAAGTGAGCCTCACACGGCGGGGACGGCTATCACCACCTCGGTGCCCTTTCCCGGCTCGGAGATTATCTCCATCTCCCCGCCGGTGAGCTCCACCCTCTCACGGAGGGAACGCAGCCCGAAATGCTCGTCGCTCCCCTGCCCTTCCAGAATCTTCCTGGGGTCGAAGCCCACCCCGTTGTCTTTCACCGAGAGCACCAGGTGCCTGCCCCGGCGGTGTAGCTTCACCTCCACCTCGGTGGCCCGGGCGTGCTTCCTGATGTTGTTGAATATCTCCTGGGCCATGCGGTACAGGCTGACCCCCAGCTCCGAATCCAAACCGTTCAGCTTCTCGTCCACGTAGAGGAAGCCCCTGATCCCCAGCTCCTCCTCCATGCGGTTCAGGTAATCCTCGAGGGCGGGGACCAGCCCCGCGTCGTCCAGGATGGAGGGACGCAGGTCGAAGAGGAGGCGGCGCATACAGGTTATGTTCCTCTGCAGGTCCCTCTTTATGCCTTTCAGGAGGTCCAGGGCCTTCCCCGTGGCCTCCTCCTCCAACAACATCTCCACCGCCTCCAGCTGGTAGAAGCAGCTGATGAGGGACTGGATGGTGTCATCGTGTATGTCCGAGGCTATGCGCTTCCTCTCGTCCTCCTGGGCGCTGATTATCTTGGCTAGCAACCGTCGGTGCAGCTGCTCCTTCTCCTCCATGCTGCGGTGGAGGAAGGCGTTCTCCATCCCCATGGACCCCACGGCGGTCAACCTCTCCAGGACGTGGAGGTCGGCCTCGCAGAACCTCCCCTTGCCGTCGGTTATGCCCAGGTTGAGGACCCCGAACAGCTCTCCCCGGTGAAAGAGCGGGTAGGAGATGGCGCTCCTGACCTGGGGGTCTATGCCCCGGTATTCCTCTCCCTCCACGCGGTCCTGGAGGATGAGGGGTTTACCGTGCCTGGCCACCCAGGCCGCGATCCCCGACTCGGCCCTGCGGGGAGCGTTCACATCCACGTCTTCTGGAAGATTGTGCCAGGCCGCGAAGCGCAGCTCGCCGCTCTGTTCCTCGTAGACGTAGATGGATCCCCGGTCCGCGGCCAGCAGGGCCATGGCCGTGGAGAGGAGGTGGTTCATGGCCTGTCGGAAGTCGGTGACCTCCCCCATCCTGGCGGCGATCCTGGAGACGGCGGAATCCATCCTCTGCCGGCGCTCGTTGAGATCCTGGAAGAAAAAATCGTCCATGACCAGGGAGCAGCGCTCGCAGGCGAGCATGAAGAGCATGACGTCCTCCCGGCTCCACTTCTCCTTCTGGACCACCAGCGCCACGGAGACCGGTAAGAGCGCGCACTCCTTGCACCGCGCCGGATCCCTTTCCCCACCCGCGTCGCGCTTGAAACAGCAGTCCCCGGAGTGGAAGGGGGTCTCCCAGCACAGGAAACCTTTCCTGACGCCGAGCGCCCTCCTCGAGAAGAGGCATTCGGCCCTCCGGCATCCGCCGGCCACCACCCGCCCGGGGACGGGATAGACGGCGGTCTTGATCCCGGAGAAGAAGTCCGGGGCACCCTCCTCCCCCCCTTCGATCACCAGGACCCCCTCGTCGCTCGAGGCCAGCCGTCGGAGGATGTAATCCTCGGCTTCCGGTGGCGCGAGTGGGAGGCGGTCGAACCTCCTGCGCTGGAGGTACTGACGAAAGGTTGTGTTGGGAAGGGCGAGATACGCCGCCTTGAAGCGCGTGCCCGACCGCAACCAGTGGAGCAATCCGGACAGGGATTCCGCGGGTTCGCCCACCTCCCCGGTGAAGGGAAAACCCATCTTCGGGTCCAGGTGTCCATCCCCTGATGGGCGAGGTGGTCTCTCTTCGGCCGACGATTGGTCCCGGCCCTCACCCCGTTCTTCGGTCTCCGGCCCGTCCATGAGCACTCGCACGGAGGTGAACACCGGAACGAGCGGGTCGACCTGCTTGCCCTCCCTGTCCATGATCCCGCTTTAAGACGTGCCGCCTTTTCAGGATTCCCGATGATGCGCCTCGACAAGGCAGCCATCATGATAACACAGGTGGAGGATGGCCCGTAATCCGTCACCCTAAACCGTCCGAACGGTGGACTCGGTCATGCCCCTGCCTTCGGATTTTCGGCCATCAGGCGCAGATACCGTCACTCCGCACGAGAACCGAGACGTCCCGGCCACCAGAGACGGGCGAGCTCCGCATCTCTTTTCCATGAGCACAGCCTTCCGTGATATCCCGCCGACCGACCACGGATCAGGGAGGCCATCCGTCATCGATCGCCGGTTTGCAATCGTGCGCATGCCTGAGAGTGGGTGCCTTATACGGCCCGGTTCATCTTCATTCGTCACCCTCGTAATATTTAATTAAATGAATTATTATGAATTTCAATAAATCATAAATGCGAAGCGTAAGACCTGGACCATCGGCCTGGATGAACCTGGAGTGACGCTTTACTCCCGTGACACCATCCCCTCCGCCGTTCTCACCAGAAGGCCCAGCTCCTCCTCTCCCAGGCGAAGTGCGGTGTCCAGCAGCCTTTTCAGGAGTTCCGCCCTTCCCTCCGAACCGTGCGCGACTGCCTTCCCCCGCGTTCCCTCCCATCCTGCCGATATGCTCCACTCTCTCGTTCTCGTTTCCTGGACGTACCTCATGTAGTCCTCAAGATCATCGGGAT
>FWWL01010897.1_pt1 | contig 10233 bp, 3 predicted proteins | sample 2228331 | NCBI WGS metagenome assembly FWWL01 (sample SAMEA103939775, study PRJEB20133) | metagenome
CTGGAACGCCCGGTTCTACACAGAATTTCACATGACCAACGACCGGGACCTCTGGACCGACCCCAGGACGGGCAAGCTGTACAACCCCCGCCAGGTCCTCGGCCCGGTCCCCGGCACCACGGACCGCCCGCCCTACTATGACCCCAAGGCCTGGCCGGAAATCCGGGAACGCATGGCCGAGAAGGGGTTCTGGCCCCTCTACGAGGGCAAGCACATCGAGCAGTTTTTGGTGGACATCAGGCGCATCGAGCGTTGGGTGAGCCTGGAGGTGTGCGAGAAAAAGTATGGCCGGCTCCCCGACCCCGGCCCCAAGCTGGTTTTTCGCCGTATAGCCAGCAACACCAACGAGCGTTCTGTTATAGCTGCAGCCTTACCCGTTGGGTCCTGTTTTGGTGACTCGCTGTTCGGCGTGGCAACCCCACACTGCTCAATTATCACACTCTTAAACAGCATCCCCTTTGACTACGCTGCACGCCTGCGAATGACTACTAACCTTAACTTCTATCACATGGAACGTATCGCCACGCCTCGCCAGGAAAACGTTCCCGTCCTTAGCACTCACAGCGTCGCTGGCACTTCGATAGTGCATCTCGGCGACTTAGAACATCTTTGGGACGCCGTTTATCAGTGCAACCGCGCTGTGGCCGAAGCCTACGGCCTGGGGCCGGACGACTTCGAGTACATCCTCTCCACCTTCCCCGTCTTCGCCCGCAAGCGCCCGGAGTTCTATGCTTACCTCCAGGAACGGGTGCAGGAGTGGAAACGGGAAATGGAGGGGGCGAAGGTTTACCCTCTGCCGGCGCAGCGGCTTGCCCGTGCCGCTGAAGATGCGGAAACTTATGCAACCGAGCCCGTGCACCAGCCGAAGGCCAGCAGGGCCTTCCGGCAGGCCGCCGTGCTTGCCTGGGTTGTCCACCGGCTCTACGCTCCGGGTCACCCGGTCAGCCGGTTCCGGGTGCAGAAGATGCTGTATCTGGTCGAGGCGGCCGCCGGCACGGGCCTTTTTACCGAGTTCCGCAAGCAGGCTGCCGGCCCTTATGACCCCGGCCTGCGCTACCGGGGTCCCGAAGACATCGCCGTGCGGCAGCGGCGCTGGCTGGTTACGCCGGACGATACCCACTTCGAGCCGGGTCCGAACATCGCCGAGGCCCTGAGCTATGCGCCGCGGTATATCAACACCGAGTCGGCCGAGCTGGTTCTGGAAGAGTTCCGCATGTTCAAGGACGAGACGCTCGAGCGCTGGACCACCGTGCACCTGGCAGCCGTGGAGCTCCAGCATCATGGTAAACCGGTGACCCCCGAGACCATCCTGGCGCACATTCAGTCCATACCCGAGTGGCAGCCAAAACTCCTGCAGGGCGAGTTTTCCTTAGCCCGTATTGCGAGCGCAATCGAGGGCCTCAAGGCCCGAGGCCTTCTAGTATCCTCATGAAGGAAGCGCATGACAGCCGTGGACGCTCTGTCGTGGCCTACTCAAAGGGCACGGAAGCTCAGGCTTTGAGAGGGGGAGGTTAGGGATGGCCCAGACACTAAACTTCCATATCCCGCCCGTCGGCTATGTGTCAGTGACCCTTTACGAAGAAAGCGAGAGGTTATATCAGTGGCTGAAGGACCTTAGAGAGATCGACCGCTTGAAAAACCTAGACCATTTGGGGGCGATCCGCTTTGCCTGGGAGGGAGCACACCACCCCCGGTGGGAGTACATTATCCTTATCCTCTCCCTTATAGACCGTTGCCAAGACCTCGTGCCTGAAATCCACCTCGGAAGCAAAGTGAAATTGTCCGGTTCCACCCAGATTTCTTCGGGCAACGAGCTTCTCAAGTGTTGGACCCTTCTCTTGAATGTCGGACATCTTGAATGGACGTTCTTTGCCGAGCGCGCCTTACTGCTTGAATTAAGGAATTCGTCCTTCAAAGAATTCTTTCTCGAATTATTCAATGATGAAAGTCTGCGCGGTTGGGCAGAGGGTCTTTTATGTGAGTGTCAAGCGTACCAATTCTTTCAGGCCCTGGCATTCATTAGGTTAGTCTGCTTCGTGGAAACCAAGCCATTAGACCTTGATTGGCGAACCATATTTAAAGCCTACGTACTTGAAAAAGAGGATCGGTCTACCGTGGCACGACTGAGAGACCTTCATCGTAACTTGCGTCGTGTGGCCTATCTCACTCTGGACCCACATTACACTCCCGCGGGAATACGACTTGATTCCATGCAACTACTTTCTAACCCGTCTATTCTGGCTGCGGCGCTTATGGCTGGTCCGTCCGAGGAGAGGGCGCTTAGGGCATTCGAAACCATGATGTATGAAAAGATTTACCTTGGGGAAGAAGTCCTACGCGCAATGGCTGGCAGAGAGCGACAGCTGCGTTGCCGTATACGCGCGAGTCTACTTCAGGAAGGCTTACGGACGACTATCGAGCGACTAGCTAAGGGTGAGCTGCAAGAGTCTATTGAGGCTGAGGACGTGTACACGGTCGCCAGGTTGCCAATCTCGGTAGAGCCTCTGTTTAGGGGTGACAATTCCGGATTGCTGAATCCGTGCAGACTCCAAGATAAGCCGGACTGCGACTCGCCCGAAAAGCGGACATCGCGGACCTGCGTCGTTGCTTGGCCGAGCGGGGATAGAAGCTTGTCCGTCGTGCAGTTCCATTCGCTGGACAGAGATACCGCTGCACGGGCGGGCGTGTACCATCAAGCTTTTAAGTTTGTGGTCAGCTTGATGGAACATGTGCAGCGGGGGCAAAAGCTGGAGATTAGATTGCTCCATGACCTTTTATTTAGCCGATTGGCAGCAGAGCTTATTATAAAGGCGCTAGACTTGATCCAGAACTCGGGCAGTGAGTTAAGATGGGAATGGAAGCGCCTCGGTAATTGGCCGGAGGCGGTTATTGCCAGAAGGGATAAAGCTGTAAAATTTTTGGAGGAGATTACTAAGGCGGAAAGATTATCGGAGTCAGAAAGAGCTGAATTAGTTTCGAAGGCGGTGGTTCTCACCCAAGCTAATACAGATGATTATGTTGCCGTAAGCATTGGTAGGTTGCAAGCATATAGGGATAGAGAGGCGTATTGTGAGCTTGATGGATGTATAGTCAGAATGGGTGCGGAACAGGTTCTGATAAGTCTTATCGAGTCCAAGGTACAGAGACGGCGGGCCGAGACGTGCGCCGGGGAGCAGCTGGCTGATGTTCTCGACAAGTTGGGAAGAAGCCGTAGGCGAAGCGATGTCAGGACACTTAAGAAAGGGCAGGTGGGCGTCGCGTGGGTAGAAATTCAACTTGGTAGCGAGAGCAGCCTTACTTCGGGAGGGGAGGGTGGTGAGTTATGAGCCCGAATATTCCCCTGGCCGTCTGGAATCTCATCGACGAGTATCGCAGCTTTCTGCGGACGAGCTACCGGTTTCTGGATGACCGCCTCAGGCAGCAATTCGAGGAGCACCTGGCCCGCGTCGATGTGGTCGTCAAGGGACCCTATGTCACGCTGGCCCGGGATTTCGCCCTGGGGCCGACCCTCCGGGAGCTGGTTGAGGAGGGCGTGGCCCACCCCGGGCTACTCAGGGCACGCTGGGCCTTCGGTGAGAATAGCCTCTACCAGCATCAGGAGCAAGCCTTCCGCATCGGCCGGGCCGGGCGCTCCTTCGTGATCACCACCGGGACCGGATCGGGCAAGACCGAGGCCTTCCTCCTCCCCGTTCTGGACGGAATACTCCGCCGCAAGACCGAAGGCGTGCGGGGACTGCAGGCCGTGTTTGTGTACCCCATGAACGCCCTCGCCAACGACCAGCTGGAGCGCCTGCGTCGGCTCCTGCGCGGGTCCGGGCTGGACATCTCCTTCGCCCTCTACACCGGAGACAGCGATAGCACGAACCCGACATTGCGCGAGGAGCCTGCCGAAACCGAACGGCTCACCCGAGCGGACATCCGCCGTAGCCCGCCCGATATCCTGCTTACCAACTACAAGCAGCTCGACTTCCTCCTGGTGCGGAAGGCCGACCGGCACCTGTTCACCTGGGCCCTCCGTTACCTGGTCCTGGATGAGGTCCACAGTTACCGGGGGGCGCTGGCCACGGAGATCGCCTGGCTCATCCGGCGCCTCAAGGCCCAGGCGGGCCTTGAGCCCGGGCGGCTGGTGGCCATCGGAACTTCGGCCACCGTCGCCAGCGGACCGGAGGGCGCCGAGGCCCTGGCCCGGTTTGCCGGAACCCTCTTCGGAGAGGAGGTGCGTCCGGAAGACATTATTACCGAGGCTTATGCCCCGCCTGTGGATCCGGCCGAGTCCTACGTGCCCCCGCTGCCCAACCTGGACCCTGGGTGCCTGGCGGCCCTGGACCCGGGGGATGAGGCGCAAGTCGCGGCCCTGGCCGAGCAACTAACGGGCAGGTCGTGTCCCCCTGAAGATCCCATCGCCTGCCGGGTATCGGCCGTACTGGCAGGCAATCGGATCGTGCGGGCTCTGGAGGAGTTTTTCGCCGAGCCGCATACGGTCCGGGAGGCCGCCGAGCACCTCCGCCGGGTCCTTCCGGAGCGGCAAAACGCACCCCTTGAGAAGGTCCAGCTGGAGGTCGAGGCCTATCTGCTGGTCGGGAGCGTAGGAGATGAGGACCACCCTCCGCGACTCCGGCCCAAACTTCACACCTTTTTCCACGGTATTTACGACGTGGGCCTGTGCCTCAATCCGCAATGCCGGACGTTAGTGCCCCACGGCGAGACCGAGTGCCCCAATTGCGGGTCGGCAGCGCGGCCGGCCGCCCTGTGCCGCACCTGCGGACAGGATTTCGTTAAGGTCCGGTTTGAAGGCGAGGAGGACCTTCCTGCCGGTAGCAGCGACTTTTTCAGCGACGAGCGCACCGCCTTCCTGACCCACGAGATCCGGGAGTTGCCCGAAGCTCCCGGGACCGAAGATGAAGATGCTGAGGAAACGGAACAAAGGACCAGTGCCGAACGCGAGCGGCGGAACATGCGCAGAAGCCGGGCGGAAAGCCGCCTTCAGGAGGTGGGCGTCTGCCCGGGGTGCGGCCGTTTGCTGGCGGCCCCGGGCGAGCATTGCGGGTCCTGTAACCGGGCCGCGATTCGAATGCTCTTGCACCGCGGCAAGCTCAACACTTGCCCGGCCTGCGGCGACATCTACACCCGGGGCGACCTTGTCACGCCGCTCCGAACCGGCACCGCCTCTACAGTCTCGGCCCTGGCTACCCATCATCTCGACCACCTGGAAGGCAACGACCGCAAACTCCTCATCTTTGCCGATAACCGGCAGGACGCCGCCCACCAGGCCGGCTACACCTCGGACAAGCACCGCACCTTCGCCCTGCGCCACGCCATGGCGACCGAAATTCGCGAGGCCGGCCCGGAGGGTGTTTACCTCACCGAGCTTCCCCAGCGCCTGTTCGACCGGTTTAAGGCTCTGGGGATTATTCCGCCGAGGCCCTCCCGCCACGAGCAGGAGCTATGGCTCGATGCGCTGGCCTACCAGGCCGCCAACGAGGTCAGCCGTTACAGCCGGCAGCGGGCGTCCCTGGAGAATCTGGGTCTTGTGGCAGTGGAGTACGAGGGGCTCGAGGAGCTCGAGGAGAACCGGGCATTTATCGGCCTCGTCCAGCGGTTCGGGCTTCGTCCCAACGAAGCGAGGTGCCTGGTAAGGGCCGTTCTGGATGTGATGCGGAAAAACCGAGCCGTGGCTTACGACGGCCGGCCCGAGACGGGCACGAGGCTACCGTTCTTTACCGAGTATATTGACCCGGCCAGAAAACGCCGCTACCGGGAGCTTGAAGCCGACCCGTACGCCGTGCGCTTCCCGGATCGGGACCGCAGCCCCCGGGCCTTTGCGCTGGACCGGCCCGACCACCTGCGCAAGGCCGGGCGGCTCATGGGCTTCGTCCAGGAGAACCGCCGCGTCGGCCAGCTCACCGCCACACAGAAGGTGACGGCCCGGGTGCTGGGCGGTCGGGAGCCCGCGGGGGAGTTGTTGCACGGCCTGATCCCCCTTCTACTGGAATATGACATTCTGGTTGACGTAACGACGAAGTTTCCCATCCCCCCGGCCGAACGGCCCTTTCGACTGAGGATTTTGCAGATCGATCCCCGCCGTATCCGGCTGCGCTTTGTCGAAGAGGGCTTTCGCTGTAACGCGTGCCAGACCTGGCGGCCCTATTTCCTGCCGGCCTGTCCGACGCCCAAGTGCGGGGTCGGCAGGCTGGTGCCCGCATCCTTAGACCGGGACAACTACTATGTCCGTCTCTATCTAGACCGTCCCCCGCGTCGCTTCAAGGCAGCGGAGCACAGTGCGCAGATCTCCGGCGATGAGCGTAGCCGGCGCGAGACCGAATTCAAGGAGGGCAAACTCGATGCCCTGGTCTGCACTCCGACCCTGGAGCTCGGGGTAGATATCGGACCGCTCCTTACGGTGGTTCTTCGGAACGCCCCACCCACCCCCGCCAATTACGCCCAGCGGGTGGGTCGGGCCGGACGGCGGCTGCGCATCGGCTTCGTTTCGACCTTCTGCGCCGGCGGCGCCCACGACCGGCACGCCTTCGAGCGGCCGGAATGGTTCGTGGCCGGGCGATTTGACCCCCCGAAGCTGCGGCTTGACAATCCGAAGGTTGTTCTGCGTCACCTGCGGTCCTACCTGCTGGCGCAGCTTGAGAACGAGCTTCCTTACCTCCTGAAAGACCTCCTGGACGACGTCCAGCGTCCAACCGGGTGGAAGCGGGAGGTGCTTGAGCCGCTCTTCCAGGAGGTGGAGAACAGGCGGGACCAGCTGGTGCAGGCGACCGTTCGAGTGGCCGAATTTGACCGGAAAGCTGGCCTGGTGTCCCATTATGGCGAGGAGGAGGTCGCGGGCCTTGTGGATGGTTTCAGGGGCGAGCTCATACGGGTACTCGAGCGGTGGTGGCAGCGGGTGGCACAGCTCGACCGGGAGTTCCGGCAGTATTCCGCACTGGGAGCGGACCCCAGTGCCATGAAGAAAGCCTATGCTCGTCAGCGGGCTTACCGCGAAATCACTCAGGACCCGGAGCGGGCATATATCCTAAACTACTTGGCGACTCAGCAGGTGCTGCCGGCCTACCAATTTCCGCTAGACACCTTCAGTCTGGATCCGGGCGTGCCCGATACCCCCACGATTTACCGGAGTGCTGCCATTGCCATTGAGGAGTTTGCCCCGGGCAATTTCGTCTACGCCAACGGCCACAAACTGCGCTCTATCCGGGTGCTCTACCCCGGAGGGCCCGGCAAGGTAGGTCAAGCGCGAAGCGAGGCCGAGGCCGCAGGACGTCTGGAGGCCTTCCACTTCTGTTCCCAGTGTGAGGAGGCGGTGGAGGGTGGCCGCAACAGTTGCCCGCGCTGCGGGGCCGCTTTGGGGGAAGCCGTCGACGTCGTCTTCGTGGATGCCTTTGAGGCTGAAGAGAACCTGCCCATCACTTCCGAGGAGGAGTCCCGTCAGCGCCTGGTCTTCGACCGGCGAGAATACCTGATTGCGGGCTCGGCCCTTCAATGTTACCTGTACCCCTACCCCCTTCATCCCGTGGAGTTCCTGAACCTGGCCGATATTCTAGTTACCAATTGGGGGCCCCTGGCGAGCAGGGGCGAAGAGGGTCGGAGATTCTGGCTATGCCCCGATTGCGGCCGCCATTTGCCGTACGAACCGACAAATCCGGCTTACCAGGAGCACAGTCGGCAGTGGCGGGAGCTTCATGCTCGTTTCTGCAAGGGCGAGCCGGTCCCCCTGATTCTGGCCCACCGCTTCCAGGCCGACTGCCTGGTCCTGAATCTCCCGGCCCGTCAGGACGCCAAAACGGTCGGGCGCCACTCGCTGTCTCCGACGGTTGTAACTCTTGCCGAAGCCTTGCGGGCCGGGGCCGGGCGGTTGTTGCAGCTGGAACCGGAAGAACTGGGCGTGTTCGTCCGCAGACCCGTCCCCGGCTTTGCCGGCGAACAGGTAGTATTTTACGAAACGGTGCCGGGCGGGGCGGGTTATCTGGAGGAGATGGCCAGGCGCCTGCCCGAGGTGGCCCGGGCGGCCCAGGAGGCCCTCTATGGTCACGACTGTGCCAGGGCCTGTTACCTCTGTCTGAAGCACTACCGGAACCAGGTTTGGCACCCGCTGTTTGATAAAAACCTCGTGCGCGATGTCCTTACGGAGCTATCTGGTCTGGACCCGGTCCCACCGCAGCCGACCGCCTACGGTTCCAGCCGCCAGAAGCTTCTGGAGATGCTTGAGGCCCGGGCTCGGGGCACCGATGAGACCCTCCGCCGTTACCCGAAAGGGGAAATTGAGGAGATCCTGCGGGCTGCCCTCGAGCGAGCGGGGATCACGGACTTCCGGCGGGACTACGAGATACGGGACGGTGACAAGCTGTTGACTGTCCCGGACTTCGCCTGGCCCGACCTGAAGGTGGCTGTCTTTTGCGACAGCTATGCTTACCACGGGGAGCCTAGAACGCTGGAACTGGACTCCAGAAAGCGCAATCTGCTGCAGGCTAAAGGCTGGGTTGTACTGACTTTCTGGGGCAGAACAATCTGGAAGTCACCCGACGAGTGCGCCCGGACCGTCTGGGAGACACTCCATTCGCGGTCGGGGCGCCGGCTGCCCTGAAAACCCGAATTGGGGGCAGCGCAGGGTCGGCTCCGGGCGGGCCGAGACCCGGGAGAGGGGCTGTCAGACTTGTTCGATGCGCCTTCGGGTTACAATCGGTCGGCCGTACCCGCCAGAAAGTTCGGAGCGTCGACCTAGATTTGCCGGTTCCGCCGCCCTTTTTACTGCACGATGGTGTTTAATGCCGGTGGCTCTATCAGCCGGCGTCCGGACATAAAGATACAGGTTGCCCGCTGACCTCAACAGAATCCACCGACCGGTCCTCCCACCTGCCCCGGTAGGGGAAGCCGAAATCCGTAGTTTTGGTACGCGTCGGGGTCAGGTTGCCCGTCACGGGGGTTTCACTCCGTGACCGGCGGCCGTTGCCGCAATCAGCATGTCGGCCGGCGACAGGGCAAACTCATACTGCCAAGGGCCGACCGCCATCCCCATTTCAGACGTCTTCTCAAGAAACCTTAAGGCCAGCCGGAAACTCCTTAGTTAGCGACCGCCCGGCCGGTAAAACCCCGAAAACATCTCTCCTATAACCACGTCGCAAACACATAACGCCGCCCCGGCCCCCAGTAGCCCCCCAGACCAGCCCAACCGCGGCCGTTCAACCCCGAGGGCCCGGGCATGGGGACCTAAGTCCCGGACCGAACGCCTTTGGACCGGAGCGTTCGGGACGGTTGGGACGGCTACCGGGTGCCCCCGGCTCGTGCTCACCCAGACCGGTGAGCCGCCGGCGGCCGGCTCAAGACGCAGACCCCCGGCTGCCAGGGACCGTGGACGTAGTAAGTATGCAGACCAACGGTCGGTCTGACGATCCGGTTCACGACCTGTATAAAAGAGTGCGCTGCGGTTCCACAGGGGGCTTCTGTTCTTACTCGGGCCGGCGGATGCGGACCAGCCCGGTGAGGGCGCCCGCCTCAAGCTCCTGGCCGTAGCTGTCGAAAGCCTTCTTGGCCGCTTCCAGCTGTCGCTTCACAGGCCATCCGACCGGCCGCACAATCCCGCATCGGCCGCCCGTGGGGCACCACGTCGTGGCCGGCTTCCCGCAGTTCCTCCACTACCCGCCTGGAGATACACGCATCGGCCAGAATCTTCATCCGCCGGCCGAGGGTAGCAGTTCAATCCGCTCCCGGGCCACCAGCCGCGCCGCCGAAGGCGGCTGGCAGGCCCGAATGTCCTCCGGCTTCAGCCACGGGTAATGCTCAAGGATATCCTGCCAGGTATCGCCGGCGGCCAGCATGTCCAGGATGTGCTCAACCGCCAGCCGCTCCCCCCGAATGATAGGTTTACCCCCGAAAATGTTCGGGTCCACCGTGATCCTGGAAAGCAGCTCATCTTCCACAGACATGCTCCCTGATTCGGATTGCGACGGCCTCTACCGCACCCTGATTATATCCAAACACACATGATGCGCTTGCACTGGCCCGGCGCATCCAGCCGGGGTACCTGACCTCCCGGCAGACCGGGACAGGGCGCGGCCGACGTCGGGCTCCCGGGGCATCCTGGTTTACAGGTCCAGAAGCCCTCACGGTCGACCTGAACCCTTCACGCCGACTTATGCCGACCGCGGGCGACCGGTGTCAACGCCGGCTCGCAACCGGTTGGTCTTGTATGATAATACCGGAGCGTGCAAACGGGCTATCCCGGCCCCA
>FWWL01010900.1_pt1 | contig 10231 bp, 7 predicted proteins | sample 2228331 | NCBI WGS metagenome assembly FWWL01 (sample SAMEA103939775, study PRJEB20133) | metagenome
TCTTAAGGAGGTTTTATGGTATCCCTTTCTTCTATCTCAGAGCTCATTCCCATTGTCCAGCGCGGCTTGGCTGCTCAGCTTCCTCAATCGACCCGAAAACGGGTTCTGATCGCTGGGGCAGGCTTGGCAGGGCTGGCAGCAGCTTATGAATTGATCAACGCCGGTCATGAAGTGCTGATCTTGGAAGCCCGACAACGTCCCGGTGGACGCATCCATACCCTGCGAGAACCCTTTGCGCCTGGCTTGTATGGGGAAGCCGGAGCTATGCGGATCCCTCGCTCTCATACCCTGAGCATGGCTTATATTGAGAAGTTTGGACTACCCACCACCGATTTCGTGATGGATAACCCCAACGCTTATGTGGTTATCGGTGGCATCAAGAGACGCTGGTCAGAAGCTCAGGCGCACCCCGATTCATTGGGCTTTGAGACCGCACCGCAGGAGAAGGGCAAGCTTGCCGGTCCGTACTGGGAAGAGACCATTCGTCCGTTGGTTGAACTCATTGAGAAAGAAGGCGAAGCGGGTTGGGAACAAATTTATGCCGAATACGATGAATATTCGGTGCGGGAATTTTTGGAACTCAAGGGCTGGTCGGAGGGGATGATTGAGATGTTCGGCTTGCTGAACAATCAAGAAGCCATGATGAATTCCTCTTTCCTTGAGCTATTCCGCGAGGATGCCGGCAATTACTACACCGATATGTGTCAGATTGTCGGGGGCATGGATCGCCTAACCAACGCATTCCTACCCGTGGTGGGGCGGTCCATCCGCTATGGAGCGAGACTGATTGCCATCGATCAAACTCCTGAAGAGGTCATCTTTCATTATCAGACGCCAGCACGGCGTTTTGAAGCGCGCGCAGACTATGCTATCCTCACTATCCCTTTCCCTGTTTTACGCCATATTGAGGTGCTTAAGCCATTTTCTCGCGCCAAACAACGCGCCATCCGTCAGTTGCATTATGACGCATCGGCGAAAATCTTTTTCCAGTGCAGGCGCCGTTTTTGGGAGACCGATGAAGGCATTTATGGCGGCGGGACAGTTACCGATCTGCCGATCCGCAACTTGTACTATACCGACTATGGCAAAGAAAGCGGGCGAGGCATTTTGCTCGCCAGTTATACTTGGTCTGAAGATGCTCAACGTTGGGGGTCACTACCTCCCCACGAACGCATTGAACAAGCGTTGGAAAATGTGACCGTCATTCATCCCCAAATCTTGCAGGAATTTGAAGTTGGAGCGTCGTACATGTGGCATGACGATCCTTTCGCTGGAGGTGCTTTTGCGCTCTTTGATCCAGGGCAGCAAACGCTCTTACATGATGAGATCATCCGCCCTGAAGGGCGAATTTATTTTGCTGGCGAACATGCCTCACTCTATCACGCTTGGATTCAAGGGGCATTGGAATCGGGTTTACGGGCAGCGATGGCGATCCATGCTTTGTAGAAGCTGCGGAGGTTGAGAGCAGAAGAGACCTTAAGCTGGGTGACCTGAGTTTAACTCACCACAGCCACATGATCCCAAATGAATCAAGCCTTTTGCACTCATAAATTGGCGCGCAGAAACAATAGCTGAATTTTTTAGGAGAAAGATGATGTTCAACCATATTATCTATGATCCCAACATATTGAATGGGAAGCCGTACATTGCTGGCACGCGCTGAAGTGTTGAGTTCATTCTCGAACTGGTGGCAAGTGGCGCAACCAGAAACGATATTTTGCAAGCATACCCTCAGTTGACCGCTGAAGCGCTAGGAAAGGCGTTGAGGTATGCGGCACAATTCCTGAAAAATGAAATTGTCCCTGCTGTAAAGGTCTAGAAAACTTGAGAGCGCTTGATTTTTCCCTCCTTGCCATTGTCAAGATTAGAGTTCGGCAGTTCTAAATACATCGTAGTCGCTCAGGCTCTTGATGCAAGCGGAGCTAAAAGACAGCGAACTACCTCCTTGGTCTGGATCAAATGCGCCTTGATCTGCTCCAAAGAGGCCTGACAACGTTGGCAGCGCTTCACACGATGCGCCTGCACTAATTATCGGAAAGCCTTTTACCTCACCTGTCGGCCTTTCCACTCGACAGTTCCTTTCCAGTGCTGCCAGAGGGATTGGGCGGCAATGATGGTCATCAGAACAACAGAAATAGGAAGCAGCAGGGCATCTTGCAGGCGTTGGCGGCTGATAACCGCCGTCAACATGCGGGTTAGCACACCAAGCAAACCGAAGAGGGCGTATTCCCAAGAGAGAGAGAAAACCGCCAATGCCCATGGCACGACAAACAGCCACCAATGGAACAGGGTGGAAAACAGCAAAAAGGGAACACAATTTCCGTGACCGGCGAGGATGTTTTTGGCAAAGCCGTTGCGCGCTGCTTGCCAGTTGGCATACATGCGGGTTAGAAGAAGTCCGTTTGCATCACAGGCTCGTAAGCGCAGCTTAGCTTTTTTGATCGCATACGCGAATGCCATGTCCTCGACAATTTTTTGACGCACGGCTGTATGACCGCCGATTAGATCGTAGGCAGGGCGTCGAAATAGCAGGCACTGTCCCATGGCGGCGGCAAAAACCCGAAAGGGCAGGTGATGCACTGCCAAAACGGGCAGGTAAGCAAGGATCGTAAAAGCCATTAAGGGTACGGTCAGTCGCTCTCCCCAAGTGCGGGTTTCTTGGGTGGGCCAGCAGGTGAGCAGGTCGGCTTGGGTGCGTTCTGCTTCAGCGACTAATGCCCCAAGCGCTTGAGGATGCCAGCGGACGTCGGCATCGCTAAACAGCAGCAACTCTCCTCTGGCGCGTTGAGCTGCCTGATGACACGCCCAGTTTTTCCCCAACCATCCAGCAGGGAGTGGTTCACCTTGTATGAGGCTCAATCGCGGGTCTCCATGCGCCGCAGCTTGGGCGACTTCTGCTGATCCATCGCTGGATTGGTCATCGAGCAGGATGAGTTCGAAATGGGGGTAATCTTGAGCCAGCAGGGTGCGCACGGTTTCGCTCACCCGCTTGGCTTCATCCCGCATCGGAATGATGATCGAGACAAACGGCTGTTTGCTTTCTCTTTTACCGGCTTGCAGGCGGGGAAAGGTGAAGGCGTTGAGCAAGGCGGTCAGGGCAATAACCACCAGCGGAGCAAAAGAGAGGATCAACCACTCCTTCATAGACCTAGGTTGAATTGCCTAGCTCAGGATGACTGTGACTTGGAAAGCTTGTGCCAAGGGGGTTGGCGTAAATCGGCGCGATGTTTCCACATCAGCAAGGCAGTTTGCAGACCGAGAATGATCAAAAATGACGGTTCAGGGAGAAACCAGACTAAATACACCCCCATGGTTGCCAGCGTTAGAAGAAGTGCCCAACCTGAATTGCGCAACGCCAGATAGAAAATGGTCAAGCTGGTGACGGCTACTAGGGGCACTTGCCATAGCGTTAAGCCAATCCATACCCCTAATGCTGAGGCGATCGCCTTGCCACCTTTGAAACCTAGAAAGGGTGAATAAGCATGTCCCAGCATGGGAGCGATGGCGATTGGGATCATCTTTTCCCCCCGCCAGCCGAATTCATAATATGCCCAGCCAATCGGCGCGGCGGCTTTAGAGATGTCTAGGAGAAGGACAACCACACCTAACCACACCCCTCCAGCCCGAAAGGCATTGATTGCCCCAGGGTTGCGATCCCCCACGCTCTGGACGTTTTTGCCTTTCAAGCGTCCTAGCCACACTGCGAAAGGTAATGAGCCACTGAAGAAGGCTAAAGCCGTCCATAAGATGGTCTCGATCATTTTTTCAATCCTTATGAGAAAGTTTGATTTTTTACCTGTCCCCTGCTAGCTGCCCTCTTGTCCGATGGTTTCTGCAATGCGTATCCGTTTTCCATGCTGTTGGGCAGCGATTGCCCAGACCACAAAACTGCCCATGACCAAAAAGCCCACCAGCGCAGGCAAGGGCTGCGACCAAAAAATTCCCAAACCGATGCTTTGCAACAGCCAAGTGATGATGTAAATAACCTTCAACGGCAGCAAGGGTAAATCCGTGGGTCTGACGATGGCGGTAATGATCGCAGCAACCAATATCCAACCCAGAAAATTGACCAGCGGGATGCCGAAGTAGGCGCCCGGTTGATCCCATACCCAGAATCCCCACGCCGTCATCTGGGTGTCGAGGAAGAGGTCCCACGCGGTGAAGGCAAGCGCCGAGAGCAGCACTCCACGCCAAGGTTGTTGGCTGGCTCTTTTCCCAAGGATGGTTTGAGCAATTGCCCAAGCGGGGGGGAGCATCATCATCCACGCCAGCGGAATCAACAGCGGTACGCCTGCCAGTTGGGGTTGAAGCAGGGAAGTGTAATGATACTTTCCGAAGGGGAAGCCAGTCGCCGACCCCATCCATTCAGCAAAAAATGCCACCACCGTCACAAGCAGGAAGACTCGTAGGGTTTGCTGCCAACCCCACTGCGAGCTTAAGGCGACGATCACAGCCGCGCATTGGATGACCACTCCAACCGACATGCCACTGTACAAAGCCCTCTCGCCCAGGACCCATCCGACAATGGGCAAGGCAATCATGGTCAGCACCCAAAGCACGAGCAACGTGATGACCGGCACTGGAATGAGCCACAGTTTTCTTTGCATCTCAAGCACACCAACCTTGAAGGCAATTTTGTTAATGGTCAGCTTATCGCTAAGTCTGCAGTGATTTTATCTCAAAAAAAGCCGATGACGTCCGAAAATTTGGGGTAAACTTATCCCACGATGCCAATTTCTGACGATTCTGTGGTGATTCTGGGTGGCGGCATCGGCGGCTTAGCGGCGGCTATCTACTTGGCACGGGCTGGTCGCCGTGTGCTCCTTTTTGAGCAAAACCAGCAGGTTGGGGGGAAGATGGGCGAACACCGCGCGCAAGGGTTTCGCTGGGATAGCGGCCCATCGGTGATAACCATGCGCAACGTCTTTGAGGAACTGTTTGCCGCAGCCGATAAAGACCTAAGCGATTCTGTCGTCTTTGAACCCATCGATCCGCTCACGCGCTACTTCTTTTGGGACGGGAAGTGCTTGGATCTTTCTCGCGATCTCTCCCAGACCCTGGAGCAGATTGCTGCATTGGACGAGCGCGATGTGGAGGGCTATCTGGCGTTTTTGGCTGAGGCAGCGCGGGTCTATCGCATTGTCAGTCCGGTGTTTCTTTTCGGCCCACCGCCTAGCTTAGCCAGTCTCAGCAAAGTTACCCTGAAAGATGCTCTATCGGTAGATTTACTGGGGACATTGCAGAAACGCATTGAGCGGGTAGTGCGTCATCCTCATCTGCGTCAACTGCTCGGGCGGTTTGCAACTTATGTCGGCGCCAGCCCTTACCTTGCGCCGGCGACGTTGAGCTCAATTGCCCATGTAGAGCTAGCTCAAGGGGTTTGGTATCCAAAAGGCGGTGTTTATCAACTAGCCCGCGCTTACCAGCGACTCGCCACGGAATTGGGGGTAGAAATTCATTATGGGGCGCGCCTTCAACGCCTTGAGGTGCAAGATGACGCCGTCACGCAGGTGCATTTGGAGTCTGGCGAGAAGATTGCGACTCAAACTGTGCTCTCGAACATCGACGTGACGACCACCTACTCGCTGATCGCCGGTCAGACCGCTCAAAAAATGTTTAGAAGGTTGCGCAGACAAGCGCCTTCCTGCTCTGGGTTCATCCTGCTGTTGGGGGTCGAAGGCACGCATCCCTCGCTTGCCCATCACAATGTTTTCTTTTCGAGAGATTATCGAAAAGAATTTGACCAAATCTTCCGCCAAGGGAGATTGCCAGAAGATCCTACCATCTATGTTGCCATCACGGCGAAATCGGATGGCGATCATGCCCCAGCCGCTTGCGAGAATTGGTTTGTTTTGGTCAATAGCCCGCCATTGCCCGAAAGCTCCCCTGAGGATTGGGCAGAAGCCAGCCAAGCCTATGCTGAGCACCTTTTGCGGTGTTTAGCCCAACGCGGCTACGACCTTCGCTCGAAAATCCGCTACCAAAAGATCCTCACCCCCCTTGATCTGCAACGATCCACCGGAGCGTGGCGGGGAGCGTTATACGGGGTTTCCTTCAATAGCCGCTTTGCTCCCTTTGTTAGACACGGCAATCGTTCGCCCTTGCGGGGTCTGTATTTTGCCGGCGGCAGCGTTCATCCCGGCGGTGGTGTTCCCTTGGCGACCCTATCGGGCAAGAGAGCTGCTCAATTGATTTTGGAAGATATTTCATCGCATTGAGAAAATTTGCTGAGGTAAAGGACGGATATGACCTATTCTGGATTTCTGCTTCGCTTCTTAGTCCTGCCCATTTTGATTTTGGGGTGGATTACTTTGAGAGACGAACGGCGCTTCCCGCCGATGAAAAACTTTCAAAACGGGCGGATGGTTTGGGGGATCATCGCCCTGCACATCGTCATAGCGGTTCTTTACACTACGCCATGGGATAACTATTTGGTTGCCAATGGCGTGTGGACCTACCATCCTGATTTGGTTTGGGGTATTTTGATCGGTTATGTGCCGTTGGAAGAGTACCTGTTTTTTGTTTTAGAAACACTGCTGGCGGGTTTATGGTGGTGGTTTCTGGCGCGGCGACTTCCTGAGCCGCCGGCTTTCCGTCCATCCAAGCGCGGTCGCTGGATTGCTTTTGGGGTTCTGATGGTCGTATGGATTAGCAGTGCGGTTTTGCTCTTTGGTGGCGAGCAGCGCTGGACTTATTTGAGCATTATCCTTTTTTGGGCATTGCCGGCGATTGTTCCCCAGTTCCTGATTGGGGCAGATATCCTGTGGCATTATCGCAAGTTGGTCGGTTTGGGCATTTTCGTGCCGGGGACTTACCTCTCGTTGATGGACATCGTCGCCCTACGGGCTTCGACTTGGACGATTTCCCCTGAGCATACGGTTGGCGTGCTCTTTTTTGGCATCTTGCCTCTTGAAGAAGTGGTATTCTTTTTTATTACCAATGTCCTGATCATTTTTGGCATGACTCTGCTGCTATCCAACCTATGCCGCGATCGATTTTTCGCCTGGCGAGAGAAAGGTTATCGCGGCTTTCCCGAATAGCTACGGCGGTTTGGATTGAGCTTTGATGAGGAGTTTGCAATCGAAAACTCAATAGATCAGCCAAAAATCTACAAGTTGGGGTAAACTATGATTGAGCTTGATCTCGTTTTATAACGCATTCCTTGATCAGTCAAGCTCAAGGAGAGCCTATGCGCCGTTGGAATGGGTGGGGAGATGAATCCATCCACTATCCCCTGAGTGAATTCGCTCGGCTATATCTCAAAGATTGGTTGGGCGAGGGATTGTCGTTATCGGACGCGCCCGTGGAAGCGTTGCTGCAAAAAATACCTGCCCCCAGATTGCCCGAGCACCCCTTGGTAACATTGGACTCTTTTGAGAGACTGCTTCACGCGCGCGGACAGAGCTTGCCGGATTGGATTGCTCTGCGTTACGGTCGCATTTCCACGTACACCGATGGAGTCGCCTATCCAACATCCGATGAAGAGATCCGCCAAGTCTTAGATTATGCCCGTAGGCTAGCCGCCGTGGTGATCCCCTATGGGGGAGGTACCAGTGTTGTCGGGCATGTCAACCCGCTTGTCAGCAGTGCCCCCGTCCTAACCGTTGACCTTTCGCGGATGGATAAACTGATTAACTTTGACCCGATCAGCCATCTCGCCGAGTTTGAGGCAGGGGTGAGAGGACCCGAAGTCGAAGCCCAATTAAATGCTCAAGGCTTCACTCTTGGACACTTTCCTCAATCGTTCGAGCTCTCTACGCTGGGGGGCTGGATCGCTACCCGATCGAGCGGCCAACAATCGCTGTATTATGGGCGTATCGAGAATCTCTTTGCCGGCGGTCATCTGGAAACGCCGCGTGGGCATTTAGACCTGCCGGCCATACCCGCCAGCGCTGCCGGACCTGACCTGCGTCATCTGGTTTTGGGAAGCGAGGGGCGATTAGGGATTATCAGCCGCGCCCTCGTGCGGGTGCGCCCGATCGCCGAAGCGGAAGCCTTCTATGGTGTCTTTTTCCCGCATTGGGAGGCGGGCGTGCAAGCTGTCCGCACCATTGTGCAAGAAGGGATTGGATTATCGATGTTGCGCCTAAGCGATGCCACCGAAACGCAGAGCACGTTGGCACTATCGGGCAAAGATCGTCTCTTGCCATGGATTGAGCGAGGGCTTGGCGTCCTAGGTTATCCCCCAACGCGCTGTTTGCTGATCTTTGGGGTGACAGGGAGCAAGGCGACAGTGAGGCAGCTCTCGCGGCAGACGATTCGCATTTGTCGGCGTTGGGGCGGGCTGTTCACGGGGACGATCATCGGTAAAAATTGGCGCAAGACTCGCTTTCTCACTCCCTATTTGCGCAATACGCTGTGGGAGCTTGGTTATGCGACGGACACCTTAGAAACGGCTGTACCTTGGGCGAAAGTTCCAGAAACAGCCCAAGCCATTCTCCAAGCCTTGAATGGCGGTCTGCAGGCATGGGAGGAGCGGGTTCTGGCGTTTGCCCACCTCTCTCATGTCTACCGCGATGGTGCCAGCATCTATGCCACCTACTTGTTTCGGCGTAGCGGTGACCCCGACGAAGATTTGGCGCGTTGGAGGTCGCTCAAGAAAGCTGCCAGTGAAGCCATCGTCGCCTGCGGCGGCACTATCAGTCATCAGCATGGGGTCGGGGTCGATCATGTGTCTTATTTACAACATGAAAAAGGGAGCTTGGGCATTGAAGCCTTGCGGGCAGTTTGTCGGGACTTTGACCCGCAGGGGATGATGAACCCCGCCAAGCTTCTTCCAGAAGCGTGAATCGTATAAGGGGTTGCGTATCAAATGGCGGACAGGGTGTCGAAGAAAAGGGACATAGAATATGTGGAATACTTCGAGGCGTGATCAAATTTGGGAACAACTTAAGCAGCCATGGGATTTGGTCATTATTGGCGGTGGAATCACCGGCGCTGGAATTTTGCGTGAAGCGGCGCGCGTCGGTTTGCGTGCTTTGCTCATCGAAGCAGATGACTTTGCTGCCGGCACCTCCAGCCGCTCGTCGAAATTGGTTCATGGCGGTTTTCGCTATCTAAAAAATGCTCAACTGAGGATGACTCTTACCTCTGTGCATGAGCGCGAGCGCTTGCTGCAGGAAGGTCGCGGCTTGATCAACCAACTCGGTTTTCTGTTTGTGCATTATCAACGCGATCGCTTTCCGCCGTGGTTGTTCGGTTTCGGCTTGATTCTCTACGATCTATTAGCTATGCGTTGGAATCACCGTTATTATGATGCCTATGACATCCTGGAGCTAAGCCCATATTTGAACGGTGAGGGATTGCTGGGAGGCTATCGTTATTTTGATGCCCAGACCGATGATGCTCGTCTCGTGTTGCGGTTGTTGCAGGAAGCCGATGACGAGGGTGGAATTGCCTTGAATTATTGTCGCGCCGTAGAACTCTTGCGCCGCAAGGATGGTAAGGTCTGCGGTGTAGCCGTCGGTGATGAAAGCCCGCAGGGGAAGGGACGGACGGCAGAAATTCAGGCAAAGGTGGTGATTAACGCCACTGGCGCATGGGCAGATGCGTTGCGCGCCCAAGTAGGCGGACAACGCCGCCTGCGGAAGCTGCGCGGCAGCCATTTGATCCTCGCCCGCCAACGATTACCCATCAACCGTGCGGTCACTTTTTTGCATCCCCGTGATCGCCGTCCAGTCTTCGCTTTGCCATGGGAAGGGGTGACGCTTTTTGGAACGACCGATGTTGACCATCGGGAGGACTTGACGGTGGATGCGAAAATTAGCCCTGCAGAAGTTGACTACCTGCTATCGGCTTTGCAGGATGTCTTCCCAACCCTTGAGTTGGGTCTGCAAGATGTACAGGGTACCTTTGCCGGCGTGCGGGCTGTGGTCGATACGGGAAAGGCAGATCCCTCAAAGGAGTCGCGTGAGCATGTATTGTGGAAGGAGAGCGGCTTACTAACCGTGAGCGGTGGCAAATTGACCACCTTTCGCTTAATGGCTCACGATGCCCTGCGAGCAGTTGCTTCCCATTTAGAAGCCTCTCATCGATACCACGCTCGCCATCGTGTCTTTCGTTCGGTGTCTCTGGAACCGTTGGTGGATCAGAACATCGCTCCAGCGAGCCGTTTGCGGTTATTGGGGCGCTATGGCTTGCATGCCACTGAGGTCATCGAGGAGGCGCAAAGTGGGGAATTAGAACCGATTGAAAATACGGTCGCCCTCTGGGCGGAGCTGCGCTGGGCAGC
>FWWL01010901.1_pt1 | contig 10231 bp, 6 predicted proteins | sample 2228331 | NCBI WGS metagenome assembly FWWL01 (sample SAMEA103939775, study PRJEB20133) | metagenome
AGACGCCGCAGCCGAGCCAAGAACGATCCTTGTGGCGAGAGCCGTCGCGCCCGAAACCGGCCCCCCGGAGCGGCCGCCACGGACGCGCCCCGGCCGACCCGGAAAGGGACCTCGATGGTGGCTGGGGGTCGCGTGGGAGCAACCCTCACCCCGACACCGCCCGCTCCAGCCGCCGCCGGATCGAGAAGACGAACGCCGCGGAGATGAGGCAGCAGACCACGAAGACGAGCCAGACGGACCACAGGGGGAAGCGGACCCACATGGAGGAGCCGACAAAGAGCAGTTGGTTGCCGAGGGCGGTCGCGCCGAGCCAGCCTCCCTGCATCAGGCCCTGGAGGCGCGGGGGCGCGACCTTGGACACAAACGAGATCCCCATCGGGCTCAAGAACAACTCGGCCACGGTCAGGACGAAGTAGGACGAGATGAGCCAGTAGGGGCCCACGCGCTCGGGCGAGGGCCGGCCGCCCAGGTCCGCGGGGGAGGGCAGGGGTAGCGAGGCCCAGACCAGGATGAAGAAGCCCACCGCGGCCAGGACCATGCCAATCCCGATCTTGAGGGGGGTCGAGGGTTCGCGGTCCTTCGCGCGAAGCCAGCCGAACAAGGCCACGACCACCGGGGTCAAGAACACGACGAAGAAGGGGTTGAACTGCTGGAAGACCTCGGCCTCGATGGGGTGCGTGTCGGGATAGGACCGGAGCAGCCACCACGAAGCCCCGAGCCCGGCCAAGGACAAGGCCGCACCCACGAGGCGCCTCGCCCCGGACGACACTCGGCGCGCCATGAACACGACCCCCACGATGATCGCGGCCAGCGACAAAAGCCCCCGGATATCGAACAGATAATAGGTGAAGCGCTCCACCTCCTTCACCGTGTAATCGCGCGCGAAGTAGGTCATGGTCAGGCCGTTTTGATGAAACGACATCCAGAAGAAGATGACGACCAGGAACACAAGCCCCAAGGCAACCAGACGGCGGCGCTCCTCTTCCGGGGGCATGGTCGCGGCAGTCCCGGTCCCCCCCGCCCGTCGCCGCTCCGGCAGCATCCGTCGAAAGGCGACATAGACCGCAAGGGAGGCGAGCATCGCCACCGCGGCGATGCCGAACGCGAAGTTGTATCCGGTGGAAAAGGCGTCGAGATACTTTGTTGCGAAGGTGGTGAGGTCCGCGACCGGGCCGCCTGAGACCCTCTGGGCCAGGGCCAAGAGGTCGCTTGTGTCCCGAAGGGTGCCGGCGAGGTGCTGGTGGCACAGCGAGGGTAGGGCCTGGTCGTAGGCGACGCCCTGCGTTTGCAAGTACCAGTTGCGCACGACCTTGGCCGCGTTGGGCGCGAACATCGCCCCAATGTTGATGCCCATATAGAAGATGCTGAATGCCGAATCCCGCAGTTTCTCGTAGGCGGGGTCGTCGTACATCTGGCCAACCAGGGCCTGGAGGTTCCCTTTGAACAGCCCGTTTCCGAAGGCGATGGCGAACAGGCCGCCCAAGACAACCGGCAGGGGCATCCCTGGCACGGCCATCAAGACGTACCCCGCGAACATCACCCCGAGCCCGGTCTGGATCGTCCCCCGGTAGTTCTGCGTGCGGTCCGCAATAGCGCCTCCCACGAGGGCGAGCGCATAAATCAAGAAGTAAAACACGCTATAAATGATGCCAGCGTCGTCCTCCGCGAGCCCGTAGCGGGCCTGAAGGAACAGGACGAGGATCGCCATCATGGTGTAAAAGCCGAACCGCTCGCCCATGTTGGCGAAGAAGGCAACGAGCAGCCCTTTTGGATGGTCTTTCAGCACGGGTCACCTCCTCGAGATGCAATCGGCAATCACTGCCTTTGGCGACGACGCGCCCGACGGACCACAAGCCACAATACGAGTACGGGCACCCCCACGAACGGGAGCAACAGTCCTACCGTCACGGCGAGGGCCTTGCGCGCTGCGAGTCCCGGGGCTTCCCACGCCTCCCGCACCACAGCGCGCACCTCCTCGAAGAGGCCTCGGGGCCGCTCGGCCACGAGGGACACCCTGACCGTCGCGTAGGCCACGGCCTGATCGAGCAGGGCGCGCCTTGCAATGGCCTCAGCCCGCGCCGATCGCACCCCGGCCAACTCGCGCTGGATGTCGAGGGCCAGGGGCTCATCCGGGGCGAGATAGGCCAACTGCTCCAGGAGCGCTCGCTCCGAGGCCTCCAGCGCACTGAGCCGCGCATTCAGGGCGGCGAAGGCCGGCGTTGGGTCCACGGTCGCCGTAGACTCCGAGATGACCTCCCCGAGCGCGCGCACTCGCTGTACGAACTGATCAAAGGAGCCGATGCCCACCTTCCCAGCGATGCGCCTCGCCCCCTCGCCCCCTTCCGTGTCCGACACGAACCCGCCTAGGCGCTCTAGGGCCCCGCGTAGGTCGCCTTCGGCCTTCGCAATGTCCTGGACCGCGATGACCCACTGCCCGCGGCGACCGGGCTCGGCCCCCTCGCCTTCTTGCGCCATGGCCCCTTGGGCCAGGACGACCCCGAGCAGGACAACCGCCTTCATCGGGACTCGCCCACGCGGATGCGCAGTTTCACGGACGAGGCCTGAACGAAACCCGTCGCCTCCGGGGGCAAGGCCTGATTGCTCGTCGCGGTTCCGTCCTGGTTCAACAGCCGCACGACGAAGGCGATGCCGGCTCCTTCCACCGGAATCCCCGCCGGGAACAGCACGAACAGGGGGATCCAGGTCTCCACCCCACCGTCGTCCAGGTCGGTCAGGACCTCGCCTCCGGTCAAGATCCAGGCGAAGTCCGCAGGGTTTCCGAGCCACCGCCACCCCGCGAGGTCCATCTCGGCCGGGGCGACCTCGAGTCCCACAAAGCCGCTCACCGCGGCCATGCCCTTGGTCCCGAAGGCCACCTCGGCCCCGAACCCGAACTCCTGGACCTGGACCAGGGAGGAGATCGCGTTGTCGAGCGCTCCGGTCGTGTCCGAGAGCGTCTGCATGTCCCCGACCCCGCTCCCCGCGCCTGGGTCCAGGTCCACGTAACCGACGATGGCGTTGTGCGCCTCGCACCGCCCGCGAATCCCCACGTATAGGTACTGGTCGTCGTAGGCAGCGTACAGGCGCGCCATGTCATTGAGGCCTGGCCCCCAGTCCGTGGGCACGCTGTTCTCGGTCAGCAAGAACGTCTCGTCCCAATCGTTGTGCACGCGCCCGTCCATGATCGGCGTCCCCATGCGGACGTACTCGAAGACCTGGAGGGCCCACGCCTCCTGGCCGTCCGGGTTTCGCACGGAGACGTCCACGAGGCCCGCTTCATGCCTGGGCGTCTCGATGCGGACCGTTGTGCTCGTCACCTCCTTGGGCTGGACCGCGCTTCCCCCGAACACGACCATGGCGCCTTCCGCGAAGTTCTGCCCCGTGATGGTCACTTCGGTGCCGCCGAGCGTGGTTCCATACGAGGGCTTGACCCCGGAGATGACGGGCCCCGGCCCCGGGCCGCCCCCGCCCTGGCATCCCCCATCCTTGCAGGACACCCCGCCGTAGCAGTCCTCGTCCACCACGCACCACGGCGCCCCTCCCCCGATGATCACGGTCGTGTTGAAGACCTTGCCCCGCGAGTCGCGCTCGAGCACGATGGGCTCGTCGTGGAAGGTGCCCAACGAACCAAAGTCACTCTGCGCCCGCACCCCCTCGATGGCGCAGCGATTCTCGACCTTGTACTCCAGCCCGTCGTCCGGCTCCACCCCCTCCATCGCAAAGACGAACACGAACTGCGCGTGGGTCCCCTGCGCGAGTTTGCCGTCGTGTGGGCCGAGGTTGTGGGATTGCACGTACGTGAACACCCCGTCCCCTGCGGCATCGTCGCCCCGCTGGCCGTCGTCCAGCAATTCGACCGGGGTCCAGGAGTTCGCGGACGACTTCAGATAGACCCGGTAGCCAAGGCCTGTCGCGGGGTCGTAAGGGGTGATGTTCGCGAAATCCCCGTGCAGGGCTTGGATGTCCAGGGTCACTTTGAGGTCCACGTCGCCGAACGCGGGCAGGGTCAGGCCCTTGACCTCGATGGTGTCCGTGGACCCCTTGGGCACGGTCACCACCCCATTCGGCCCGATCCAGACCCAACGGTCGAACTCGTTGAGCACGCCGTATTCGAAAGTCGTTTCCTCCTCTGCCCGGAACCACACCTCGCACTCGAATATATGGTCCCCAGCCACGGCGCCCAAAGGCTCATGCCCGCCCTCGGTCCACGGCCCGTCATCATACAGGGGCGGGTAGGGGCCATCCTCGGGGAGCCACGAGGTCGCGTACCGGATGGTGTTCGTCGCGGCATCCCACGCGAACGACCCCGTCCACTTCAACTGCCCGTCCTTGTAGGTCTTGTTCGCGGTGTCATCCACGCGGAAGCGTAGGGCGGCTGTCCCCTCGGGCCGGGTCCACCCGTCGGGCAACAGAGGGTCCTCCTTCGATGCATCCGCTTCCGGCCGGGCGAGGTCCGACCCGAAATCCGCCGTGTCGCCGATGTCCGGGGTGTCCTTTGGCCCTTGTGCAGGGGCCGAGCAACCGGAAACCACAAGCGCCAATACCGTCAGACAACATCGCCTCATGGTCGCGTCCTCCCTCGGGATGCGCGTTCTTTGCTCCAGGATACCACAAGGCCCTCCCGAATCCGCGGTCACGGTTTCGGAAGCGCGACGGAATCGGGCGATTGGAAGCGGTCTTGGGCAAACTGCGGGTGTGGGTTCGCGGCTTTAGGACGGTGACATGGGGCGCGGCGGATTGCCCGCGTGCTCTACGACTTGCGGGAGGCGACGGTGGATTGGAACCCCTCTTCTCGGGTAGCCCCCGCCAGCCTGTTCCGGTACACTTCCTGCATCCGGTTTCCCTCGGGAGGGCACCATGCGTCTGCGAATGGGATGGGTCGTGGCCGCGGTCGCGGCAATGGTCGCGTGCGGCGGAGCGGGCGCGAACGGGCCTGGAACGTGCACCACAGCAGCGGACTGCAATGGGGCGCCATGCGTGGATGGGAGGTGCCTCGGAGGGGGGAACGACGTCGGACCCCATGGCGAGGTCGGAGCGAATGAGGGCCAAGATGCGCTTTTGCGCCCGGAGGACCTTGGCGGGTCCAATGAGGCCAGGGATAACGGCGGCGAACAGGGTCCCACCCCAGGCGGGTTCGGCTGGCCGTGCACGCTCAACACGGACTGCGATTCCGGGTTGTGCCTTCAGACCCTGATGGGCTCCTTGTGCACCGTCCCCTGCCTGGACGATTGCCCGGACCCGTCCTGGGTCTGCGAGTACATCTCCCCGCCTGGGATGGACCCGCTGTATGCCTGCGTGCCTCCCCGGACATCCCTGTGTCGACCGTGCAAGGCAGACTCGGACTGCGAGTTGGTGCCGGGCGAGGAGGCGCGCTGCGTGGTGTACGGTCCGCAGGGGCGGTTCTGCGGCGTGGCCTGCGAAAACACGACGGACTGCCCAGAAGGCTATTTGTGCGCGGACCTTCAGACCGCGGGGGGTGAGGCCGCGCGTGCGTGCGCCGCCGACTCCGGGGACTGCCCGTGCCTGTTCGGCTTTGTGGGGCTCGCAACGCCTTGCTTTGTCCACAACGAGGTCGGTACATGCCTGGGCCAGCGCCTATGCGCCAAGGTTGGCGATGGGGTGGCGTGGCTCGCGTGCGACGCGGCGACCCCCTCGGTCGAGACCTGCAACAGCGTGGACGACGACTGCAACGGGGTCCCGGACGACGGCCTAGGGACCCTTTTGTGCGGGACCGGGGTGTGCGCCCGCGACCTGCCCGCGTGCGACCAGGGCAAGCCCGCGATTTGCGACCCCTTTGCCGGGGCCACCATCGAGAAGTGCAACGACCTGGACGACGACTGCGACGGCGAGACGGACGAGATGTGGCCAGACAAGGGTTCACCTTGCGACGGCCCAGACGCGGACTCCTGCGAAAACGGTCTTCTTGGCTGCTCAGACCAAGGCGACAGCCTGGTTTGCATGCACGACGATGTCAATTTCGTCGAGGTCTGCAATGGGCTCGACGACGACTGCGACGGCGAGACGGACGAGGTCGCGGACCTGGGCGAGACCACGTGCGGGCTCGGTGTGTGCCGGCATACCATCCCGAACTGCCTGGGCGGGCAGGTCCAGACCTGCAACCCGATGGAGGGGGCGCTGCCCGACGACGACCCGGACCCCGACTACCTGGACACGAACTGTGATGGGATAGACGGGGACATCCAGAAGGCCGTGTTCGTGGACGTGGCCACCGGAAAGGACCTGAACCCGGGTACGCCGGACCTGCCGAAGAAGAGCATTGCCGCGGGCCTCGAACAGGCCCAGGCGGATGGGAAGGTGTACGTGGTGGTCTCGTTAGGCGTGTACAACGAGTCCGTGACCCTGCGCGACGGGATCGGGCTTTACGGCCAGTACGACAAGGCAAATGGCTGGCAGCGCAAGCCGGAGAACACGACGCAGGTGAAAGGGGGAACCCGGGCGCTTGTCGCAGACGGCATCGCAAAACCTACCGTGGTGCAGGGATTCTTCATCACGAGCGACTCCGCCACGAATCCGGGCGAGTCCTCATACGGGGTCTTTGCACGCAACAGCCCGGGGCTCTCCCTCGTCGGGAACACGATCCAGGCCGGCAGTGGTGCCGCAGGGGCCACGGGCGCGCCCGGCCTGCCAGGGCTCAATGGGAGCAATGGCTCCAACGGGAGCCCCGGGTGCGAGTACGCATGTCGGGACGACAAGTTGGAATGCGGATTCCCGTCATTCATCTGCGCCCTGAAGCCGTGCGGGTCGTGTTCGAGGCCCTTGGGCGGCTCGGGTGGCGCAAGCCCCTGCGACTCCCCAGGGGGCCAAGGGGGTGACGGCGGCTTTTCCGAGTCGAGCGGGGAGAAGGGGGCCAAGGGGAGCGGCCCTTCTGGCGGAAACGGCGGATACGGCGGGGCCAAGGGCGGGAACGGCGGTCCTGGGGATCCGGGGCTCTCGGGGCAGGCGGGCGCGAATGGCGGCGGGGGTCTGAACTTCGGGGCCGCTGGCCACGACGGCTACGTCCCGGCAAACGGGGTTTCTGGCGCGAATGGGACAAACGGGAGCGGAGGCGGCGGGGGGGGAGGCGGAGGGGGTGACCTCTACGCATTCGCGGAAGACTGTTGCAGGACCTACGGCTCCTCGGGGGGCGGAGGCGGCGGCGGAGGTTGCGCGGGCCAGGGTGGGGCCGGCGGAGGCGGAGGCGGCGGCTCGTTTGGGGTGTACGTGGTGGGTGCGAGCGTCCGCATCGAGAAGTGCGTCATCAAGACCGGAAACGGCGGTCCCGGCGGCAACGGGGGCTTTGGAGGCGCTGGGGGTACAGGTGGCTCCGGGGGGTCTGGTGGGCCCAAGGGGGACGACGACGACCAGGGTCTCGGCGCGGCGGGCGGCAAGGGCGGCGACGGGGGCCATGGCGGTCACGGGGGTGGGGGCGGCGGAGGCCCAACAATCGGCGTGGTCTGCGCGGCCGGTGCCGGGGTCACCCTCTCCCAGACCTCCTTCCAGTTGGGCCTGCCCGGACAGGGCGGGTGGTCCCAGGGGAACTCCGGGGTCCAGGGCCTCAAGGCCGAGACCCATGGGTGCAACCCCTAAATGGTTCCGGGCTTCACCGCTTCTTGAAGCGACTGAACAGGCTTTGGAACCCGCCGAGGATTCCCGAGGAGCGGCTGCGTGTCTGGCGCATCGCGAGCAGCCTCATCTCGCGGCGGGATTCCACGTGTCGCGGGTTGATCGCGAGGGCGTCCTGGAGGCACTGTCGCTGCTTGTCCGTATCACCCACTGCCTTGTAATAAAGTGACATGAAATAGTATGGCTCGTGGTCGTTCGTGCTGACATCGATGGCCTTCTCGAACCAATGGCGGGCCTCTTCCAGACGTCGGGCCAGGGGAAGTGCCTCGTTGAGCATGACCGCGTATCCGAGGTGGCAAAGGTAGCGGGCAGTGTTCGGGTCCAGTTCCGAAGCCTTTCGGAAGCAGGTCTCTGCGTCCTGATACGCCCGTCTCTGGAGGAACAGGGTCCCCTTGTGAAAGAAGATGCGCGCCTCCTGGGTGCGGTCCCGCACAGCCCGCATCTCGCCCGGGGTCACCCGGGCGTCTCCCGTGCGCGCTTGGGCCTCGTACTCGGTGCGCCTCTTGCGGTCTGTCAGGGTGTTGTAGGCCTCTGTGAGGGCCTTGAAGACCTCGACCGCCTCGCGCTCGAGACCCTTGAGCCCCTGGCGGGCCAGGGCATCGGGGTGTAGGAGTTTGGCCAGCGCGAAATAGGCGTTCCGAACCGTGGCGAGGTCCGCGTCGCGGGAAATGCCCAGGAGCGCAAAGTAGTCGCCGCTTCTCAGAAGAGCGTACTTCTCCTGGATCAGTTCCGCAACACCCTTGGGCCGTCCGTTTTGCGAGTTCACCGTGGTGTCCACCACCACCGACCGGCACGAACAATGATACCCGTTTGGCGCGCGAGCGCGCAAGGGTGTCGTCTGCTTGGCGGACGACGAAGGCCGGGGCTAGGATCGCACCTTGGACAGAACGGGGTGCGGCGATGGCCTTGCGATTCGTGCTGCTCGCGGTCGTCTTCGGCGCGATGGCCTGCCGGAGGGCGGAGACCGGCGATTCGGCCCGCCGGAAGGCGCCGCTCGTCGAGGACAGGACGATTGGGTGGTATCCAGAGGAACGCCGGCGAGCGGACCAGACCAGCCTGGGTCCCGTGGACCCACAGGTGCTCGTGCGGGAACTCGGGGACGGGCCCCCAGAGACCTTCAACATCCGCATCGAGCCGGAAGACACGCTCGACCTCTTCGCTCAGTGGACAGGCCGACCCCTCGATGTCTTGTTGCAGTGGAACCCGGAGGTCCGCACGAAGGGGCTCGTCCCTGGGGAGTGGTTCCGGGTCGTGCTGACGCCTGGGGAGTTCGACCGCCTCAACGGCACGCGGAAGGCCTACATCGCGCAAGCGAGGGCCACGCGCGAGATGGGGCTCGAGGTCCAGGAGGTGGTGACCCACACGGTGGCGGAGGGCGAGACCCTGAAGGACCTTCTGGAACGCTATCCCACCTCGCTGGACCTGTTGGAGAAACTCAACCCCAAATTGAGACTCACCGGGATTCGGCCCGGGCAGGTGCTGCGCATCCCGCTGGTCAGCAAGGACAGCCCGGCGCTCCCAGGGCCGAAGCCCCCGGCGCCCCCACCGGTCCCGGTCCCGCCGAGCGACCCAAAGCCCCAGACAGTTCAGCCGGTCGCTCCCTCTCGAGGTGGCTCGCCAAAGGCTCAAGTGGCGCAGGGGATCCGGCGTGATTCCCCGGCAGAGACCGTGTACGTCGTGCAACCAGGAGACACGGCCTGGGTCATTGCCCGGCACCGCTTCGGGGTCGGGCTTCAGGACCTGGCCGAGGCCAACCCCGGCGTGGACCTCGAACGCCTGCGGCCTGGGATGAGGCTCGTCATCCCCAAGAAGCCGTAGGCACCCTTCATGGGGCGGTCCGCCCGCGGGCCGCAAGGCTCATGTGCCCCCGCTGAATCCCCTCGGTCGCGAGGGCGCGCAGAGCCGCAAGGTTGTTGGCCATCCCGGCAGCGGCAGCGGCTGCGGCCACGTCGGAGGCGTGCTTGGCCTGAAGTACCTTCAAGGCGAGCCTTGCCCCCGCGTGGACCCTCGTGGCCCCGCCAACCACGCCCACGGCGAGGGGCATCTCGAGCGACCCGACGAGTCCCTCCTCCTCCAGGCGCCAAGTGCACAGAGGGCGGTAGCGGCCGTCCCTGGCCGCGAACGCATGGGCCCCGGCCTCGACCGCACGCCAGTCGTTCCCTGTCGCAAGAACCACCGCATCCGTCCCGTTCAAGATGCCCTTGTTGTGCGTTGCAGCCCGATAGGGGTCGGCCTCAGCGAACCGTGAGGCCGAGACAATGCCGACCGCAACCTCCTCCGGCGTGGTCCCGGATGGCGGGTCTAGGGCCTCGGTAGGGACCCTGGCTCGCACCCGCACTCTCCTTCGGTCGGCGAGGTTCGTCAGGATCCGTAGGCCGAAACGGCCTCCTGCCAGGTCCCGCAATCTTGGGGCGATGGCCTCGGCCATGGTGTTCACCGCATTCGCGCCCATCGCGTCCCGCACATCCACGACGAGGTGTACGACCAGTTCCTGGGCGCTCAGGATGCGGACCTCCAGATCCACCGGCCCACCGCCGACCTCGACCAGGCCAGGGTCGGCCTGGGCTGCGATCCTGAAAACTTCCTCTCGCGCCTCGAGTATCCGCAT
>FWWL01003118.1_pt1 | contig 10230 bp, 7 predicted proteins | sample 2228331 | NCBI WGS metagenome assembly FWWL01 (sample SAMEA103939775, study PRJEB20133) | metagenome
GAGCGCCGTCTGCAGAGCCTCCTCCAGGTCGCCGCGCACCTCGATGCGCGATTCGTCCATGCCCGCGTACTTCATGCGCAGGGCCATGTCCCAGGCCCGCGTTCCCGTGGCCACCAGGACGCGGGGGAGGGGTGCCAGCTCCTCGAAGTCAACGTCCCAGATCCAGGAGACGTCGCGCCCGTCGGCTATGCGGTCGTTGAGGGCGGCCAGGACCACCAGCCCCTCTCCCTCCCCGCGCACCGTGCGGATGACCTCGTTGAACCCGGTGGGGTTCTTGGACAGGACCAGGAAGAGGGAGCGTGCGTCCACGGGGATGCGCTCCCCCCTGCCGAAGGCGGTGACGTAGCCCCGCACCCCGCGTTCCACCTCCTCCCGGGAGAGGCCCAGGATATGGGCACCTCCCAGGGCGGCCAGAAGATTGTACACGTTGTACAACCCGGGCACGGGCAGGAGGAGGGAGGCCTCCCAGGAGGGGGTGGATACGGCCACCTCACTCCCCTCCGTGCCCCTCAGCTCCACCCGCGTGGCGTAGAAGGCGGGCCGGGGGCGGGAGGCGCCGCAGCGCGGACAGGAATATTTTCCCATGTGGCCGTAGAAGTGGGCGGTGAACCTCAGGGGAGCCCCGCAAGTCCTGCAGTGCTTGGAGTCGGCGGCGTGGCGGAGCACCCCCTCCGCGGCCTCCTCCGCCTGTATGCCGTAGAAGTGCACGGAGGCCGGGGAGTCCTTTCCCAGGGAGGCCACCAGGGGGTCGTCGGCGTTGAGGAGGACGTGGCCTCCGGGGTCCAGGCCGCGGAGGGCGCCTTCCATCTTCCGGGCCAGGGTCTCCAGCTCGCCGTAGCGGTCGAGCTGGTCCCGGAAGAGGTTGGTAACTATTACCATGCGGGGCCGGAGCCGGCTCACCGCTGCGGGAAGGGTGGCCTCGTCCACCTCGAAGAGGCCGATGTCTCCACGTGGGTTGCCCCGCAGGTCGGAGGACTGGGCAAGGGCGGCGGTGATGCCGCTGATGAGGTTGGCTCCCACGCGGTTGTGCACCGGGCGCAGACCGGCCTCGCGCAGCATGGAGGCCAGGAGGTTGGAGGTGGTGGTCTTCCCGTTGGTCCCGGTGACCAGCACGCAACCTCTCTCCAGCCTGCGGGCCATCTCCTCCACGGCCCCGGGGTGCAGGCGCAGCACCACCCGGCCCGGGAAGTTGGAGCCCGCCCCCAGTCCCAGGCGCCGGGAAATAAGGGTGGCCGCCTTTCCCGCGGCCACGGCGGAGGCAAGCCTCAGGTCCGTGCGCCCTTTGCGGTCCATGCGTCTATTGTAAGGGTTGGGCGCCTTTCCGGGTCACCCCGGGCTGGTAAAATCGCTTTGTCGGGTGGTGACGCCTTGGGAGGCGAGCGGCCATGCCGCGGGAAGGAAGAGCATGATCAAGGCGGTCTTCTTCGACGCCGGGAACACCCTGCTCCTGCCGCACCCCTCCGTGGAGGAGGTGTGCCTGGAGGTGCTGGCCTCCCACGGCCTGCGGGCGGATCCGGAGGCCGTGCGCCGAGGGCTGGAGCTGGCCGATCGCTATTACGAGGAGCGCTACCGGGAGGACGACACCTTCTGGGCTTCCGAGGAGGAGGCGGCGGCCATGTGGAGCGAGATGTACGCCCTGGCCATGCGGGAAGCGGGGGTGGAACCGTCGCGGGAGCTGGGAAGGGAGCTCTACGAGGAGTTCGGAAAGGGGGACCGCTGGGCCCTTTACCCGGACGTGATGCCCACCGTGGTGGAGCTGCACGGGATGGGCTTGCGTATGGGAATAGTTTCCAACTGGGACGTCCGCCTCCCGGGCCTCTGCCACCACCTGGGCCTCAGCCGTTACCTCGAGTTCGTCATCAGCTCGGCCAACCTGGGGCGCATAAAGCCCGAGGCCTCCATATTCCGCGCCGCCCTGGACCGGGTGGGGGTGGAGCCGGACGAGGCGGTCCACGTGGGAGACCACTACTATGCGGACGTGCTGGGGGCGCGCTCGGCGGGGATCCATGCGGTGCTCCTGGACCGTGCCGGCAGGGCGGAGAACCCCGACTGCCCGGTGATCAGGAGCCTGTCCGAGCTCCCGGGACTTCTGGTCGCGGGTGAGCCCTTCAGGGATTGAGGCGCGGTCTTCCGGAGAAGACTCCGGCGGGGGCCGGTCCTCGCCTCCCCCGGGGATGGGTGCGGCCTGCATCTCGGGGTAAGGTATGCCGGTTCGGCGAGGGGGGATGGGATGGGGAGGCGCCGGCCTCCAGGACGGAACCCACGGGGATACAGCGCGGGATGTTGGAGGCATCGGTGCCTGGAGACAAGCTCATGATCCCTGTGAACATGATGATCCGGGGATAAGGCGCGGGGATACGGGAGGCATTGATGTGGTAGGCGGGATGGAGCCCGGAGGCTCCGGCGGGGGTCCCCGGAATGCGGTTGGATCACGGACCGCGCATCCGGGAAAGGCGGCGAAGGACGATCTCGGCGTGAGGTATGTGATGAGTGCGGTTGGGATCCGGCCTGCGCATCGAAGGAAGGGATGGAGGTGGAACGGTGAGAGTGGCGGCGGTGCAGATGACCGCCAGACTGGCGGACGTGGACCACAACCTGGAGAGAGCCGAGAGGCTGGTGGATGAGGCCTTCGCGCGCGGATGCAGGATGGTCATCCTGCCCGAGTTCTTCACCTCCGGGGTGGCCTTCCATCCGGACATGCTCCGCGCCGCCCTGCCCTTCGACGGACCCGCCCTGCGGATGCTCAGGGATACGGCCCGCCGCCACGGGGGGTACGTGGGAGGTTCCTTCATCGCCTCCCGGGATGGGGACAACTACAACACCTTCGTCCTGGCCTTTCCCGACGGTGGGTACGCGGTGCACGACAAGGACCAGCCCACCATGTGGGAGAACTGCTACTACCTGGGAGGGAACGACGATGGCATCCTGCACACCCCGCTGGGCCCGGTGGGGGTGGCCTTGTGCTGGGAGATGGTGCGCACGCGCACCGTCCGCCGGCTGCGCGGGAGGGTGGACCTTTTGGTTGGCGGCTCCTGCTGGTGGACGGTGCCCGACCGCGCCATCCCCCTGCCGGGTAAAAAGAGGGCCCACCGGCGCAACATCGAGATAATGCGGGAGACGCCGGTGCGCATGGCTCGCATGCTGGGGGTCCCGGTGGTGCACGCAGCCCACGCCCAGGATTTCGAGGCCCGCATGCCGCTCCTCCCCGGGCTGCCCTACCGCTCCTTCTTCCTCGGAGAGACCATGATCGTGGACGGGCACGGCCGGGTGCTGGCCCGCAGGTCCCGGGAGGAAGGGGAGGGGATCGTGGTGGCGGAGGTCGAGCCGGGCAGGGTGGAGCCCTCCGAGGACCCGCCGGAGGGGTTCTGGATCCCGGAGCTGCCGTGGCTCATCCGCCTGGCATGGGCTTACCAGAACCAGCACGGCGCGTGGTATTACCGCAGGGCGAAGAGGAAGGGGAGGCTGCTCATCCCGTGAGCCCCGGATGGTGAGGTCCTCTTTCCGGCCAGGGTCCGGGACTCCGGCTCTTGCCCTTGGAGCCGTGGCCCATCCTCCTGAACCGTGCCTTCAGGTGAGCGGGGGCGAGGAGGGAGCGGTCGCCCCCCAGGGGGCTCGCCTGCCGGGCGGTGCTTTCCGGCGTCCCGGACCGGCGTCAGAGCCGTGTTCCTGCGCCTCCACGGAGGGGAGCGAGAAAGACGTTTTCGCCGCGGCGCGGTTCACCTGTAGACGGCCCCGATGTCCTCGGTGACCAGGTGGATCCAGGTCTGGCCCGGGTGCAGGGGTATGTCCCTTCCCCTCTCGTCCACGAACCGGGTGGGGGAGTTGCGATTGGGCTTCTTCCACGTGCCGTGATACACCCTGCCCCCCACGAAGACCAGGCACTTGCCGCTCCCGATGACCTGGAGGTTGGGGGTCTCCGAGCCGCTGGCGTCGTAGATGCCGCTCCCTGTCACGGTGATGAACTGCACGATCACGTTGCGGGGGGCCACCCGCTTTCCGGTGGTGAGGTCGTTGTGGGGGACGCCGTTGATGGAGCGCAGGTAGGTGTCCGATGCGGCATCGTACTGGTAGGAGGCGGCGCATACCGCCGCCTTGTAGGGGATGCTCACGCTGGTGGCCTGGGAATACATGGCGCTCTCCGACCCCTCGTCGGACCCGCCGCCCGAGGTGAAGACCAGGCCGCTCTGGGGGAGCTTGTCGTAGTCGTCGCCCGTCTCCTCCAGATAACGGCGGAGGAGCGAGGTGCTGGTGTAGAGGTTGTGCGGGATCTTGCGGGTGCGGTCCCTCCAGAAGTGCGCTGAGTCCTCGGAGATGTATTTCATCCCTGCCGCCTTGACCATGGAGATTACCTGGCTGGCGCCTCCGCTGCAGATGAGCAGCGGGTCAAGGTAGTAGACGATGTCTATGTCCGAGGGGCGGGCGCTCCGGGTGGGGCCGATGACCTGGGAATCCCTGGAAAGATATACGCAGATGAAGCGGGTCACGCCACCTTCCACCAGTTCCTCGTAGACCAGGTCGGCGTCCACAATACCGCTCTGGGGCCTGGCTTTGGGGTCGTTCTCCACCTTCACCGCCAGGGGACGGCGGGTCAGAAGGTCCCAGGAGGCGACCTCCTCGCCGGTCAGGGGGTTCACGGGCGGCTTCTCCGGATCGGGGGGCGCGCCCTTACCCTCCTGCGAGGACCTGGCCCGCGAACAACCGCCGGCGCCCGCCAGGGCCGTGAAGAGGATCAGGCCGAGCGCCACAGCCAGCAACAGGGTCTTTCTCGCCGTCTTCCGGTGCATCCCCATCTCGCTTCTCCTTCGCCCCACCTGGATGTTCCCTGTTCCGTCCACCTCGTTCCTCGGCCCGCGGGGCGCCCGCCGCCTCCCGCCGGGATTCGGGAGGCGTTTTCGTCTCGGATTCGGGAGGCGTTTTCGTCTCCGGTCGCCTGCGCGCCGGCTGTATCGTACAATCCATAATTTCCTTTTTCCCGGCTCATATCCTCCCGCCTCCGTGCAGGGCGGGATTTCGGGTCTCCCGGAGCCCGGCGGCCGTTCTCCCGGGGCTGATGAGCGCGCGCGGGCCCCTCGCCCCGCCTGGAGCTCCGCCCGACGGTTTTTCCCGGCGCACGTCCTTCCCGCTCGTCGGGGCGGCGTCGTTCCCGACCTCCCGTTAGGAGGGAGTCCGCCGGCCCGGGGCGGTGTTGCACATGACGAGCCCACCTCCCGCCGGGACCCCGTTCAAGGACTTGTGACGCCGAAGAGCCTGGCGGCGTTCCCTCCCAGCACCGCGGCCTCGAAAGGGAGGCCTGCCAGCCCGCGACGGGCGTCGGCGAGGGTGCGTCGGTAAGGGAGAAGGGGGTAGTCGGTGGCGAACAATATCTTCCCGCTCCCGGCGGCCTCCGCCGCCAGGCGGTAGATGGAGGGCCGGTAGAGTAGCGGCGAGGCGGCGGTGTCGTAGAACACGTTGCGGCATTCCTCGGCCACCTCGGGCATCAACTCGTAGAAGGGGAGCCCGCCGCCCCAGTGGGGGAGGATGAAGACCGCCTCGGGGAAGGCCTTCACCAGGTGGTAGGCGGTGAGCGGGATCACCGGTCCTTTACCGGGGTATTCGTGGCCCACGGGCTCGTTGACGTGGATCATGACCGGAACGCCGAACTCCACGGCCAAGCGCACCAGGGGGGACAGGAGGTCCCGGTCGAGGGGGTCGAACCCCTGCGGTTGGGCGTGCAACTCGCCGATCCCCGCGGCCCCCGCCTCCAGGCAGCGTCGAGCCTCCCGTACAGCATCCCTACCTAACCTGGGGTTGGTCACGGCGAAGGGGATGAAACGACCGGGATGACAGGAGGCCGTCTCCAGTATGTAGTCGTTGTTCTCGGCGCAGGCCCGCAGGGTGGTCCAGGGGAAAGGGCAGAGCACGGCGGCATCCACCCCCTCCTCGTCCATCTCCCGGAGCATCTCCTCCGGGGAGACCATGCGCTGTTTCCCGGAGGCGAACATGAGGGCGAAGACCGGCTCCTCGTCTCCCAGGGAATCCGGCATCTCCCTGGCGCGGGGAGGGTAGAGGTGGGTGTGGGCGTCGATGACCGGGCTCGTCTCTTCGGAATCCCTCACCCCGGCACTCCTTTCCCTTTCCCGAGGCCGGACCGCCCCGGGCCAGGCAACATAATAGAGGCACCGGGAGAGGAGGGCAACCGCACACCGGGGAAGAAGGGCATACCGCCTGAATGGACCGCCTATCCCGGGTGACCCGCTTATAATAGAGGTGTCGGGTCTCGGGGTGGAGGACGGGGGCGACGGCTTCGGTCCTCCCGCGAAGGAGCGGGGCGGTAAAGAGAGGTGGGCAGGGTCCTGGCATACGCACTCACGGCCATGGTGGCGGCCCTGGCCGTCCTCTCCCTCTACCTCCTGGTGCGCATCCTCAAAATCTACCGGCGGGCGAAAACCCTGGAGGTCATGCGGGGTTACGAGACCATCCTCTACGCCGCCCTTCCCCGCATCTCCCCCGAGGAGGCCCTCGAGGGCCTGCTGCGGGACCCGCGGCCCGCGGCCCTGGAGGAGGTGCTCCTGAGGATGTCGGAGGGTGCGGAGGGACCCCTGAGGGAGAAGGCCAGGAGGCTCTACCGGCTGGCCGGTTTCACCGCCCGGAGGATGGAGGAGCTCGGTTCCCGCCGCGCGTCCAGGAGGGCGGAGGCCGCCCGGCGGCTGGGTTTGGTGGGCGCCTCCGAAGCCGCGCCGAGGCTGCGTGAGCTCCTGGAGGACGGGGACCGGGAGGTGAGGGATGCGGCGCGCCGCGCCCTGGAGATGATGGGGGCGGGCGGGACCGGCTGAGGCGCGCGGGGGAAAGCGGGGAGGCCGGGTTGAAGAGGAACCGGGGCGAGGAAAGGGCCGTGGGAGAGGGAGCGACCCCGTGCGCTTCCCGGGGAAGGAAGGGGGAGGCCGGGATCAGGTCTCGCCTGGCACGCTTTGCCTACCCGCTCTTCTCACTGCTCTGCCTCCTGTGGCTGCTGGCGAGGAGCGGACGCAGGCCCTCACGCATGCGCTATCCCTGCCAGCAGGCGGCTCTGGCGCACTCGGGATGGCTGTTATCCCTGGGCGGGGCCGCCATGGCTCGCGCCCTGGGTTCCCGGTCCGCGGGCAGGAAATGGATGATCTTTCCATTGGCGGCCCTGCTGGCCCTCCTGCCCCTCTTGGACTGGGGAGGCGTATCCGGTGCCCTGGCACCGGGGACCGCGCCGGACCTGGGAGATGCGCGGTGCCGCGCCGCTTCCCTCATCCCGGCGACCTGGCAGGCCGCCGATCCCGGGGATGCCCACCACATCTTCGTGGTGGACCACGTCCCCGTACCCTCGCCGGACGACCCCCACCATCCCGGGGTGAGGGGGCTCATCCGCCTCATGTGGGAAGGCGGCCTCAGCTTCTACCGCAGCGGCAGGTATTTCCCGGGCGCGGGGCCGGACGGGATCATCGCTCCGAACGACGTGGTGCTCCTCAAGGTCAACGCCGCCTGGGACCAGAGAGGGATGACCAACACCGACCTGGTGAAGGGGCTGATCGCCGCCATCCTCGAGCATCCCGACGGCTTCACCGGGGAAGTGGTGGTGGTGGAGAACTGCGAGGGGGGGCCGGACTACACGCAGCGCTACAACAACGCCGAGAACATCTACCAGTCCTTCCAGGCGGTGGTGGACTCCTTCGGCGACCCCACCCGGGTGTCCGCCTCCAGCTGGTGGTCCTTCACCGACAGCGCGGTCTACGAGTTCGACTCCGGGGACTACCGGCAGGGCTACGTCATCCTGGGCGACAACGTCTCCTACCCCAAGTTCATAACCGGGAGGGGGACCTGCGTTTCCCTGCAGAGGGGCGTGTGGACGGGGAGCGGGTACGACAGGAGCCGGGTCAAGCTCATCAACGTCCCCGTCCTCAAGTCCCACCACCTGGCCGGGGTCACCGCGGCGCTCAAGAACTTCATGGGGGTCCCCAGCATCCACATGACCTCCAACGTGCACCACGACCTCCTCTACCGGGGCTTCATGGGGCGGATCATGAACCAGGTGATCTACCCTGACCTGAACATCATCGACGCCATCTGGGTCAGCCCGGCGCACCCCGACGGGCCCGCCGCACCCTATTCCAAGGCCGTGCGCGCGGATATCCTCCTGGCGGGGACCGACCCGGTGGCCCTGGACTGGTACGCGGCGAGGCACGTGCTGTACCCCATAAGCGGATACGGGAGGCACGATCCCGAGACGCCCTACGCGGAGAACACCAACCCCTACCATGACGGGACTCGCAACACGGGTTACCCCTACAACGCCTTCCGCATCATGCTCGAGTCCACGGCCGCGGTCCTGGCCGCCGGAGGGCACGACGTGACCATGGACCCCGCGCGCATGACCGTGCACCGCTGGGACCTTCGAGAGGGGCTGGAGTGGTCCGGCGGCCACTGCGTCCTGGGCTCCGACTCCCCCCGCCGGGACTGGTACTTCGCCGAGGGCACCACCCGGGAGGGCTTCGAGGAGTGGCTATGCCTCCAGAACCCCGGCGAGGAGCCCGCCTCCTGCACCCTCACCTTCCACACCGGGAGGGGGGAGGTCCTCCCCCTGGAGGTGGAGGTCCCGCCCCATTCCCGCAGCACCCTGAACGTCAATCACCTCCTGGGACCGGGAAAGGACCTCTCCGTGCACGTCCGCTCCTCGGTCCCCATCGTGGCCGAGCGCCCCATGTACTTCCGGTACCCGCGCTGAGCGCCGCCCCCGGTGGCTTTGAGGTTGGCGGCGGAGCCGGAGATCACCCCCTGTACTTCCGGTACCCGCGCTGAGCGCCGCCCCGGAGGCGCAGGCCGATGCCGGCGCATCCCATTTGCGACCGGGTTGGGGCTGCGCGGTCATGCGGGCCCCCGCGCCCGGGTCATCAGCGCTGGCACCGGGGACAGAAGTAGGTGCTTCGCCCGGCCACCTTCTCCCTGGCTATGGTCTCCCCGCAGCGCGGGCAGGGCTCGCCGGCGCGTCGGTATACGCGGTGGCTGTCCTGGAAGCCGCCTCTCTCACCCCGGGTGTCCACGTAGTCGCTGACCGAGGAGCCCCCGCGGTCGACGGCCTCCCGTAGCACTTCGCGGATGGCGCGGTGCAGGCGCTCCACCTCAGGGGGGGAGAGTCCGTCAACCCGGCGCAGGGGGTGGATGCCGGCGCGGTGCAGCGCCTCGTCGGCGTAGATGTTCCCCATCCCCGCCAGCCGGGACTGGTCCAGGAGGGCGGCCTTGACCCGGCACTTCCCGCGCAATGCCCGCCTCAGCTCCTGGGGGGTGAAGGCCTCTTCGAGGGGCTCGGGACCCAGCCTGTTGAGACCGGGGAGCGGCCGGTGATCACCTTCCCGCAGGAGGGCGGTCTCCCCGAAGGTCCGGGGGTCCACATACAGGAGCTCCCTTCCGTCCTCAAGGCGGAAGACCAGGTGGGTGTGGCGGGGGCGCGGCTCTCCGGGGGCGTTGAAACGCAGGGATCCGGTCATGCCCAGGTGGAACACCAGCACCCGGCCTCCGTCCAGGTGGAGGAGGAGGTACTTCCCACGCCGTCCCACCGCCATGACGGTCTTTCCCTTGAGGCCCCGGCGGTAGGCGGGGCAACTGGGATATCTTACCAGTCGGTGGAGGAGGACCTCCACCCCGACGATGCGCGACCCGCGCAGCGCGGATTCCAGCTGGCGGCGGACGGTCTCCACCTCCGGGAGCTCGGGCATCTTCACCTCCCGAGGGGAGGACGAACCGGCAGGGTCACGGTGAACACGCTCCCCTTTCCCGGCTCGCTCCAGGCGGTGATCATGCCGCCCAGGAGGGTCACCAGTTCCCGGCACAGGGCCAGGCCCAGTCCCGCCCCCCCGTATTCCTTTGAGCGTGACCTCTCCACCCGGAAGAAGCGGTCGAACACCCTCTCCAGGTCCTCCGGGGGGATACCCCTGCCCGTATCCCGGACCCGGATGCGCAGGTCTCCGGCAGGGCCGAGGTCGGCGGAGAGGGTGATCCTGCCCCCCGGCGGGGTGAACTTCAGCGCGTTATCCGCCAGGTTGGTCAGGATCAGCTCCAGGGCGTCGGCGTCCGTCTCCACCTCCGGCAGGTCCTCGGGGAGTTCCAGGGAGAACTCCAGGCCAAGCTCGCCGGCCCGGGGACGCAGCTTCTCCGCCAGCTCCTCGAGGAAGTCCCGGGGGGAGAGGGGCACAGGGCGGAGGGGCCAGGAGCCCGCATCGATGCGGGAGG
>FWWL01010903.1_pt1 | contig 10230 bp, 8 predicted proteins | sample 2228331 | NCBI WGS metagenome assembly FWWL01 (sample SAMEA103939775, study PRJEB20133) | metagenome
GAGAATGTCTCTATGAAGCGACGATATTTGGCCATGATGGGCCTGCTCATCATCTTCGCGATGGTGCTGGCGGCTTGCGGCGGCGGCGCAGCGACGCCCGCACCGGCGGCTCCACAGGCGCCGGCCGCCCCCGCTGTGCAGGAAGTTACGCCGACGGAAGCGCCTGCTCAAGAGGCTGCGCCGGCCGCGGCTGACGGTGTGGTGACGTTGACGTGGGTTGGTCCCGGACCGGGTGCAGAGTTCGAGTTCCGCAGGTCACAGGCGGAACGATGGAATGCAGCGAATCCGGACATTCAGGTTCGCCTGATCGAAGGGCCGGTGTCGGCGACCGATCGCTATGGTCTCTATCTCCAGGCATTCCAGGCGCAATCCGCCGACATCGACATCATGCAGATCGACGTGATCTGGCCTGGCGACCTGGCTGAACACCTGGTTGACTTCTACGAGTATGGCGCCGCCGATGCTGTGGCGGGTGACTTCCCGGCGATTGTCGAGAACAACACCGTCGATGGGCGTCTGGTGGGTTTGCCGTGGTTCACAGACGGCGGTCTGCTCTACTACCGCAGCGACCTGCTGGAGAAGTACGGGTTCAGCGGTCCGCCGGCGACCTGGGACGAGCTAGAGGAGATGGCGCAGACGATTCAGGACGGCGAGCGCGCCGAAGGCAACCAGGACTTCTGGGGCTTTGTCTGGCAGGGTGCTCCGTATGAAGGTCTGACCTGTGACGCGCTGGAGTGGATCTACTCATCGGGCGGTGGCACGATCGTCAGCCATGACAAGATCATCACGATCAACAACGAGGCGGCTGCCGGTGCGTTGGATCGCGCTTACAGCTGGATCGGAAAGATCACCCCGCCGGGTGTAACCAGCTTCATGGAAGAAGACTCGCGCCGTGTGTGGCATGGCGGCAACGCTGCCTTCATGCGCAACTGGCCCTATGCCTACGGCTTGAGCGAGGGTGAAGACAGCGCAGTGGCTGGTAAGTTCGACGCGACGGCGCTGCCGGGTGCAGAACCTGGCATGAGCGCCGCCACGCTGGGCGGCTGGCAGGTCGGCGTGTCAAAGTACAGCCGCAACCCGGAGGCTGCCGTGAAGGTTGCCATGTGGCTGGCATCGGAGGAAGAACAGAAGGCGCAGGCGCTCAGCCCGTCGTCCTTGATCCCGACCAAAGTGGCTCTGTATCAGGACCCCGATATCGCCGAACAACGCCCGTTCATGCCGAAGCTGCTGCCGGTCTTCACCAGCGCCGTGGCTCGCCCATCTACGGCAACCGCCCCGCAGTATAACGAAACCTCGAATATCTTCTTCTCGAATGTGTTCGAGGTGCTGACAGGCCGCATGAATGGCACGGACGCTGTGGCCACGATCGAGCTTGATCTGCAGGACCTGCTGGGCTTCGAGGTCGGCGCACCATAACATTGCTCTGCCGAATTGTTCCACCAGAGTGAAGCATCTGCACTTTTAATGATGTTGCCAGCTCTGGCGCAACGTCGCTCCTCCTCCTGGAAACATCATCTGTTTCCAGGAGGAGATCACCCACAGTTACGCACACCAATTACACAGAATCTGAGTTCCACATCGCACTGGCGCCAGGAATCAAGCAGGAGAATTCCCCGACTTGCTGATTACTGCCAGCCTCAAAGCGTATCGAGAAGGAGAAGCTCGACATGGCCAAGGATGGTAGCAGTGATTTGGTCAAACGAGAACAGCGGCTTGCCTACTGGCTGTTGGCGCCAACGTTTTTGATCTTGCTGGCTATCGCAATTTATCCGTTGTTTTCTGTCTTTTACAACAGCTTCACCAACAATGTTTTTGCAAGCTCGGCACCGGTCGAGTATGTTGGATTTCAGAATTATCAGCGGCTATTGAGTATGACGATCCGGTCGATCCCTCCGAGACTGAATGAGGCGGGACAACCGATCGTAGATCCGGTGACTGGCGCTGTGCAATATGAGAGCGCAATTTCGGTGCTTCCGCGTGAACCGCTCCGCTTCCGTCCTGTCACACAGTTCAATCTGTTCGGCACACAGTTCGTTCTGGGCGCTACAGACCCCAATTTTATACGCGCAGTCTGGGACACAATTGTTTTCGCCGTAGCGACTGTCTTTCTTGAGTTGGTGCTTGGCATGATCGTCGCTTTGATTGTCAACGCCAACTTCAAAGGGCGGGGTCTGATGCGCGCGATCATCCTGATCCCCTGGGCGATTCCGACGGCTGTCTCCTCGCAGATGTGGGCGTATATGCTACAGCCCAATCGGACCGGCTTCTTTAACACTGTGTTCTGGTATCTGGGAATCGGCAACGGCGAGATTCCGTTTTTGTCAGACCCGGCCTGGCAGTTGCCGTCGATGATCATGATCGATGTCTGGAAGACGACGCCCTTTATGGCGCTGCTCCTGCTTGCCGGTCTTCAGTTGATTCCGCAGGACATTTACGAGGCTGCCGATGTGGATGGCGCTGGCCCTGTGCGCAGCTTCTTCCAGTTGACGCTGCCGCTGCTCAAAGGCACAATTGCGGTGGCGCTGGTCTTCCGAACGCTGGACGCGCTGCGTGTGTTCGATCTCTTCCAGATCGTTCTGGGACAGGCGCGCTACTCGATGGCGAGTTTCACTTACTATGAGCTGATCCAGAATCGGCAAATGGGATATTCATCGGCAAGCAGCGTCGTCATCTTCATTGTTCTTTCGATCTTTGCAGTCGCATACATGCGCAGCCTGGGGGTGAAGTCTGATGAGCACTAGAACACGACAGCGCATCAATCGCATCCTGCTGTGGGTGCTGATCGTCATCATGGCGATCTGGATGCTCTTCCCTTTTTATTGGGCGATCAACTCCTCCTTCAAGTCTGAAGGAATGTTGGCGATGACCCCGACGACGTTTGTCCCGCGTAATCCGGTGACGCAAGAGATCACCTTTTTTACGCGCAACTACGAGGCAGTCTTCACTAATCAATCGTTCTTGCGTGCAATCGTCAACAGCACGATTGTGGCGACTTCGGTGACGTTGCTCTCGCTGGCGATCGGGTCGTTTGCGGGTTTTGCGCTCGGCAAGCTGCGCTATCGCGGCAAGACTGCTACTCTTTATGTGATTTTGGCGATGACGATGTTTCCAGCGATTGCGGTCTTGACCGGTCTCTACGCGATCATCACCAATCTCGGCATTCCCCCGATCGCCAGCATGATCATCACGTATATGCTCTTCACGCTGCCGTTCACGGCGTGGGTGCTGACCGCCTTCTTCCGCGAGCTGCCGACGGAGATTTTCCAGTCGGCGCAAGTGGATGGAGCATCTCCCTTCCAGACCTTCTACATGATCATGCTGCCCTTGACCGCGCCGGCGATGGTGACCACCGGTTTGCTGGCGTTCATCGGCGCCTGGAATGAGTATCTCTTTGCGTTAACGTTCACGTCGATTGCACCTGATGCGCGCACCCTGCCGGTGATCATCGCCAACTTCCCTTCGCAGTTCTCCAGACAGATTCCCTTTGGCGAAATCATGGCAGCCGGGATTGTCTCCAGCGTTCCCTTGATTGCGCTGGTCTTCATCTTCCAGCGGCGCATTGTCGCCGGTTTGACGGCAGGTGCAGTCAAGGGTTGATCGGTATTCTGGTGCGACAGCCGATCCACTAAGCGGCTGTCGCGCTGCGTTGCCTGTCGTTTCACACTCACGCCAACGCAAAGACTCCAGCTTCATACGGCTGGAGTCTTTGCTCGTCTGTTGCTGGATAGTTCCCGATCAGCCGTCGCCCCACGCACGCATACGCGACGACCTCATCGCTCAGATTCAGCACGACTTGATAGCTTTGACCTGCGTAGACGCGGCGATAGACATACAGTTGTTCCGGCGCTGCCTGCGGAATGAACTCGCCGTAGACCAGCGCTGGCGTCGCCTTGCGCAGCGCAATCATCCGCCGGTAATAGTGAAAGACCGAATCTGGGTCAGCCAGGTTCGCTTCCAGATTGATTCTCACATAGTTGGGGTTGACGCCGATCCAGGGACGCCCGGTGGTGAAGCCGGCGTTGGGCGCTGCGCTCCACTGGTAGGGTGAGCGGCCGCGATCACGCGACGCAGCGCGCACGGACTCGAACACAGCCTGCGGCTCTTCGCCCGCTGCAACCCTTTCACGATAGAGATTGACCGTCTGCACGTCGTTGTACTCATCAATCGTGTCGTACACGACGTTGGTCATGCCGATCTCCTCGCCCTGGAAGAGAAACGGCGTGCCCTCCAGCGTCAGCAGCAGCGTCGCAAAGAGCTTGGCCGACTCGACGCGATAGCGCGTATCGTCGCCAAAGCAGGAGACGACGCGCGGCTGGTCGTGGTTGTTGAACGCAATGCCGGCCCAGCCGCGCCCGTGCAGCCCCTGCTGCCAGCTCGTCAGGATCTCCTTGAGCTTCTGTGCATCCTTGCCGTAGGCGTTGTAGTAGTCGGTGTGCTCGAAGAGAAACGCCATGTTCAGCTCGCCGCGTTCCGGCGCCGACACCGCAATGGCATCATCGACCGTGAGCGCCGCGCACTCGCCCACGGTGAGCATGTCGTGCTTTGCAAAGACGGCGCGGTTCAGTTCCTGCATATAGTCGTGAAAGCGCGGCTGGTTGCAGAAATGCTCGATGGCAAAGACATAGCGCCCTTCGCCCTGGTTGTCGGGCAGCCCTGGCGCCTTGGCGATCAGGTTGATGGCGTCGAGACGGAAGCCGTCGATCCCCTTGTCGAGCCACCACTCGATGATCTGCCGCACTTCGGTGCGCACGACCGGATTCTCCCAGTTCAGGTCGGGTTGCTGCGGCGAGAAGATGTGCAGATAGTACTGCACAGTGGCCGCGTCGAAGCTCCACGCCGACTGCGTGAAGTGGCCGCCCCAGTTGTTCGGCTCGCATCCATCCCTGCCATTGCGCCAGATGTAATAGTCGCGGTAAGGATTGTCTCTCGAACTGCGACTTGCCGCGAACCAGGGATGTTGATCCGAGGTGTGATTGACCACCAAATCCATGATTATCTTCATCTCGCGACGATGCGCCTCCGTCAGCAATCGCTCGAAATCCGCCATCGTCCCAAACTTTGGGTTGATCGCCCGATAATCGCTGATGTCGTAGCCGTTGTCGACTTCCGGCGAAGCGTAGATCGGCGTCAGCCAGAGCACATCGACGCCCAACGTCTTGAGCATATCCAGTTTGGCAGTGATCCCCGGCAGATCGCCCACGCCGTCGCCGTTGCTGTCGCAGAAGCTCTTGGGATAAATCTGGTAGACGACCGCTTCCTTCCACCACGCGCGCTCACCCATGCTTGTCTTCCTTGTCTTGAAACAGAACCATGCCCACAAAGACCGGCAATTTCAGCATCCGCCGCCAGCGCCACGGCTGTGTGACCAGCCGGTGCAGCCATTCGAGATTGCGTCGCTGCATCCACAGCGGCGCGCGCTGTGCCACGCCCGCCACGAAGTCGAACGCGCCGCCGACGCCGATGGCGACCGCTGCGGGCAGTTCAGCGCGATGGCGGGCGATCCAGAAATCCTGGCGCGGGTGGCCGTAGGCGACGAAGAGGATGTCGGGCGCGGCGGCGTCGAGGCGGGTGCGAATCGCCGGCCACTCGGCGTCCCCCGGGCTGCCGGCGTAACAGCCCGCCACCACCAGACCGGGATAGAGGCTGCACAGGACGGCAGCCGCTCGCTCCGCCACGCCCGGCACCGCACCAAGCAGGTAGACGCGCCAACCGCGCGCCGCCGCCCGCTCACAAATGCGATAGATGCCGTCGGAGCCGGTCACCCGTTCGCGCAGCGGCCGTCCGATGCGGCGCGCCGCCCACAACACGCCGGCGCCATCGGGCACGCACAGATCGGCGCGCGCCAGCACCGCCGCAAAATCGGGATCGCGCCGCGCATCGACGATAAACTCCGGGTTGACAGTGCAAATCTGGCGGCAGCGTGGCGCAATCGCCCCGGCGGCGCGGCGCTGCATCACCCACGCGTCGATCAGGTCGAGCGTCAGTGCAAAGTCGACGCGATCAATGTCGACGTCGAGGATGTTGAGGTGTTGTATACAGGTGAATTCGATGTTGGTTACCATTGTAGATAACATCCATGTTTGTAAAATGCTATCATCTTGTGATAGCATTTATTTCGATGAATTCTGCTCAACGCCGAACGCTTGAAGCAATTTTTGCCAGTCCTACTCCTTCAAATCTGGCTTGGCGTCAGATTGAGGGGGGTGTTTGTCGCACTTGGCGCTCAGGTGATTGAGGGAAGTGGCTCCCGCGTTCGTTTTGAATTGAACGGCGTAGTTGCCTCTTTTCATCGACCACACCCTCACAAAGAGGCAAAGCCCTATCAAGTGCGCGATGCACGTAAGTTTTTGATTCAAGCAGGTGTACGACCATGAACATGATGAGTTACAAAGGCTATGTTGCCCGCATCGAATACAGCGACGAAGACGCCGCATTTGTCGGCCACATTGCCGGCATCCGCGATATCGTTGGCTTCCACGGCGAGAGCGTCACTGAGCTACGCGCCGCTTTCGAGGAAGCCGTCGATGATTACCTGGAAACGTGTGAAAAATTGGGGCGCCCACCGCAGAAGCCCTACTCTGGCAGGCTGCTGCTGCGCGTCGCCCCCGACATTCATGCCCGCGCTGCGGCACTGGCCGAAGCACAGGGCAGAAGCCTGAACGCATGGGCGCAGGATGTGCTGAGGCAGGCCGTAGCCTCTGAATCCTGACCCACGCACGTCTATTTGACGCCAGCCGCTTCTTCCAGTACAGCAAGTGTTTCGCGCGCCGCCTTTTCCCACGAAAAACGCTGAACATTCGCATAGCCAGCTTCGATCAACTGCTGGCGCAGCACTTCGTCCTGGCTGAGGCGCAGCATGGCGTTGGCGATGGCGTCTACGTCGGTCGGGTCGACCAGCAGCGCGGCGTCGCCGGCGACTTCGGGCAAGGAAGAGTTGTTCGATGTCAAGACAGGCACTCCATAACTTTGCGCCTCCAACACGGGGAGGCCAAATCCCTCGAAGAGTGACGGAAAACTGAAAAAGAGCGCACCCTTGAGCAGGGCGGGCAGGTCATCGTCGGGAATGTAGCCGAGAAAACGCACCTGTTGCGCCAGCCCCATCGACGCTGCCTGCTCGTAGAGGCTGTCGCTCAACCAGCCGCGCGCACCTGCAAAGACCAGGTCGAAGGCGACGGGCGTGTTACGAACGAGCCAATCATACGCTTGCAGCAGCCGTGCCACGTTCTTGCGCGGCTGGATCGTGCCGACGAAGAGAGCGTAGGGGCGCTGCAGTTGATACCGCTGGCGCACAGCATCCACCTGCGCCGGCGTCACGATCGCCGTTTGCGCTGGCGCCTCGTAGATGACGCGGATGCGCTCCTGCGGGACGCGATAGCGCGCGATCAAGTCATTCGCCGTCGCCTGGCTGACTGCGATCACACGTTGCGCCACATGCACGCTCCAGCGCGTCCCGCCCTCGATCAACAGGCGCTGTTGCCAGGTGTGCGTTTCTGGAAAGGCATGATAGCCCAGATCGTGCACGGTGACGACGCTGGCAGGCAGCCGACGGGCAGGCAGCACGAAGGGGATCACGTGCGCGGGCACAAAAAGCACATCGGGCCGGCGCCGCGTCACCTCCTGCGCCAGCGTGCGGTGCGTCCACAGGCGTCGCGCCGGCAGCACGCACAACTCGACGCGTTCATCGTTCGGAAGATGTGTTGTCAGCCGCGTTTGGGCATCGGGCGCATCAAGATAGAGCCGCCAGCGATGTTTGGTCGCCTCTGGCAGCGCCAGCAGATGACGGATGAGTTCGAGTGAGTAGCGTTCCGTGCCGGTTCTGTGCGCACGCAACGCCCGTGATGCGTCAATTCCGATGAGCATGGCTGAATTCCACCGTGCCGGTTGCCCTTCGCGACGCCGACACCCTCAGCCGTGATTGTATTGCGATCAGCGTTCATCGCCTAATTGCCGATGGCATTGCCGCAGCGGTGAGGGTATACTTCAGTGCGCACTTGCAAGAAGGCAAATCCGCTGGTTCCACGCGTAGAAGCGTGGCAGGAACGGATTTGGCATCGTCATCTCAGTTCGTCAAAGGACACCAGACTATGCGCACGATCACACAACCACTGACCAGCAACGGCTTCACCCTTGCGGACGCGCCTGCGCGGCTCGGCTGGCTGACGCCGACCGATCCCAAGCAGCCGATGGACGCGCTGCGCCAGCAATATCGCGAGCAAGGCTACCTGTGGCTGAAGGGCATCCTCGACCGCGACGAGATTCTGGCGTTTCGCCGGCGTTATTTTGCAGCGATGGCGCCTTCCTGCATTCTGGCAGAAGGCACAGACCCGGTCGATGGCATCGCATCAGGCGGGCCGGTTGACCAGCAGCTTCACAATAAATTGTTGATGGAAGTTGTTCGCAGCGCGGCGTATGAAGCGTTTTGTCTGCAGCCGCGCGTCCGCCACTTCTTCGAGGAGTTCCTGCAAGGCGAGGTCTATCTCCACAAGCGCAAGATCATCCGCAGCACCTCGCCGGGCGCGGCGTTCAGCACGCCCTGCGCACTACGATCTCGTCTATCTACGCGGCGGCACCGACACTGTCTGCACAAGCTGGATTCCGATCGGCGACATTCCGGTGGAGATGGGCGGGCTGGTCTATCTCGAAGGCTCGGATCGGGTCGGTCGGCGCATGGAGGCGGAATTTGCCGCCCGCAATGTCGATCTGTCGCCGGAGGAACGCATCAGCGCTTACAACAAGAACATGGCGGAGGGCGGTTGGGTCACCAAGAATCTGCCGGAAATGGCGGATCGCTTCGACACGCGCTGGCTGATGGCGGACTATGAAGCCGGCGACAGATGGTGCACAGCGCCTACATGATCCACGCCGCCACCGCCAACATGGATGCCAGCCGGATGCGCCTCTCCACCGACATCCGCTACCAGCGCGTCCGCGACGAGATCGACGCACGCTGGGCGAACCACTGGACGCTCGACGACATGCTGTGATTGGTGCGTGTTGCGTGTTGCGTGTTGCGTGTTCCGTCACGAGACGAAACACGCAACACGTACCACGCACCACGCACCACGCAACACGTACCACGCAACACGCAACACGCACCACGCACCACGCACCACGCAACACGTACCAAGCACCACGCAACAACCTACCGCAGCACGCGCGCATCACCCTCGCGGCGCGTGATACGCCGGGCGTCCATCTCCTCGAGCACGGCTTGCGCATATTTGCGGCTGGTTTGGAAGAGATCACGCACCTCGGCGAGCGTTACGCTGCCGTGCGCGGCGAGGTGGGCGACCACGCCATCGATCATGGCTGCAAAATCTGTGGCGCGCAGCAGCACATCGCCCGACAGCCGCATGAGTTGACCCGAATCGATCAGGTAATCAAGTAACTCGGTATCATTGCCCAGAATCTGCAACGCATCTTGTTGAATTGGCGGGGCAAAGGGGGCGTTGGCAAAGGCGGCAAGCAGGCGGTCGATGCGTTGCTGCTGGACAGGCGTCGGCGACGGCGCAAAGTCGGGCAGGCGCACGCTGGCATCGTCGGCGTGCAAAATGTTGCGCTGGGTGAGCGCGTCGAGCAGCGCGTTGAAGTGGCGCACGCTCAAGGTGACGCCCGGCAGCAGTGCCTGCGCACGGCTGCGCGCCTCGCCGCGCGGCAGACCGCGGCGCAGCGGATATTGGCGGTGAAACGCGCCCACCTGCGCGGTCAGCCCGTCGCCAAGCGCCCGCCACGCGTTGAGGTTGAGTAGAAGCGCTTCCTCGCCCGCAGTCACTTCGACCAGTGCGTGCTGGCTGCGCAGGTCGGCGAGAGCGGCGGCGCCGGTGGCGGCGTCTAGCTCGGCGGCAGCGATCAGTTCTTTGCTGGTGGTGAGGCGCAGCCGTTCGAGCGTGTGTAGCAGCACTTCGTCGGGCTGACCGTGCGCCAGCGTGTTGAGGCGCGCCAGCACCGCTGGGTCGAAGCGTCGCCAACGTCGCTGCGGCGCTGGGCTGACGACGACGCCCCCGCCCAGCGTGGTGCTGGGGCTGGGCTGGCGCAGGATGAAGCGGTCGCCCGTCACCACGACCGCCGGCCGAGAAAGGCGAAGCTGCAACCAGCCTTCCTCACCAGGCGCCAGTGTCTCGGCGCCGAGCAGCCGCACGATTGCCGGAATCTCGGCGGCGCCGGCAAAGAAATCGACGGCCTGGTTGTGTTTGAGCGATTTGGGCGCATCTGCCAACAGGCGAAAGCGCA
>FWWL01004070.1_pt1 | contig 10226 bp, 11 predicted proteins | sample 2228331 | NCBI WGS metagenome assembly FWWL01 (sample SAMEA103939775, study PRJEB20133) | metagenome
TCCTCGACCTTCTTCTTGACGTACTCGATAGCCTTCCCCACCGTCTGGATCTTCTCCGCGTCCTCGTCGGGAATCTCAATGCCAAACTCGTCCTCGATCTCCATGATCATCTCTACAGTGTCCAACGAGTCTGCACCCAGATCTTCAATGAACGAGGCGTCGTCGGTCACCTCATCGAGGTCTACCATCAGCTGCTCAGCAATGATCTGTCGCACCTGCTCAGCAATGTCTGCCATACTTATTTCCTCCTTTGTGCCTGAGCTTGATCATTACTCTAAAAACCCCTGTTTGTCAAGTCGGCCTAGACCATCGCCAGGCCGCCGTCGGCGTTGACCACGTGCCCTGTTATATACGATGCGCGCTCCGAAAGCAAGAAACACACCACCTCGGCGACCTCCTCCGGGCGGCCAAACCGCCCCAGGGGGATCGAGTCCAGATATCTCTCGCGCAGCTCTTGGGGCAAGCGCTCGGTCATGGCCGTCTCAATAAATCCTGGCGCCACAGCGTTCACGCGAATCCCCCGTGAGGCCAGCTCGCGCGCCACGCTCTTAGTAAACCCGATCAACCCCGCTTTGGCTGACGCATAATTGGCCTGCCCCGCATTGCCGATCTGCCCCACAACCGACGTGATATTCACAATCGCCCCGGACCGCTGCTTGAGCATCCACCGCGCGACAGCCTTGGTGCAATGATACGCGCCCTTCAAGTTAGCTGTCAAGACCGCATCCCACTCGTCATCCCTCATCCTGAGCAAGAGATTATCTTTGGTGATGCCGGCGTTATTGACCAAAAAATCTATGCGCCCTTCGCTCTTGAAGATATTTTCGACCAGTTGGTCTATGTGAGCGCCGTTGGTGATATCAGCCTGGGCGAAGACGCAGCGTGGGCCAAGCTCCTGTTCAAGAGCCTGCCCAGCTTGGGCATCGCGCGCGAAGACATAGACTTTCGCCCCGCGGGCGACGAGCATCTGCGTTATCGCCTTGCCGATGCCGCGCGTCCCCCCGGTGACGATCCCAACTCTGCCCGAAAACTCTTCAGTCATGGCATCACCTGAGCAAAGCTCATCGCTTCGCTCTCTCGATCTATTCTCTTATTGAGTCTGGTGAGCACATCCCCCGGCCCGACTTCTACGAATCTCCTCACACCCAGGGCTTTGAGATGGAGCAGATAGTCCACCCAGCGCACTTGGGCTGTGATCTGGCGCGTCAGCAGATCTTTGATGACCTCAGGGTCTGTCTCGGGCTTGCCGCTCACCGTGGAGACGACGGGAAAGCTCGGCGTCGAAAATTTCATTCTTTCGAGCTCTGGCTTGAGGCGCTCCTCAGCAGGCTTCATCAGCGAACTGTGGAACGGCGCCGACACGGCAAGCTCAATCCCTCGGCCCCCCATCGCCTCTGCGAGCTCTCTCGCCCTCGTGAGGGCTTCGCGTCGCCCGGAGATCACGATCTGCTCCGGAGCGTTATAGTTGGCGATCTCCGCTCCCGTTTGCTCGCAAATTTCGAGAACTCTCCCATAGTCTAATTTGACGATAGCGATCATCCCCCCTTGCCCCACAGGAACGGCCTCTTGCATAAACTTCCCCCGCAGATGCACCAGCCTGAGACCATCTTCTAAACTGAGCGCTCCCGCACAGACCAACGCCGCATACTCCCCTAAACTGTGCCCCACAGCATAGTCGGGCTTCTGTCCCAACAGCTCATACTTTATCACGCTGTCTAAGAGGATCGCGGGCTGAGCGAACTCCGTCAGCCTTAAGCTCTCCTCTGGCCCAAAGAAGCTCAGCTCCTGCAGATCGAAGCCTAAGGCATCGCGAGCGCGCTGATAGAACGGCTCAACCCGAGCGCGATACTTCTCATAGAGCTCGCGCCCCATGCCCACATACTGCGAGCCTTGACCAGGGAAGACGAATGCCGTTTTCATCGCAGAACCTTGAGCAGATGGGCTTCGTAGTCCCGACGACGATACTGACCGCTGTAGGCACGTTCGAGCGTCTTTACATCAAGCCGTATGGCTTGCACGATTCTCTTGAGTGACTTCGCAGAGACAATATCGCTTCCTATATCTAACATTGTGATCAGAGTTATAGCCCTCCCTTGAACAGTTTCGACCGTTTTGAAGTACATACGATGATCTCCTCTACCTCGACTTTTTTCTCGATAAATCCTAACTTGAGGAGGACGCTGCGAATTTCTTTTGGCTTCCAGCGCCTTTTAGCCATAGGAACGCGCTCCGGTAGGCAATCAAGGGGAGGAGAGGGGCTTCCTTCGATGGGCTTGGATACTGTTGGAGAGCCTCTAAAACGGCAGGCCACAGACAGTCCTGATAAAACTGATAGTGTTGGCGGCATGGCTCGGTGCGCCGGAGCGCTGGATCTTTTGATAAGTGAAACCAATAATCCAGCACACAATCAGCGAGCTTCTCGAGGGCCTCCCCCTTAGTCCGCCCATGCGCATAAAGCCCCAGCTCCACTAGCTCAGCAAACCACCCTGGACGATCTCTCTCGACACGTACCGTCACGTGTGTCATGGTCTTCACCATCGCAGCACAATAGCTCCGTAGGTCACGCCGGCGCCAAAAGCGTTGAGCACTACAATGTCCCCTGGCTTGATCCGCCCATCGGCGACCGCTTCGGTCAAGGCAATAGGGATCGACGCCGTCGAAGTATTGGCATAGCGATCAATATTGACGATCACTTTCTCCATGGAGATGCCAAAGCGCTTGGCAAACGACGTGATAATTCGCAAGTTGGCCTGATGCGGCACGACCCAATCGACGTCGTCTTTGGTCAGGCCGGCCTGGGCCAGCGCCTTGGCCGTCGTGTCTTCCATCATCTGGACGGCACTCTTAAAGACCCCTCCCCCCTCCATGCGCAGGAAGTGCTGGCGTTTCTGCACCGTCTCTAAGCTCGCCGGGGTCTTGATCCCCCCAGCTTCGATGTAGAGCAAGCCCCATTTGGAGCTGTCGCCCGCTAGACAGCTCGCTAAAATGCCCCGCCCTCGAGGCATACGCCGCACGACTGCCGCTCCTGCCCCATCCCCAAATAAGACACACGTCGAACGGTCTTGCCAGTCCGTAAAGCGCGAGAGCGCCTCCATGCCCACCACGAGAACGTTCTCATAACTCCCGCAGTGGACCAAGTCAGCAGCGACCTTGAGGGCGTACACAAAGCCCGTACACCCCGCGATCATATCAAAGAACGGGATCTCTCGCTTGATCTGCAACCCCTCACAGATAAACGGCGACGAGCCGGGGACGAGCATCTCCGAGACGTTCGTCGCGGTGATGAGAAAATCTATATCGTGAGGGGCTAGCCCAGCGCTCTCGATGGCCTGGCGCGCCGCGGCGATCCCCAACTGTGCGGGGTCTTCGTCGTCTCGGAGGATGCGGCGCTCGCGGATCCCCGTGCGCGTGACGATCCACTCATCAGAAGTATCAACGAGCTTCTCTAAATCTGTGTTGGTGAGGCGTTGCTCCGGAACAGCGCAGCCCACCCCAGCAATCCCCGGTCGCCCTCTCATACAGCCCCCCGCACGAGCCCTAGATGCACCAGGCTCTCATGCACCCCGCGCTCGATCTTCTCGACAACTCTGTGCTCGACGGCTTCCTTGGCAACCCTGATAGCGTTCTTAATCGCCTCGGCGTTGGAGTTGCCGTGCGCGATGATGACGACCCCGCGCACCCCTAGCAGGGGGGCTCCTCCGTACTGCACCGCGCTTATCTCTTTTTTGAGTCTGGTGAGCGAGGGCCACAAGAAGGGCAGGCCCAGCTTGGCCAGCAGACTCTTTTCGATCTCGCGCTTGAGGTAGCGCACCGTGACGGTAGCTGCGCCCTCGTACGCCTTGATGCAGACGTTTCCGGTAAACCCATCGGTGACGACCACGTCGAAGCCCCCCTCAACGAGCCTATTGGGCTCGACGTTGCCCGCGAAGTTTGGCAGCTCCTGCTGCAGATAAGCGAACGCCTTCAGGGCTTGCTGGTCGCCCTTTTGCGGCTCCTCCCCGATGTTGAGCAGCCCCACGCGCGGGTTGCTCACCCCTAAGAGCTCGCGCATATAGATCGTGCCCATGATCCCAAACTCTAGGAGATGTTCCGGGCTGCACTCGGCATTGGCTCCCACATCGATCAAGAGGGTGCGCCGCCCGTCGAGGGTGGGGACCAACACCCCGATCCCAGGACGATCTATCTCTGGGAGCCTGCCGAGGTTGAAGAGGGCCGCGGCCATGACTGCCCCGGTGTTGGCCGGGCTGACGAACGCCTCGGCCTCGCCGCGGCGCACCGCGCGAATCCCCTGAACCAGCGAACTGTTCTTCTTCTTGCGGATCGCTTCCAGGGGCGCCTCGCTCATGGTGATCTCTTCGGGGGCGTGCAGGATCGAGTAGCGCAAGCCGGAATGCTTGCTCAGCTCACGCTCGATGAGCTCTTGATCCCCAGCGAAGACGACCTCGACGCCGTACTCGCGCATTGCCGCGACGCCTCCAGCGATCAATTCTTGAGGGGACCTATCACCCCCAAGGGTATCCAGCACGATCTTCACACCAACTCCCTCCTGCTCCGGGTGTTACACTAGCAGACGATCAGAAGGCTGTCAAGTCACTGGCGCGGGAGATAGAAGTTCACGCTCACATGGAGAGTGATACCGAAGCTCGTCGCAGCGGTGGTCCCGGGTTTGGGCCACGGGACGGGCTCTTCTGGAGGTGGCTCTCCCGGTGGCGGCAGATGGGTCGTCATCACCTGAGCGTAGATGAAGCCAAACTCAAGATTCGTCGTCACATGAGCCGACCAGCTGCGCTCGATCCCCGCGGCGACTTCAAAGGCGAGCGTGGACGTGCGGCTCTCGGAGCTGGGCCAGGGATAGGGCGGCATAATCGCATCTTGCTGAGCTTCTATCGGCGGCTCGCCCTCACGATAGATACAGCAGAAATTTCTATAGACGCTGTGGAGGCTGATCGCCCGCGCAGCTATATAAAGATCATCAAAGGGGGTATCGGCGAGCTTGAGCAGCAGTCCTGCCGACAGACTGGTGAAGCTCCGCGGGTTCCATGAGTCAACAAACCCCGACATCCAGCCGCCAGCTTCTATGGCTATCAGATCGCTGATCCAATAGTGCAGGGTGAGCGCCGCGCCCAGCGCAGGATCGACCTCGCTGGGGCCAACAGGCATGAGCGCGCTGGGCAGAAACCGCGCTCCAATCCCCACAGATCGCCCTTGGGAAAGATTGCCCTCTTGTGCCCAACACCCTGCGCTTACTCCTGCCCACAGCAGCGCCAACAGACTCACAACACCAACAGCGCCTCTCATGGTCCCTCCTTACAAGCTATAGTCCACTTCATGGGCTGTTTCCAAGAACGCTGCCAATAAATCAATGGCTGCCTGGATGTCCTCTTTATGAGCGGCTTCGACGACCGAATGCACATACCGAGTCGGGATGGAGAGCGTGATCGCGGCTACGCCCTCGCGGGCCATCTGAATCGCCCCGGCATCGGTGCCGCCACGCGGCAGAATCTCCATCTGATATTTGATCTTTTTCTCCTCAGCAAGCTGGCGCATCCGGCGCACCAGCTTGGGGTTGGAGATCGACAGGGAGTCTTTGATCTTAATAGCAACGCCCGCGCCTAACTTGGTGACGTGTTCGTGCTCGCCCGCTCCGGGCACATCGCTCGCTACGGTGACGTCTAGCGCGACTCCAATGTCCGGAGCAATGTTAAAACTCGAGACCCGCGCCCCACGCACCCCGACTTCTTCTTGCGTCGTCGCCACGGCGTAGATATCACAGACGTGCTGTTTTGTTTTCTTGATAGCCTCTATCATCACGTAGACCCCGACACGGTCATCGAGCGCCTTGCACGAGACGAGATTCCCCACCTCCGTGAAGTCCTGTTGGAGCGTGACGAAATCCCCAAGGTTGACACGCTTCTTCACTTCTTCGGCCGGCAGCCCCAGATCGATAAAGAGATCCTTGAGCTCTACGGGCTTTTTGCGCTCTTCTTCAGAGAGAATATGCGGGGGTTTCGAGCCGATGATCCCTATCAGATCACCGCTGTCGGTGTGCACCAGGACGCGCTGAGCCAGCAAGACGCGCGGGTCAAACCCCCCTACAGGGTCTATGCGCACAAACCCGGTCTTCTCGTCTATGTGCGAGACGAGAAACCCGATCTCGTCCATGTGGGCCGCGAGCATCACCTTGGGGCCGCGCCCAGTGCCCTTCTTCAAGGCGATGACGTTCCCCAGGGCGTCGGTGCGCATCTCATCGCAGATCTTCTTGAGTTCTCCCGTGACCAGGGCGCGCACGGCCTCCTCGCGCCCGGGCACCCCATGAGCCTCGCACAGTCTCTTCAGCAGTTCCATAGTCTCTCACCCTGAGCGTATAGTGATCCTTCACAGTATCGCAGAGCGCGCCAGAAGTCAAATTGACACGGCTATCGTAAGATTTCTATAATACTATCGGGCTTCTCATGAAGAAGAAGATCGCACTCGTGCTCAGCAGCGGTGGCCCTCGAGGGGCGGCCCACGTGGGCGTGCTGAAGGTGCTCACCGAGCACAGAATCCCAATCTCGCTCGTCGTCGGCAGCTCCATCGGCGCGATGATCGGCGGGGTCTATGCTGCTGGGGTCAGCGTCCCCCAATTAGAGAGAGAGTGGCTCAAGATAGACTTTTGGCGCATCGCCAAGAGCCTCCAGCCGACTCTGCCCATTCACGGCTGGTCGAGCGGCTCTGCCATCGAACGATTTCTCAGAGAGATCTTAGGGGGCGATCGACGCATCGAGGAGCTGCCCATCCCCTTCGTTGCTGTGGCAACAGATCTCGACAGCGGCGAGCGGGTCTTGCTGCGCCAAGGCTCCCTCATCGAAGCGATCCGGGCGAGCTTTTCCATCCCTGGGCTCTTTGTGCCGGTGGAGCGCGAGGGGCGCCATCTCGCCGATGGAGGGATGGTCAGTCCCTTGCCCGTCGATGTCGCCCGTCACGTGGGAGCAGAAGCCGTGATCGCCGTTGATCTCAACTTGGGCTCAAAGCGATGCCGGGCTGCCCATCCCCCGCAGAGCGCTCCGGGGCTCTTTGAAGCTCTCGATTTGGCCGTCTCGATCTTCGTCTGGCGCCTGACCGAGCTGACGTTGGCCCTCGCCCCGCCGGAGGTGCTCATCGTCCCGGAAGTCTCTGACAGCCCCCTTGTGGGCAATCTGAGTTATCACCGGGCGCAGGAGCGGATCGCCCTGGGAGAGGCCGCCGCTCGAGAAAAGCTCCCCGAGATTCAGAAACTGCTCGCTTGACAACGCCTTGCACATAGAATAGACTCTCACTAGACTGACATGTCAGTCTAGTTATGTCGAGAATAGCCCCAGGCGCGCTGGAGCCGCTATATCCTGCAATCGGAGCGCCCCAATCTGGACTGGCTGGCCGAGCAATGTGGGATCACCCCTGAGAGGTGAAGCGTATGCTCAAGCGTATCGCGCTGATCAGTCTCATAGCCCTCGGCGCATGCCTCAGCAGTGCTCAGGCTCAGTCTCATAATAATAGAGTCGACTTGCTCTTAGTAGACGAGACCCAGACCCTGCAGGCTTCTCTGATGGTGCAGGTCTACGCGAGAGCTCTGCAAGAGTCGGGGCTGTTTAACTTTGACGCCAAGATCGTGCGGGTCGAATCGAGCTATGACGACCCCCTGGGCGTCAACCCCACAGATAAGAAATACGAACTGATCGTGATCGTCCCGCGGGGGATCGAAGACGGCTCGGTGCCCCAAATTTGGCTGATTACCAAGCCCCTCGGCCCGCAGACGCGCCCAGAGCTACTCGCAGCGCTAGAGCTCATCCGCCAGCGCGTGGAGCAGGGCTCTGCAGGTCTTCTCAAAGCTTTGACCGTGATGGACGACGGCGCTTTAGGGATATTTTCGAGTGTCTTTGAACAGCACGGGTGGCTGAAATGAGCAAGAGATTCTTGGCGCAAAAGATCGTCGATCACCCCTGGCTGGTGATCGGCGCTCTTCTGATCATCACGGCGCTCTTTGCCAGTGCCATCCCAAGGATTCGCTTCGAGCAAGATTTTGAGGCGTTTCTCCCCCACGATGACCCTGCGACGATTGCGCTCCAGCGCGCAGAGGAACGCTACGGCGATCAAAAGCTTTTCATGGTTGCCGTCGAAGCTGAAGATACTATTTTTAAGCCCGAAACGCTCAGAAAGCTCAAGGAGATGGAAGAGCTCTTCGAGCAGATCCCCGAGGTCGACGAGGTCCGCGGGCCCACGAATTCTCAAGTGATCTACGGGACCGAGACGGCGATCACCGTGGCCACGGCGCTGCCGGAGGTCCCACAGACCCCAGAAGAGATTGAAGCGTACAAGGAGCGCGTCCTGGGGGATCGGCTCCTGCGTGGCGTTGTCGTCTCCGAAGACGGCAAGGCCGCGGGGATTCTCATCCGTCTGAAGACCGGCGAGGAGGAGACCGTGGGCGTGGTCAATAGCGTGCTCGAGATCGCGGAGCGCTACCAAGGCCCAGAGCGCATCTACGTTGGGGGAATGCCCAGGCTCAATCAGTTCATTGCCGAGAGCATGAAAAAAGATTTGACCATGCTCTTCCCCGTGATGATCGGTGTCATCTTGATCGTGCTCTATGTGAGCTTTAATAGCCTGCGCGGGGTAGTCCTTCCCTTGGTAACAGTCGTGCTGAGCGCGATCTGGGAGATGGGCACGATGGGCTGGCTGGGCGCGCCGTTTACCCCCTTTTCGTTCATAGCTCCCATCGTCTTGATGGCCGTGGGGACGGCCTATGGGATTCACATTCTCAATAGATACTATGAAGAAGCCCACAAAGATGGGCGCTCCCGCCGAGAAGTTCTCGTCGAGACGGTCGCAGCGATGTTCTCTCCAACGGCGATGGCAGCGCTGACGACGGTCGCGGGCTTTTTGGCCCTGCTCAGCTCGACGCTGTGGCCGCAGAGGGACTTTGGCGTCTACACCGGGATCGGCGTGGTCTACGCAGGGTTTTTGTCTCTGACGCTCATCCCGGCGATCTTAGCCTTGCTGCCCCTGCCTAAGCCCAAGCGGCAGAGCCTCTTAGCGCGCTGGCTGCAAGGGCGTGCGGGGCTAGGGGGCCTTGCGCATTTCGTTGAACGCGCAGCCATCGTCATTCTCATTGGGGCAGGGCTGATCGCTATCGCGTGGGCTGTGGGGATCCCGCGACTGAGAATCGAGACCTCGGCTAAAGACTTCTTGGGCAAGGGCCACCCCGTCATCGAAGCCTTAGACGTCTTGGAGCGCCACTTTGGAGGCAGCCTCCAGACGGGCATCGAGATCGACCTTGGCGTCCGTGACGGCCTGAAAGAGCCCGAAGTTTTGAAGAAGATCCTCGCGCTGCAGGAGTTCTTAGAGACGCTCCCCGGCGTCCACCGCACGATGTCTATCACAAATCTGGTGCGCGAGCTCAACCAGAAATTCCATGCCGACGACCCCACGTACTATACTATTCCCGATGACAGGAAGCTCATCTCGCAGTTACTCTTGCTCTTCACGTTCCAAGGGGGGAGTTTGGGGCAGATGGCCCTGACCGACTTCTCTGCCGGCGAGGTGCTCGTCTCCCTAGAGTGGGTCAGCAGCACGCAGATGGCCAAGCTCGTCGCCCAGATCCAAAGATATCTCGAGGAGCACTTCGGCCCGACGGCGACAGCTTCTGCTCTCCTCACCAGCGATGGCTCGCCGGTGCAGATCAAAGCGGAGCAGGTGGGAACGATGCCGATCTATGTGCGCCTGATGCAACAGATCCGCACCAGCCAGATCTGGAGCCTGCTCACCAGCGTCAGCTCCAGTTGGGTGATCGTCTCGCTCTTGATGGGCTCATTGGTCGCTGGGGCGCTCTGCATCGTGCCCCTGGTCTTGACTATCTTGACGGAGTTCGGCTTGATGGCCTATCTCAATGTGCCCCTCGATATGAGCACGATGATGATCGGCTCGATCGCCATTGGGATTGGGATAGATTATGCCATTCACTTTGTCGAGCGCTATCGTCTGGAATTCGCTTTGGATAGAGATGCACAGCGCGCTCTTTCTCACACGTTTGCTCACACCGGTGTGGGGATCAGCTACAACGCCCTGGCGCTGACGCTGGGCTTTGGCGTCTTGTGGATTTCGACGTTCAAGGGGCTGAACACGTTCGGGTCGTTAGTCGCCCTGACGATGGTCGTGAGCGCCCTGAGCGCGTTCACGGTCATCCCCGCGATACTGGTACTATTCCCCTCACCCCT
>FWWL01010906.1_pt1 | contig 10225 bp, 6 predicted proteins | sample 2228331 | NCBI WGS metagenome assembly FWWL01 (sample SAMEA103939775, study PRJEB20133) | metagenome
AGAAATAGGTATGCAGTATAGAAAAAGTTAATAAAGTATAGCCTGAGCAAAGAATAATAAAGAAAATAGCGACCGCAAATGTTACACGATACTTCTTATTTACAAAGAAAAGATTATACAAAATGGGTCCCCCCGATAACCCTAACATAAACATAGAAGAAAGTAAACCAATATAGGTTGATAGAGTCCCATAATTATATTGAAAATGAATAAGTAATAAGATTGAAATACTCATCCCGATTAGTCCAATGATAAAGATAGCAAAACATATTTCCACTATATTGGAAATTATTTTAGATTGTCCCTTTCGTATAGACTTTCTTTTATATATAAAGCGGGATAAAACAAAACTTAATGGTGAGCAAATTAACAAAGTAAGTATAATTTTCTTTATTAATGGGATGTTTTCCAGTAGTCCTGAATACCCCTGCTTCCAAAAATAAAACAAATTGCTATATAAAAATCCAAGATATTTGTCTTCCGCATTTATGAGGTAGTTTTCATCTGAAACTTTTTTGATTTCTTCATACCGTTTCTTCTGGAAAACAATTCGGTCCGCAGGATAGAGGTCTCTTACGAGTTGAGGTTTAATCTCAGGGAGATATTGGGATACAGAGGACAATCGTTGTTCCAGTGTGGGAATGTGTTCGCTGAGCGGATGAGTTATCGTACCGAATAACCATGTTTCCTCACCTGGTTTTAGAGCCGTTACATTAAAAACCTGATGGAATGTATAAAAGATAGAAGTTCCTAATGTCGCAATTTCACCACCTAAGAAATTTTCCCCTCCTGACATACGAATGCCAACAATTCCATCCTCTTCTAAACGGGTTTTTATGAGTTCAAAAAACTCCTTCGTTAAATATTGGTTAGCAGTGATGGACTGTGGGTCACCAGTATAAACGAGAATCATGTCGTATTTATTTTTTGTGTTTTTCAAAAAATGCTTAGGTGTTGTTTGTGGAAATTGTAGTTGTTTTGTCTCCAGAAAATTTTTCTCCGGTAACATAGAAACAATTTTCTGGGATAATTCAAAATCAAAAGGTAGCCAGGTAATTGTTCCAATTTCATTTATCTTAGTGAGATAGGGGAGAGTATACAGGAAAGGTTCACCTATGAGTAATGCACTTTTTATATCATTCTTCTGTGCCAGAAAGATAGAGATTAGGCGAATACCATATTCCTTATTTGGAAAGTTCAAAACAGGTTTTAAGTTACGCAACAACTGAAACTGGTTTTCCTTATATCCATACAAATACTCCCCTTGTTGCGTGATAATCTTCCCCACAAAAGTTTTATTCTTTGCAAGTTTTTTCCAGAACGAGGTATTCTCCCATTGCTCCAGAAAGGTTGCGAAAAAGAGGAATACAGGTAATAAGAGAGCAATCAACGCTTTCTTAAAAGAGGTAAGATTAAAAAATAAAGATGACGATGTTACCAGAAACCAGGTTGCAATACTAAACGGTATCCAGTGAGATAGCCCCGAATAAATACAAAGTGAGGTTGTAATTCCTCCTAATACTGCTCCTAAAGATTCGTAGGCATATATGAAACGAACAGTAGTTGGTGTATGTTTTTCTGAGTCCGAGTTTAAACTCTGTTCCCACCATATTGAGCAATAGGTAAATAAAAAGCCCGTCAAAAAACTTATGCCAATAGGTGCGATAGTCGAGTATATTGCAAGACTGTGAATGGGGAAGAGTTCGTATGTTGGTATGTTAGATAAATACCGAGCATTTCTTACTACAACATGTCCCCAAACCCACGCAGGAATATAGAATAGGGAAACAATCGGTAGACTATGAGCATATTTTGAAAAAATTTTTCCTGCAATAGTCCCTGGAACTATCCAGACAAACCAGCAGAAATAAAAAATCCCTAATGTCAGTTCATTCTCTTCTATACAATGTAGAAAATCACGCACAAGCAAAGCCTGTGCACTGATGGAAAAGCAACCTAACGCGATGGGTAATAAATATCTTCTCACAACTATTCTTCGTGAAATACTTCTGCTTCAAAAACTTCAAATTCCGCACCTTCTTTATATCCGTCCGGAGGTAATCCCGCTTTCATTGATAAGTGCTCTAATGTCTGCTGTAAGTTCCAATTCTGTTCCGGCGCCACCTGCGGTAAAAATAGTGCTTGATGGTATCCTTTTTTTAATATAATTCCATGCCTTCCTAATTCAATCTCATTGTAATGATTTATCTTTTTAGGATGCGTAAGAAGGGATATATCTATTTTAATTTTAGGCAATTCCTCCTTCGTAATGGGATAAAATCGTGGGTCTTTGAACCCCGCATTATAAGCGTTTTGTAGAACCGATTTATACATCGGCTTTGTGGCAAAGATTTCACCAATACAACCTCGCAATTCATCATTGATTTTTAGGGTGACAAATGCCGCTCGCGGTGTCTTCATTGTCTCTGTAATTTTTATAGGTATTTCACTATCCGAAGGCAACCTGTTATGCTCCAGCACATATTCCAATGTCCACCGTGCTAATTTTAATAAATCTTTCTTCTCTTCAAGTGTTAATGATGTTGTGTCGCTCATAGTTTTTCTTTCCTTCTTTTCCCATTTGCCAGTAAAGGCAATGCTAAAATAACTTACTGAATTTCTATAGTCATTCACAATCTCACCCGATTGCTTATACTCAACCAACTTGACTTGTGCGTTTTCTGGGAGTAATTTTAGTAAAACCCCAATCCCGTAGGGTCCACAAATCGTGATTCCAGTTTCTTCTATATAATTATATAATCCCTTCACATCTCTCTTTTCAATAAACTCGTATGCTCCCATATCTAATTTTTTCAGATTTTCAGGGATGTTATCTGTGAAAGGCAGGTAACCATAATTCGGTCCATAATGTGTAAAATCACTACTGGCTATAACGAGTGTTTTTTCATCAACGAAATTCTGCAATATCTCACCTATTTTTTCCGTCGTTTCCAAATCCAATCTTCCACAAATTAGAGGAACTAACTTAAACTCCTTCTTAAAATATTGCAATAACGGTAATTCAATTTCTACACTATGCTCCCCTTGCTGTGCTGTGGGCACTTCCCGAAAATAGGGATACTTCCTCAATTCTTCAAGTGTTTCCGTATCCAGTGGGATTTCACCTAACGGCGTTTCGTAACTATCCACCGAAGGAATACTCACCAAATTTTCTAACGGTGCTCTATGACTTGTGCCCAATATAATGATTCTTGAACAAGTAGATTTCTCAGTAGTCTTAATTCCCTTACAGGCTGTTAAACCGGAATACATATATCCTGCGTGAGGTAATATCAGTCCAATAACATTCTCAATCGGCTCCACATCCGCTTTTTCAAACATATCTTGAATTTGTCGGCGTAACTTTTCTGGGTCCGCATCATACCATTGTCCGGCGATTATGGATTTATAAACTGTCTTGTTTTTTTGAACAATTTTTTCTTCCGTTCCCGCAGAAGGAGTAGAACTATCCCCACACGCAAAGGGAACCATTATAATTGGGAGAAGATAAATACATAGATACGATATACTTTTCATAGCATTTCTCCCTTAAACCTCTTCGTTTTATTATAGACCTTTAGCCCGCCCAATGAGAAATTTTTGGAGAGAAGACCTTAATCCTCTTACCAGTTTGAGTGAGATGGAAAGGTTTTATTTTTGATAGAGGTGTCGTATAAGTTTGACGAATTAATGAAGGTTTCCTTACACCAAATTTGGTAGTAAATCCTACCATAGATAGGAGCAAAAACTCCCTTCTATTTACTGCCATATTCCGTAGATTTCGGCTCCGCATTTTGGACATTTCCCCTGCGATATATTGTTCTGCAGAATATTATAACCATACCGCTCAATTAGCAAAAATTTACACGACGGACAATAAGTATTGGAACTTTCCCGATGTATCACATTACCAATATATACAAATTGCAGACCTGCATCCATAGCGATTTTTCGGGCTTTCACAAGCGTCTCCAGCGGAGTAGGTGGAAGATGAGTCATCTTATAACGAGGATAAAATTGAGAGAAATGCAAAGGTGTATCTTTCCCTAAATTCTTTACAATCCACTCGGATAATTTTCGGAAATCCTCATCCTTATCATTCAAAGTAGGTATAATTAGGTTCGTTACTTCCAATTCTATACCTGCATTCTTTGTCAGTTCTAAAGTCCTCAAAACAGGCTTGAGAGTCCCATCACAGACAGTCCTATAAAACTCATCCGAAAACGCCTTCAAATCAATATTTGCAGAATGGACAAATGGTTGCAACCTCTTATACGGCTCTTCATTGATATATCCTGCTGTTACAAGCACATTTTTCAAGCCCTTTTCCGCGGATATTTTGCAGCATTCATAAGTATACTCATAATAGGCAAGCGGTTCCGTGTAGGTATAGGCAATGGAAGGACATTGATACCTCAAAGCCAGATTTACAATTTCCTCAGGCTCTATAAATTCTGTTTTATACTGGTATGGTTCCGCCTGCGATATTTCCCAGTTTTGACAATTCTTACAGTGCAAATTACATCCCACTGTTGCCAGCGATAAGATAGGTGTCCCCGGCAGAAAATGATATAAAGGCTTTTTCTCTACAGGGTCAATATGAATGGAACACGGATGCCCATAAGTCACCGCACATAACTTTCCATCAATATTTACCCGTATACGGCACTCCCCCTTCTGCCCCTTATCCAGCACACAATACCTCGGACACAAATCACACTTCACCAAAGCCATAAAAACTAACTCTTACTTCAATATTATATACTTTCTTCATTATTATAACACCCATTTCCCCTCCCCAGGTTGTCAAGAAGAGAAATTAAAATCTCTGAATAATTACGATTTTATTCCTTTATTAAAGATTACTACACAGCATATTGAAATGATAGTTTAAATCTTTTTACCTTTTACCCTGTCTTATTTCGTGCTACTACACGCATCCTTCATTTTGGGATATATTGAAGTTTTTTTCTTTTTTACCACAGAGAACACGGAGAAGACACAGAGAACCACAGAGGGACTTGTATACCTTCTTCTATTCTCCCCTCCCAATCAATTGTCTATCGTATATCTTTCATTAAAGTCCAGAATTCTCCTCTCCAATACTTTCATCCTTTTTTTGTGTGTTTTGTAGTGAAAAATAGTTACTTCCGACAATGCGAAAAAATGAATGACGAACATGAAAAAATGAATCCAACCATCTCAAACCCCTCTGTGGCTCTCTGTGTTATCTCTGTGTCCTCTGTGGTTAATAAAAAGAGTCAGATGATATAGGTTTATACTCTTTCCTTAGATTCTAAACAAAAGAGGAGAGAATAATTAAGAATAATATTGCAATAGGTATGATAAAAGTATAGTTTATTCTAATAAGACATAAAATATTATTCATAGGTCCCGATTACAATTTAATATTGTTCATTTATACAATTTTAATAAAAATTTTCAATTTACTGTTGTGGTATTACCGTAGGCTTGGTGGAGGGTGAGGGCGTCTTTGAGGGCGGTTTGCCCTTTGCGGAGGTGGTCCATAGCTTTGAATAGTATGCGGGCGGATTCCTGGTCGGCATGGAATCCCGTGGAGTTTTCCGCTTCCACAAAGTCTATTAAAAATGTTGCACGACGCTGACAAAGGCGTGCCTCTTCTACTTTTTCGTTTTCTATTCCTTTCTCTATTACCTTTTTAATATCGTCAATCAAAGCCATTAATGCGTCCATAGCCATATCTTTCATCTCTGCGGTTTTATCCTGAATGCGTTCTACGCGAGCTTTGAGTTCCTCTTCGGAGAAATGATGGCAAGTCTGACAGGCACGGTTGATGTTTAGCAATGGACTGCGGACATGGTGGTCACTAACTTTTAGTGCTCCGACACGAGTATAAGGCATGTGGCAGTCCGCACAGGCTACTCCAGAGCGGGCGTGAATCCCCTGACTCCACAATTCAAATTCGGGATGCTGTGCTTTAAGCATAGGTGCTTTTGTTTCTTCGTGAACCCAGTCCTTGAAATTAATTTCATCGTAATATTCAAGGATTTCATCCCCTTTTAACCCTTTGTGCCAGGGATATATCAATCGCTTTTCATCCCCTTTGAAATAGTATTCAACATGACATTGAGCGCAGACATAGGTTCGCATTTCCTGACGGCTTGCCATCGTATTGGGATTATAGTCCTTAATTCCTTGCGATTCTTTGTATGCTTTGATTCCTTCTAAAAATCCGGGACGAGTTATTCGCAACTGCATAGTATTGGGGTCATGACAGTCAATACAGGTTACGGGATGTTGTAACAACTGGCGGGCTTCTTTATAGGGCATGGGGTTCATCTTTTCAAACCCTTTTATAATGTCTCCATCTCCTAATTTTTTATAGGGCACATAAACGGAAGCATGGCAGTGGGCACAGACACCAAATTGTGGTTTTTGTTGTCTTCCGGTAAAGGTCTGGTCTTCAAGCATATAAGCATGTCCACGCTCTTCACGGAAGTCTATGGCAAAGGCATATCCTGACCACATTCGTTTTAAACGAGGGTCTAATTCTATTTTGGATTGACTTACGATAAAACGGGGGTCATTCTCTGTTGGGGTGTGGGGCAATGCCTCACTGCCACCGTATTTGGTGCGAACCATATCCACAGTGCGTTTGTATAAATCATACTGAATGGGAAAATTTTTACCCCAGATTTCCGGGTCTTCTGTGTCATCCGTGATTTCTACTACACGGAAGAATGGATTTCTTGCTTCCTGTTGCTTTTCGAAGATGTTAATTAGTAGTGCGGTTATTCCAAATGTTATCAGGGCGGTAATGATAATTAGAATGATTGCAAATATTGAGGAAATTCCCTCGTTCATCTTTTTAATCATCTTTTCCCTCCTTCTGTTAATAATTAAAATGACCTACATTATAATGGCAATTTAAACACTGTAAAGGTTCACGATGCGCAACATTGGCATCTATGTTCTGAACTATATCCTGATGGCAATATCTACAATTATTTTCGGCAACCTTGCGGTTAAATTCTTTGATGCGGATAGGTTCGTGGAAATTGCCAAGTGTAAAGGCGACGGAATGATGATAGCCATTTAAACCTTTGACATAGTATTTTGTGAACAAGGTGTGTCCTGTGTGGCAGTCGTTACAAACTGCTATAGTGTGATGGCTTGATTTTTGCCATGAATCTAAAAATTCTTTCATCACATGACAGTTGGCACACGCATTGGGATTGTCAGTTAGATAGGAATAACCCCGCGCATAGTAAAATGTAAAAGAGCCGATGCCAACAAGCACGCCAAAACAGATACATATTGGAATTATATATGAAAAACCTGATATTTTGTGGATTGTCCTTTTGTTCATAATACCTACCCGTTTATAATTTGCCTGCTAAGTATTTCACCCTGGATGGATACTATTACTTTCTCAATCGGTATATTTTTGCCTGAATATTGTAGTCCTGCAACTACGATATTTGGTAGAGCCTGACAGCATGGAACTTCCATCACCGGTATTGTAATATCTTGAATATCGTTATTTACAAATATCTCTGCGAACTTCTGAACATACAATTCTTTAGGGTCAAATTTCGGGCAACCTACAAGAACCACTCTATCCTTCAAAAATTCATTATGAAATTTCTGATATGCAATAGGGACACAATCTGCCACTACTAATAGTCTCGCGTTTTGTAAGTATGGTGCAGTGGGTGGAACAAGGCGTATTTGTATAGGCCAGTGGGAAAGGGTTGTTCCTTGCTGGGATGGGTCTATTTTAAACTGTACACTTGGGCAGGTATGGATAGGTGCTTGAGGTTCTTTAATACTTTGATGTAGTTTTACCAATTCCTCGTCAAAAGGTTCTGCTTCTCTTTCTATGATAGATAAGGCTCCTGTTGGACAATGAGGGAGGCAGGCTCCTAATCCATCGCAATATACATCGGACACAAGCTGTGCTTTACCATTTACAAGTTTAATAGCCCCTTCTGCACACGCATTTACGCACAATCCACAACCATTACATTTTTCTGAATCTATTGATATGATTTTTCTCTTTATCATCGTATAAGAAACCTCTATTCTTATACTTTATGATAAATATTTGATGTCATAAATTCAAACAAAAGTAAAAAGGAACAATAATAGTAATTTTTTTGCTATTTTTTATAGATATAAAACAAAAAATATCAATAATAAACAAATAGAAATAATTTGATTTGTTTGAAGGTTTTATTTTTAACTAGTATATTCCATGGTGAAGGTTATCTGGGTTTGGGGTTGGGCTGGAAGTTTGAGTTTGATTCGTGAAAGTTCACCAGAACGATTATTTGCTTCGCATTGTTCCTTTAATGACTCTATCTCAAAAGTCCCTGAGGATGGAGATATTTTTACTTTCCCATTTTTGCCATGGAGTGTGGCTATATTATTTTCAATAGTTACGGGTAGCCAGGTGACAAGTGCCTCTTCAATCTCTTCGCCTTGATTGGAAAATTCAAATGTATCTGTCAGAGTTATTCCTTGCTTTGTGAGTGTTAGGGTTCGTTCTGCTTTTGTTAGAGTTGGCAATTCATAAGCGTTCTGGAAGGTGATGATGGCTTTATCGGGTGGTTGGAAGGATAGGTTGCCTTTATATTTTTCACCTGCACTTTGTAGTTTTCCACCAATGACTGGAAGGCTGTGTCCATAAGAGTTAGCAAAAATGTTTTCATATCGTTTTGCACTGAAGTATTCGCGAGAATATAGTCCTGCACCTGGGTCAGTCAGGAAGATAGTATCATTTACAGCATAAATAAAACTTCCAACATCGTTATGATTATGTGGCTCATTATTGGAGCCTGCCTTACATACAATTATGTGTGTATTGTCCTTATCATCTTTTGAAACCAATCGAGCAATACCAGAAAGTGGCAAACAGGCACTTTCTATTGGGATTTCAATATTTTGTTGTTGGTTATAAGGATAAGACCAAAGGATATTCCGAATGATATTTCCTAAGTGCCAGTGTGTAGGGGATGGATTTGCAAGTCCATGTAGATAGTTTATATTCAATCGTTCTCCTAACTTATGATATATAAAAGGATGTGAGGTGTAAGAGAGACGGTCATAGGCTGAAAATCTTTCTGCAATCCGATGTGTAATGAAAGCGTGTGGATAAAATTGTGAAGGAGCATCTGAGAAACTCGCGAACTGTCCGTTTCCTAAATAAACGACATAGGGATAAAATGCAATTTTGTATAGTCTTGGGTTTTGTAGAATGTTTACATTTCCACCTGTAATTTCATAAAGGAGTTCGCCAAAACTAACATAGTGGGTTAAACCGTAGTTCCAATAAGAAATTCCTTCTAAACAACCGCCATCTTCTGCGAAACCATTTTTTAAGAAACGGGCTAATTGGTTAGTTACCAGTGCAAGTGCTCTCCGCAGGATTTGTTCATTTTCTTCAAGAATGATAAAACATTCACCAATAGACCCTGCACACACGCCTGTCCAGTTATTTTTCCCTCTTACCCAGCCATATTTTTCTTCTGAATAGAAGAGGTAAGGTTGCATAACTCTTTTTTTCACTTCGTATTTTATTCGGTTTTTGATTTCTTCAGGTAATTTATCCTCCAAAATGAGTAAAGTGTGAGCTAACTGGCTGGCAGTTTCAGCAGAAAATAGGTCAATGTAGGTATATTTTTCTTTCCGTTCGTGGGCTGGAACGACCCAAGATGTTTCCTCACAAATATTCCAGATAAGGTCGTTGAGTAACGGGAGTAATGATTCATCATTTTCAAAATATACCAATAGTGTAGAGGCAGAAAGCATAGACCTTTTTAAGAAATAAGGTTTTTCGTATTTTTTTCGGTCGCCTGTTCTCTGAAATTCTCTATATAGTGTATAAGAAGTAAGGGGAATAGTCGTTTGTTCCTTAAGTAATTCTTTTGCCCATTGAATAGTGGAAACGCCACTTGGTGTTTGGGTGAGAGACTGTATATCATATAAAAGTCTTTCCTTTAACAACTTATTATGTGAAGTGTTCAATGGTACAGTGGTAAAATCAATGTCCAGTCCTAAAATGGATTTGTATTCTACCTCGGAAAAAGAACTTAAGCAAAGGATGTATACGCTTATCATAAAAATTGAGGTTTTTAACATAGATTGTATTTTCATTTCGTGTTCCTTTTTTATTTATTAGTCAATATAAGTGATATAATATACATCAATTAAGTGGTTAGTCAATATTTTGGAGTATATT
>FWWL01010909.1_pt1 | contig 10222 bp, 9 predicted proteins | sample 2228331 | NCBI WGS metagenome assembly FWWL01 (sample SAMEA103939775, study PRJEB20133) | metagenome
GGCAGGTGCCTTAGGCGCTTGTGTCTAAGGTGCTTAAAGCACTTTCTTTAAAAAACGGGGGTATACTAGGGGGCTCCGCCCCCTGTGAAGTCTTTTAGGGTGGGTGGGGAATTACTCTAATTAAGATGCTAAAAAAGTTCTTAATTAGAGACCTCTGAACAACTTGACCGAATTTTGAAAAGGTTTTAGTGATATACTAAAATATTTTTTCAAATTTTTTTGGAAAGCATATGAGATTAATTTTCCTTGGAACGGGTACCTCTACCGGTGTGCCAGTAATAGGATGTAATTGTAGGGTATGTGTTTCCGGAAATCCTTATAATAAAAGGTTAAGAACTTCTCTTTACGTAGAAATTTCAGGTAAGAAAATCTTAATAGATGTTTCACCAGACTTCAGGGAGCAAGCTCTCAGAAATAGAATAACCTCTTTGGATGCAGTTTTGATCACTCACGGACATGCTGATCATATAAATGGCTTCGATGACATAAGGCAAGTAAACTTTTCCATGAACTGGAAAGTCATACCCGTTTACGCAAATAAGTATACATGTGAAGAAATTAGGAAAAGATTTGACTATGTCTTTAAGAATTCTACACAGCTAGGGGGAGGTAAACCTTTGATTGAACTATTTGAGTTAGATGATTACGATAAGGTTTTATTGGGGAATTTAGAAATTCTTTCTTTTATACACTATCACGGAAAAATAAGAGCAAGTAGCTATAGAATATTCAATTTAGCTTACATCACAGATGTGAGCTTTATACCTACGAAAACTCTCAAACTACTAGAAGGAGTAGAAACACTAATAATAAGTGGACTCAGGTATTTACCTCACGCCACGCATTTTTCAATTTCGGAAGTTGAAAATTTAGTAAGAGCTTTAAAACCAAAAATCACTTACCTTACTCATATGGGACATGATATAGATTACGATGAGATTCTTAAAAGAACTGGCAAAAATAACATATTCCCGGCATACGATGGACTAGAGGTCAATGTCTAACTTACGTTATTCCTATAAAAAACATTTCTAAGTTAAAACTCTGATACTGAAAACTATTGAAAATAAAAAAATAAACCTAGATAATAAGTCTATGAAAGTGCTTATAATTGAAGATAACATAATGAACTTAAAACTATTCTCTGACACTTTGAGATTAAAAGGATATGAAGTTGCGGTAGCTAGAAACGGGATAGAAGCTTTAGAAATACTCAAAACATTTATTCCAGATTTGATACTACTTGACTTGTATATGCCAGGTATGAGTGGCTTTAGGTTTGCTAACTACATCTCCAAAGAAAATAAGTATTCTTCAATACCTATGATAGTAATCAGTGCTAGTTCATCGATATATGATGTAAAAGAGATGGCTTCATATAATGTTAAAGCTTATCTTGTAAAACCAGTAAGCCCAACAAAACTCTTAGAAACCGTAAAAAACGTTATCTTAATGTCAGAAGGTGAAAACAAAATACATCAAATCCGTGATGAGTATGAATTGGATAAAACTTCTGATACTCGAAAAATTTCATCCACTGAAAAAAACACCGCTAAAGGCAGGGACAAAATAATTTTAGAAACGGGCATAGCAGTCCAAGTTGAAAACCTCATAGAAGGTATGGTTTTAGGAGCCCCAGTAACTAAAGATAAAACAGTTATCTACCCGGAAGGAGCAAAACTCAGCGAAAAAATGATAGAAAAAATAAAAGCTTTGGGAATAAAAGAAGTTTACGTATCCCAAGAAAGCTATGAAAAAATGAAAAACTCAATGTTTGATGGCTTACTAACAGAAGAAGATACTAAAATCGACGACATATTAAGAGAATAAAAAAACTCGCTATGGATAATCAAGAAATCTCAACTATATCTGAAATACTAGCCACCTTGGCTGTAAATTCCAAACTTGAAGAGATCTGGAATAACCTTTTCAGCATATTCAAAGTGAATTTTGGTACCCGTTCGTTGATAGTATTAAGGTATAATGAAATAGAATACACTGTCGGAGATGAAAATACCGATCTCTCCGAGTTCCTAAAGAAAACAAACAGCCAGTTAAAACTATACGGTAAATATTGTATATTCTCATTTAAAGAGCTTAAAATAGGATTTGATTTCTATTCCAACATATCTAGAAGTTTTCTTGAACTTCTCTATTCAATTTTAGACAATTTTCTTACAAGTAAATACAAGTACGACTACCTATACATATCAAATAAATACATGCGCGCACTAATATACTCAATAGAAGCTCTACTTTCTGAAAAATCCGTAACCTCATCCATAACCCATAGTTTTATATCCATTTCGACCTTCACAAACATAAAAAAATTACTGGTAGCATTGGTCAAGGGAAAATCGATAGAAGTAATTGCCTCTATAGATATTTCGAAAAACGACATCAAAATACCTGAGATATTAAAAAGAATAAACCAAGCCATATCCAGCAAAGAACAAATAGAAATACGACCACCTATCAAAAAAGCTTTATTTCAAGACATGGATACCTTAAGGTTTATTCCTCTCAAAGATATGGAGACTCAGGAAGTTATAGGTATACTTCTAGCCGGTATGAAGATACAAACTTCCGACATTGTCTCTTTAGAGGAAGAGATATTAAAAATTATTTCATTTTTGATAACACAAAGGTTAATTCTTTACAAGTGGCATGCACAGCTCATAATAGCTAAAAAGAAAGCTGAAGAATTATCAAAACTCAAAAGTGAATTTGTCGCAAACGTTTCACATGAACTAAGAACACCTCTAAACGCAATATTAGGTTTCAGCGAACTCATAAAAATGGCAAACCTCGTTTCCGGTGAAGGGAAAAAATACATAGATTATATAACAAGCTCAGCCACCAATCTTCTCAACATGATAAATAACATATTAGACCTTTCAAAAATAGAAAGCAACACTGTTTCCGTAAATTTTTCAAAACTCAAAATAAGCGAGTTTATAGAAGAACTAGCACACAATGCGGAAGCACTCATAAGAGACAAAGAAGTAACATTCATAAAAGAAGAAAACGAACATGATGAATACATCCTCACAGACTATTCCATGTTAAGATCCATTATCACAAATATCCTATCAAACGCAATAAAATTCACAGAAAAAGGTTTTGTGAAAATGAAAATTTCCCAAGAAAACGGTAATCTTATTATTGAGATAGAAGATACTGGTATAGGCATGGACAAAACTGAGGTAGAAAAAATTTTTCAACCATTCGTTCAACTTGAACCTGTAGTAAACAAGAAATATCAAGGAACAGGAATAGGGCTAACTGTTGCATCTAAGTTTGCTAAAATGATAGGTGCTAAAATAGAAGTAACTACAAAAGGCAAAGGTAAAGGAATGATATTCAAAGTAAAATTACCATTATTATCCTAAATACTTACCTGTATATGAAGAAAACTACTTCTCCTTTTATGTGTGTATAATCTCGAAACCTATCATTTAGACTCAAAAAATAACCACCTGACAAACTTAATGTAATATCTTCACTTATCCATACATCACCTTTTAGGATGAAATCAACGCCTACTACTCCATTAAAGCTACCTGAAATACTTGATACAGGTGGATATATAGCTGGTGCTATGGATGGAAATTCTCCAAATGCTCCTACAAAAGATGATTTACCGGAAATATTAACAAGCATAGGAAGCGGAAAAGAAAGACTAGGTGATACAGCACCTTCAAGCACTAACCCTTTAAAACCAAGTAAGCTACCACCGGCTGAGTTTAAAGTCTCAAAATTATATTTTCCAGACAAACTAGTTTCTATAAGGAAAAAGTCATTCAATTTAAAACTATAACTCACAACAGTATCCACAGAAGTCCTAGAATCCTTACCACTGTATAAGGAAATATCCGCTAATACAAAAAAATCACCTAAGTCTATATAAACATACGGAGATAGGTTCAAAGTCTCCAAGCTTATGTAGTTTGGCAAACTAATACCAATACCCGAGTACGTAGTAAAGGATACACCAAAATGAAAGTCTGAAACCTTAAACTGTAAAACTTCCGAAACTGTCAAAATGGGATTAGATTCATCTTTATAAAATAAAGTTCTATAACCATCAGATGCAGAAAAACTCAAAAGGACGTCAAAAGTATTACCTTTCTGGAGACCGCACCACAAAAGTAGAAGCAAAGAAAGTAATAGTGTTTTTCTCATACTTCACCTCTTGATACCCTTTTTATCTTGGAGGTACTGACTTAGAGATTTATAACCTTTTGGTATCTCAAAAAAGCTATCATCTACTTTGCCAAACTGTAATGACTTTACCTCTAGATAAATTAACTTTTCTTTGCCTTTAGTTACGGTAATTTTCATAGGCATTTCCCCTCTAGAAAGTATATAGTTTATCGATTTCACCATAAGAAGACCTTCCTCACCTATTCTTTGGAAACCCAGAAAAAAATTCGCAGGTAGAAGATATTTATCAGTTGCCAATAACTCTACAGTGTATTCTCCGATATTTTTTCTATATTTCTTCATTTTCTCACCGTTAAAATCTTCTACCGAGACTGGATCACCTAGATCCACTGGATCTTTCTCAACGTTTGCCATTAAACCGTCAATAGGCATTTCAAAGTAGTACTTTTTATCAACAACCACAAATGTAACCTTTTTAGCACTAAAATCTATTATCGGGTATCCGTTTGTCTCCGATATCTGCCTCTCAGGGCTAACTTTAGCCTTTAACCCTTTTATAAAAATAGATAAATTATTGGTCATCTGAGACGTTTCTAAGTAGCCTTTCAAAACCCCTTCTTTTATGACTTCCGAAAATGATATACTAGAAATGGTAAATAAGAGCAAAATTGTAGTAATCCAACCAAAATATCTCTTCATATCTTACCTCCATTCTTTAGATAGTTTTATCCAAGTCACCAACTTAGCTAACCCTGTTATAACAACAATCACAAGTAAATACGGCCATATATATTCAAAACCTAAAGACTTAAACATGCTAATTCTATAAGCTTGTATTGAGTAAAAAGGTGGAAATAGGTAGGCAATAACTCTCAACCATTCCGGCATAGCTTCGATAGGAACTATCACATTACCAAAAAATATTGAAAGAATATTAAACCCTAGAAAAGGTATCACTTTTTCCATATTCTTCGCTAAAACCGCTATGAGCAATCCCAAACACACAGCCATACCTATATTCAAAGCCACAGTAGCAAAACTCCACAAATACTGCCCCTGTATGTTCATACTAAACAAAGGGACAGCAACTAGGTAAACAAGTATAGCTTGTATCAAACCAACAATAAAAAAAGTAAATAAATGTGTCACAAGAATGAATGATGGAGAAATATTATCCAAAAATTTTCCGTTCACTTCCCTTATGAAAGTTGCTGAAGTAGACAAAAACATTATTATGAAAACAAAAAGAATTATTATGTTTCCTATGAGAAAATCTGCAAAATTAACTTCCTGATTTTCGATTATCCCTTCTAGATCAAAAGGAAGAGGTGAAGAACTACCACTTCTTTGAGCAATCATGTTCATGAAAGAATTCAAAATATTTTGCATTATGACACCACCTACAACTGGATTACTTCTATCAACCTTAACTTCTATCCTGCTAGAAAGATTATATGTTGGGTCTTGCATCTTTAAAAGCATCTCTTCAGTGAAATTTTCAGGAATGTAGATAATAGCATTTGCCTTACCTTGAAAAACCAATTCCATAGCCTTCTTTCTATCTTTCTCATATACCAGTTTGAATACTTTAATGTCTAGCAAATTCAAGAATTCTTCTGAAAAAAGCATTTTCCCCATTCCTATATCCACTCCTTGATCGTGGTTTACCACAACTACACTAACATCTCTCACGCCTTCACCAAATATAAGGCCAAAAAACCCAATTACCAAAGCAGGAACCACCATCAAAGCCACTAAAGACTTTAGGTTTCTCTTAATAAAAGAAGCAACAAAATCCATTCTCAAACCTCCTTAACCTCTATTATGAAAAATATTTTTTAGGATTTCAACGATTATCTGTGATTCTGAAGAATAGAGAGTAGCTACCCAGCTTAAGAAAAAATGAGATACTTCTTAGGTATTCAGTAATAACTACAGCAATTATTTATGAAAAACTTAGTCTCTTAGAAAACAGGCCCACACGTAGCCACATACCCCACAATAAAATCGATTACGATAACTCATGTAAGGTTATTTAACATGATAGATACTAAAATGATAGTACTTCGTAAGTAGCTGAGTTACTATAAATAGAAAAAGCCAAATTAGGGGTACAGAAACTTATATAAAGAAAGAGACTTATCCTCTTAGGAAGCGGAAATGTCTAAAACACTTTCTTTAAAAAACAAAGGTTCACTTAGAGTGGCGAAACCTCCTATTGGTTAGCTTAAGGAAAGAATTTGGTAGGATTACTCTAAGTGGGCTGATAAGAATCAAAGGACTTTAGTCTATTAAAAAACGGGAGTACTATTAGAGAACGAAGCCCTCTAGAGCAACAATTTAGGGTTGAGTGTCTGAGACACTTTCCTTAAATAACGGGGGTATACTAGGGGGGCCTAGCCCCCCTATGAAATCTCTTAGGGAGGGCGGGTGCCTAAGGCACTGTGCCTATGGCACTTTTCTAAGACGGGGGTATTACTAGGGGGCATAGCCCCCTATGAAATCTTTTAGGGCTGGTAAGGATATTATCCTAAATTTTAAAAAGGGAGTACCCTTAGAGGGTGAAGCCCTCTAGAACAACAATTAGGGATGGGTGAGTGGGAGTTATCCTAGATAGGATGCTAAAAAGCAAGCAAGAGTTACCTAACTAAAACGGGGGTATTCTTAGGGGGTGTTAACCCCCTAGAATCAAACTAAGGGGTGGGGAGGGTGGGAATTGCCCTAGATAGGATGCTAAAAAGCAAACAAAAGTCCCTTCCCGCTAACTTTAAGCGTGAAGTAAGAGTTACTTCGAAAAGAAAATATCTACTCTAAATTGGGGGTATTCTTAGGGGGCCAAGCCCCCTATAAGCAACTAAAGGGTGGGTGGGAGGGGAGTTACCCTAGATGGATGCTAATAAAAATCCTTAAGTAGAAATTCCTGAAAAATATTCTATGTAATTTGTCTAAACCTAACTCTCTCGTTAATAATTTCTTTATCACTTAATTATTTTTATCAGGGTAAATCTATGAAAGTTTATGTTAATGGCGAATTTTTTGATAAGGAAAACGCTAAAATTAGCGTTTTCGACAAAGGCTTTTTATATGGTGATGGTGTTTTTGAAGGCATAAGAGCCTATGATGGCAAAATATTCAAACTAAACGAACATGTAAATAGAATGTTTGATGGGGCTAAGGTAATAATGCTAGAACCACCTATTACCAAAGAGGAGGCAAAAGAGATAATAATAGAAACCTTTAGAAAAAGTGATCTAAGAGATGCATACATAAGACCTATACTCAGTAGAGGTATAGGAGATCTTGGACTTGACCCAAAGAAAGCAAAAAAAGCAAGCTTTGTTGTGATAGTTGACAAACTTGAAATGTATCCCAGAGAAATTTATGAAAAAGGAATGAGCGTTATAACAGCAACTACCGCAAGAGCAAGACACAATACACTTCCCCCTTCTGTGAAATCACTCAACTACCTTAATAACATTCTAGCAAAAATAGAAGCCTCTAACTATGGAGTGCCAGAAGCTATAATGCTAAATACAGAAGGTTTTGTTGCTGAATGCACAGGAGATAATATCTTTCTAGTCAAAAACGGTGTACTGATAACACCACCAGAAGAAGCAGGTATACTCATGGGAATAACAAGAGCGACAGTAATTGAAATTGCTAGGAAACATAATATCCCAGTTCAAGAAAAACTTTTCCCAAGAACTGACCTTTATATAGCAGACGAAGTTTTCTTAACAGGCACAGGAGCAGAGGTAGTACCTGTTGTAGAAATAGATAAAAGACAAATAGGAAATGGCAAACGAGGAGAACTCACCACCTTCATATTAAATGAATATCGAAAACTTACTCAATTAGAAGGAGTAGCTGTAAAATAGCATGGTTATAAAACTAACCGTATCTGGACTTAGAGGAATATGGAACAACGGTTTAGACTTAAATATAATCTCTTCCTACACAAAAAGATATGTAAAATATCTAGACACAATTAAACCCACCTCTAAAACAGTATTACTCTCCAGAGACACCAGAAAAACAAGCCCTTTAATATATGATTACGTTTCATCTATTCTAAGAGCTTACGGTTACAGTGTTCTAGGGTGCGATGTGGTAACTACTCCTATGTCTTTATTCTTAGTTAGAAAACTTAGGTTAGCTGGTGGTATCATAGTTACCGCAAGCCATAACACTCCAGAATGGAATGGACTTAAATTTGTTGATGAAAACGGTAAGTTTTTAAGTCAAGAAGCAGTAGAATTTCTCTTTAACACGGACGAAAATCTAGAAGTAAAAAACTGGAATGAAGTAGGAGATATCTCAAATTTAACTGAAGATGAAATTTTGAATATATTCACTCTTGAGCTTGAAAAAACTATAGAAATCCATGAGATTAGAAAAAGAAGTTTTAAAATCGGTTTTGATCCTGTCAACGGCGCTGGAAGCAGTATAGGTATAAAATTTTTGAAATTCTTAGGGTGCAAAGTATACCCAATACACTATGATACATCCAAATTCCCTGAAAGAAACACAGAACCTAATCCAGAAGCCTTAAAAAAGCTTTCAGAGCTTGTAAAGGAAAACCATCTAGATCTAGGTTTCGCATTAGACCCAGACGGCGATAGATTGGTATTGGTTAACGACCAAGGTATTCCTATATCCGAAGAGTTTACATTACCTTTAGCTGAAATGTCTGCTATAGAAAACTGCTTTGAAAAGTTAAGTCATAAGTATACCAAAACAATAGTTATAAACCTATCTTCTTCATTGTTATCTGAGCATATAGCTAAAAAATATGGATTTGAGGTAGTTTATTCAAAAGTCGGTGAGGCTAATGTAGTAAAAACTATAGAGGAGAAAAAATCCTTTATAGGTGGTGAGGGTAACGGAGGTGTAATATTCCCCGAAGTAAATAGCGCAAGAGATAGCTTCGTGGGAATGACCCTAATTCTATTGCTACTAGCAAAGGCAAACAAAAGACTATCAGAAATCATATACGGTATACCTTCTTTAACTATGAAAAAGGAAAAATTTACCCAAACCTTAGATAATACGTTTGCTCAAAAGCTAGATGGATTTCTCTCAAGAAAAGGTTTCTCTAAACTCAAAGAACATAATATCGACGGCGTAAGATTAGATTTTGACAAAGGATGGGTGCACATAAGACCATCAAACACTGAACAAATAACCAGAGTCATATTCGAAGGCAATGAAAATTTTATAAATTGTGTTAGAGATTTCATCACTCAACACTCCAAATAAACTGCAAGAACTTGAATCACCTACATACCTGAACTTATCTCTGTGTTTCAACCATATGTAAATCGATACACCAGCTCCAAAGCTAGATCCAGCTATACCTGAGTCCTCCTTTATTGTTCTAAAGTTCTGATCTATTAAAGGCTTTACTTCATTCGCAACAAAATCTACATACCTGTTTCCTTCCACCGAAATTGGTAACCTTAGAATTAAAAACATTCTGGTCATCCTGCATATAAAACACAGGATATTTTTCGTCCAAAGCATCATAATTCCAAAAGGTAAATATATAAATAACTTTCTCTTGGCTAAACCGTTTTTCGGCGTTGTATTTGTGATTATTATTTTACCTATCTTGTGACCCGGCATAACTACTTTACTTTTCAAAGGCACAGTATAAGCCACATAAGGATTAAAATGATCTCTTTTTCTCTTCACTTTAGGTATTTTACCAGTGTAATAAAGTTGTAATCAATATACCTCTTATTCAGGATTTCAGAAACAAAAAAGAATAACGGAGTATCTTTATATCTATACACTTGTTTTTTTGCTTTCAGTATCTATAAAGTCAGCTTCTAGGTCAGCATTTCTAGCTTCTTTATTCGGAAATTTCTATTTAACAAAAATTTTTCCTTCTAAACAATTAGGGTGAGTGCTTAAAGTACTGTGTCTAGGGCACTTTCTTTTAGAAAACGGGGGTATTTCGGGGGTCGAAGCCCCCAGAATTAAGAAAAGAAGCCTAGCCTCGTGGGTAATCTTAGGGGGTGGAACCCCCTATAAGTAACTAAAGGGCGGGTGG
>FWWL01004227.1_pt1 | contig 10221 bp, 7 predicted proteins | sample 2228331 | NCBI WGS metagenome assembly FWWL01 (sample SAMEA103939775, study PRJEB20133) | metagenome
TCCAGGGTGGTGGCGCGGTAGTCCATTCGGCGGATGGATAGGAGGCCCTTTTCGCGCAGTTCGACGACTTCCTGCGGCATGGGCTGCACGGCGATGACCTTTTTGCCCAAGATGGTGGACAGCACCTTGCAGGCTAATCTTTCCTCGGCCATGAGGTGCTTGAACACGGTATCGTACAGCGGATTGGCAATGGTCGGCATAGTGCACAAAAGTACTCAAATCCGCCAGAAAACAAGGCCTGCGGCGGCGACATTCTTCAGAAAGGGCGGTGGCTTTTTCTGTCCATACGTGTTGGGCATCTGCAATTGTTTGCCCCACTTTTGAAAGGGTACACATTTTCCGGTGAGGGCTGTTTCCACAACCACCTGCTCTGCGGCTGCTGCCACCTACACCTACCTCACCGAGGCAGTTTTTTTGGGAAAAACGGCGGAAGAAAGGGCGGGGGTGGTGTAGCGTCCATGACGGTTAGTTATGCTCGAATTCTTGGGCATGTGCGGGGAGGCGAGGCTGCCGTTGCGCCATTATTAAAGCCCGAAAGCGGGACGAAAACACGCCCTGGGCCAAACAGCAGTCATGCCCATGCGCAATACGCACAGCAGCTGCGCCGAAGTCGGCGGCCGTTCTTTTCCCCAAAAAAAATGGAGGAGAGAACGGCGATGCTTGAGGGAAGGAGGGCCCCACTGCCCGCACCATCTCGGGGTTACATCATGAACTGGACGCTCGCGTTCAGGTAACGGTAGTCTGGCTGCAGCGGTGCAGATTCTTTTCGGCCTTGGAAATAATGAAGGCCTAACTTCAGGCGGTCGCGGCGCAGCAGATAGTTAATGCCGACCTCCCAAACGTGTTGGGTTGCAGCGCCAGTGAAGGGGTTTTGCCTGTTAGCAAATTGGTAGTCGGCGCGTTCGTCGCTGTACATCCATACCGCTTGCAGGATGGTCTGGTTGTCAAAGAGGAAATTCCAGGCCACCTTGAGGGTGAGCATTTGGTCGGTGGTGGGCAAGGTTGGGTCGCCGTTGCGGAGGTTTTCTCTGTAGAGCCAGTTGTATTCGAAGATGAGGTCCAAAGGCCCGTAGTTGAGTTGGGCGTCAATGCCGGTCAGGGCGTTGTTGTAGAATAGTTGGGTGCGGCTTTGATAGCCGATGTTGGCGCCGAGGCTAAGGCCCTTGCGTTGGCCGTAGCCTGACTGCACGAAGGTGAGCGTGTACTCTGTTATTTCGGGGTCGCCTATGAAGGCCACGATGCGCCCGGTGAGCAGTGGTGTCCAGATGGTGTTATCTCCTACGATGCGCGGATGGTTGCAGTCGAAGATGCCTAAGTCGTACAGGAGGCCGAAGCGGTTCCAGTTTTTGAGGCCGCCGATGTTGACGCCTGTTTCGCGGCCGATACCACGCCCTACCAGATGGAAGCGGGGCTGGAAACTGGCCCAGGACTTTTCCTGAGAAATGACGAAGGAGGAGCTGTAGAAAGACTCCTTTCCTGCGCGTGGGCGGAAGTAGCCGGTGGTAATGTTTACTAAAGGGTGCAGGCTGTAGGTGATGAACACATCGCGCGGGAAGAAGGTCGTATTGTCTTCTGCATTGGGGACGCCCGCTGCTGCGGAAAGGCTGTCTTTGCCCACGCCGTCGTAGGCGAAAGTGGCGTTATAGAAAAGGCGAGGGGTAATGCGACCAGTGGTGCCCAATCGGCCGCGTCGGATAAACATGTCATAGCGCGGCGGAGCCTCAGCACCGGCAAAGCGCAGGCTGAGCACATTCCACCATTGAATGTACAGGTTGACGTCCATAAACCCGCCGTTGGGCAGCGCAAAACGTGCGCGCCAGTCGTCGAGCAGCGGTGAAAGGGTGTCTGCTGAGGGTTGCTGTGCTGTGCAAGGGAGCCATGCCCACAGCCATATAGCCATTGCGAAGAGGGTTCTTTTGCGCCGTCTACAGCGCTGTGGGTCGTCGTTTGATATCTTTGCCATACGCATTTACCTGCCTGCTGGTTTTGGTTTCTCAGCCAAAGCAGTGGCAAAGAAATAGCGCCAACGGTATTAGGGGGTGTCCTGCTTAGCGACAGGAAACATTGGCTTACCGCATAAGCATGAGATGGCGCAGTGGCAAGGTTAATATGCGTCTATCGAGGCTAGGGGTTTGCTCTTTGGTTACCAATATGCCAAAGGGTGCGCGGTGAAAGGGTTTCTCGATAAAGCGCAGAAGTCCTTGGTAATGTTCTGAGTAAATCTGGTTGCGATATTTGACTTCGATGGGGATGCGCTGGTCGCCGATGGTGAGGATAAAATCCACCTCAGGTTGCTGATGACGAGCGGGTAAATAGGCGAGGTCTATGCCTCCGATGCTAGAGAAGAGTGCCCCGACAATGCTTTCGGCCAGATAGCCAGCCATGGTGGTCAGGTCTTGCTGTTGAGCATCTCCGGCCAAGTCGAGCGGAATGTGCTCCTGAAGCCAACTGGCTCTTAAGCTATGGTCGGCAAGGCAGATTTTAGGCGGCTCCCTTCGCTTTTTCAATCGGATTTCTAAAGGTTCCACCAGTCGAATGAGGAGGGTTTCGTGCAAGAAATGCAGGTATGCACGCACGCGCTGAACGCCGAGGTTTGTGCCGAGGAGTGTTTTCATCTCCTCCGTTGTTTTGGCCAAGGAGGGCGCTTGGCCTGCATATCGGCAGCACCAGCGAAAAAGTTCTTCTAGGAGGTGTTCATCTCGCTTTCGGCCTTTTTCTCCCATTCGCAAGTCGTGTCGTATGACGCGCCGTATAACAGTTTCATTGAGCTGGTCGGCCATGAGTTCCCATGGTGCCTCTATTTGCAGGTGAGCAATAGGATAGGCTCCGCGTTCGGAGAATAGGCGGAATATCTCTTCGGCGAAGGCATTGTATTGCTCGCCGTGTGCGGCCAGAGCTTCCCAGAAAGAGCGATTTTTAAGCGCCCCGATACCATTGTCAGGCAAGAACGGCGGCGGCGAACTTAGGCCGCGAAGTCGCCCGATTTCGGTAAGCGACAGCACGCCTGCCTCTATAGTGTTCACTCTGCCTGCCAGGCTGTCGCGCCCTCGCTCAATGCGCAGGGCCGAACTGCCAGTAACTACTCCTATGAAGGCACTGTGGTCGGCTAGGAATTTCAGTTGTGTACTCCAATTGTCAATGTTCTGTACCTCATCAAAGAAGAGGTAGCAGAGATTACCTTTGACAGCTGCGTTATTGAGCGTTGTTTTCAGGATTTCCTTCTCATACCAGCCCACCCACTGCACAATGGCCTGAGTGCCGACAAAGCGCTGATCTAGTTCGTCAAACTGGATGCGGAAAATGCGATGAGGGGCCACATCTTGTGCCAATAGGTCTGAGATGACTTGCAGGCAGGCCGTTGTTTTCCCGATTTGCCGCGAGCCGCGTATTACGATGATGGGCGCCAGACGGTGCTCTATTCGCTGCTTTATTTGGTCCACCAAGTGGCGGCGGTGCGGGGGGAGTGGTGGCATGGCATTTTCTCTCCACCACGGGTTCATGCGGTGTAAGGCCTCTATTGTGATGAAGTCCGCAGGATACGAAGCGGTGGTTTTTTTCATGTTTCCAGCTTATTAGCCACCAGTTCCTTGTACTTGCGCCCGATGGGCAAGGTGCGCCCGCCGATTTCGACCTCTGCGGCAGAGAAAGCGTCAATCTTGTCAATGGCCACCAGAAAAGAGCGGTGAATGCGCAGAAAATGCTCGCGAGGCAGCAGTTCTTCCAGTTCGTTCAGGTGATAGTGGGTGTGGTATGAGTGCTCTGCAGTGTGAATGGTAACCGTATCCTTGAGGCTTTCGATGTAGAGGATTTCGTCTAAATAGATTTTGACAGAGCGCTTCTGCACAGAGAAAAAGTAGAAGGGGCGTTGGGAAATAGATTTCTTGAAGTTGGAGGCCGCTTCTAACACGCGGCGCGCGTGAAGCACCTTATTGACAGCCTTGGTGAAACGGTTGAACTCGATGGGCTTGAGCAAGTAGTCCACTACCTGAAGGTCGAAGCCCTCTACAGCAAACTCGTGATAAGCTGAAGTGATGATGATTTTAGGCTGATTGGCTAAGCTCTTAATGAACTCCAGCCCTGTGAGTTTGGGTAGGTTAATATCCAGAAAGATGACATCCACGGGTTTATCGCGGACTACTTCCAACGCTTTAATGGCGTCGGAGCAGGTGTCCACCAACTCGAGGAAGGGCGTCATCTGGATATACTCGGTCAGGATTTCGGCCGCTAAAGGCTCATCCTCGACGATAATGCAGCGCAGTGGAGTCATAACACAGCAGGATAAAGGTGTAAACGGATGCCTGGGCGAGTCAGGTAGAGGATTATACATGAAAATAAGCCGTTTTGTGGAGTGCAGAGGCTGCATGCGGTTTTGCCCACAAGTCAGATGCAGCCTCTGCAAAGTTCGCGCCTATACACCGAGGTCTCGTTTTACTTTGGAGAAAGCCGCCACACATTTTTCCAGGTGCTCTGGCTCATGTGCAGCGGAGATCTGCACGCGGATGCGGGCTTTGCCCTTGGGCACTACGGGATAGAAGAAGCCGATGACGTAGATGCCCTCATCGAGCAGGCGACGGGCGAACGTCTGGGCCAGTGGAGCGTCGTAGAGCATGATGGGCACTATGGGATGCTCGCCCGGCAAGATGTCGAAGCCTGCCTCGGTCATGGCCTTGCGGAACCAGCGCGTGTTGGCCTCTAGCTTGTCGCGCAGGGCCGTGGAGCTGCTCAGCAGTTGGAGCACTTTCAGGCTTCCACCCACGATGGCTGGGGCCACGGTGTTGGAGAAAAGGTAAGGCCTTGAGCGCTGACGCAGGATGTCCACTATTTCGCGGCGGGCAGCGGTGAAGCCACCACTGGCGCCACCTAGGGCCTTGCCTAAGGTGCCGGTGATGATGTCAATGCGTTCCATGACGCCGCGGTATTCGTGGGTGCCGCGTCCGGTCTTGCCCATGAAGCCCGTGGCGTGGCATTCGTCAATGCCTAACATAGCGTCGTAGCGCTCAGCTAGGTCGCAGATTTTGTCCAATTGGGCGATGGTGCCATCCATCGAAAACACCCCATCGGTGAAGATGAGCTTACGGCGGGTGCCGGCAGCGCTGGCTTCTTTGAGGCAGTCTTCCAAGGCGTTCATGTCGTTATGCTTGTAGCGGAAGCGCTTGGCCTTGCACAGCCGAATGCCGTCAATGATAGAGGCGTGATTGAGTTCGTCGCTGATGACGGCATCCTCTTCGGTGAGCAGCGGCTCGAACAATCCTCCGTTGGCATCAAATGCCGCAGCGTAAAGGATGGCGTCTTCCATGCCGAGAAACTCAGCAATGCGTTGCTCCAGCTGCTTGTGGATATCTTGCGTACCGCAGATAAAGCGCACCGAAGACAAACCATAGCCATGGGTGCGGATAGCCTCAATGGCGGCCTCGATGACCTCGGGGTGACTGCTCAGCCCCAAGTAGTTGTTGGCGCAAAAATTCAGCACTTCCCTTTGAGTAGTCGTGTCAATGACGGCGCCTTGCGGTGTCGTGATGATGCGCTCTTCCTTGTAAAGGCCAGCCTCGCGGATGTCGGCCAGTTCGCGCTCGATAGATGGTCTGACGTTGGTAAACATATGTGAGATAGTGTGCTTAAAAAATGGCTGGTTTATCGTACCCCAATGCTTGGGTGCGTATCAGTTTACTTCTTGCACTAAGAAATACCCATCGGTGCCTAAGGGCTGATAAAGAGGCATCAGGATAAGGCCATCGTCGGGAGCCAATACGGGGCCGCTGGCGTCATCGGCTAAGTGCTCTCCGCGGCAAATGGGCTGAAAGTTGACATAGCCAGGCTTCATGCCAAAGGTATCGCCAGGGCGAATGTGATGCACGTAGCGCAAGCGGGTAACCTTGGGCAAAGGCGCCGAGAAGGTGCGCAAAATGCGCTCGTGGCGGTTGTCCACGTCTTCTGGCCGAATGCAGCCTGCCGCCCGCAAGGCATTCACGATGGCAGCCACCGAGCGGCTTACCGATTGAGGGTCATTGTGTTGACCAGCTTCGAAGGCTACGCCGACGGAATGGTGCGGATAGCCGCCGACCTCGAAGTGGTTGCCTGCCACATAGTGCAGGAGTGTGCCTTCCAGCCCATCTAATAAGCCCAGCACTACGGGTGCACACAACTCTTTGGCCAAACGCAGGCTGGCGCTATCGTCCGTAGGTATGCAGAAAATGCCGCCATCGGCAGATGTCGTATGCAAGTCCAGCAAAATGAGGGCCTCAGGTTTGTAGCTAAGTAGTTCGTTATGAACGGCTTGTAATAACTCGCCTATTTCTCGCCATTCGGCTCGGCGCTCGGTCGGTGGGGTCTGTTGCAGGCGGCGCAGGTGCAGAGGTGTCCACATGCGATTGAGGTCTTGCTCGAGAAATCGCTGGCGCGCTGCATAGGCTTGTATGTTGCCCATAAGCCCGACCAAACGCCCCCTGAAAACAAAGCTCGGATTTACTTGAGGTTCCAGCGCCAGCAATCGAAACACTTCTTCCAAGGCGTGCACGCCAGCTGGCTCGTTGCCGTGTATAGCGGCCGTAACGATGACCAAAGCGCCCGGTTCATTGCCCGTGTATCGTCCTATCAGGCGTTTCATATTGTCGTGCCACAAAGGTAAAGCACGCTTCCATCCTGTGCGCTCCCGCTAAGAGGCAAACCCCGCATTTGGCTTTTGGTCCATTAACAACAAATGGTGCGTTTTATCCCACAGAAGCCAAATACCTTTGCCTAGTATCCGCCTGTAATTCGCACATTATCTCATCATTACTACCTTTTCTGCAAAAATGGAAAACGACTGGAAAACCCTGCGCGATAAATACCTCAAAGACCGCATCCAAGACCAACTCAACTGGTACAACAAGAAGAGCGGCGAGAATAAGAAATGGTTTCATCGCTGGCGCCTATCCATCATCGTTTCTGGTGCACTCATTCCGCTACTTATAGGCTACGCTAATGGAAAACTCGAGTGGCTCAAATACATTGCTGGCATATTGGGTGCTCTCGTTGCCATAGCAGAAGGCGTCCTCTCACTCAAAAGGTACCGAGAGCATTGGAGTACCTATCGCCTGACAGCCGAGCGCCTCAATCGAGAGCGGTGGCTGTATGAGAACAAGGCCAAAGACGAGTATAAGACAGATGATGAAGAAGCATTTCGGCGCTTTGTGCTGAACGCCGAACAGATTATGTCCTCCGAAAATGAAGAGTGGATCAGCTTTGTCAAGCAAAGCGATGCCGCGGACAAGGGCAAATCACCGCTTACTCCTACAGCCACCCCCTGAATGGCCCCGGCGTAAAGCACAGGCTGAATTGGAGGGTATGGTCAATGTTAGAAATCCGGCGAGGAATGGCCAAGGCCGCACTCTGCTTGCGTTCGGCAAGGCGAGGCTCCTTACTTTTGTCGCATTGATGGAGCGCATCATGCCATACGACGAGTTCGGATTTATTGTACCCGACGAGCCACCTGCCGGAGCGGAACCTCATGTACCTATGCGGAAGCATTTTCCACCTGCGGGGACAGAGTACTTAGGAGGGCAAAGCGATGGCTGGGAATACCGCACTGTTTTTGCAGGCAAGACATTGGCCGACACCTTCGACATGATCCGGCGCTTCTTGCAAGAGGAGGGCTATGGCGATGTCCCCCTGCCAGCCAATGCTACCGAGCTAAAGCTGTTTCGCCGACCGCGTTCTCCGCAATTGGAACTTTTCGGAGAACAGGGCTACATCCACAACCCCATCAAGATTTTGTTTCCACGCGGCTCAAAGCTGCGCAACGCCCTCATTCTGTGTGTGTACAACGAGCAGGCGCCCAACCATTTGCTTCGCTTTCACGGTGTTTTAACTCAAAAGTAAATTGGTGTTTCTCCTCGGCTAACGACCTTTGAATGCGGCGGGCCGTGGCCTGCCATTTTTCCTTAACCATTAACGATATTGGCTTTATGAAAAAACGCTTCCTGCTGGCCGCCTGTGCCTTCCTGCTGCCGCTTTTGGCTGTGGCGCAAAGTGCCAAAACCATTCCCCCCACTCCTGGCCCCCAACCCGCGCCCGACCGGCTGCGTCTCAACCCCTGGCCAGGGCGCTCCGGCGTACCGCCGGCAACGCCGCCATTGATAGAAGAGGCCTTTCCTTATCAGCCCATTGGCGTACTGTACCTTTCAGAGCCTTCAGAGACCGCCGAAGTGGAGCGCATCCGCGATACCGAAAACGGCATGCCCATCTGGTTTTCTGGAAGGGTATCCGATGCTGCGGTAACCGACGCCAGCCAACCCATGGAAGCCCGCGCGATAGCTTACCTTAAGGCATTACGCCCAGAAGGCATCCAGCGTCCGGAAATAGAATTTGTAGCCCGAAGCGCGCACTATGACGAGCAGGGCCATTGGCATGTCCGCCTCGAACAGGTGTACCAGGGACTGCCCGTTTATGGTGCTGAGGTGATAGCTCATGCCCAAGATGGCTCCTTTACCTCCTTGAACGGCAGATACTACCCCACACCACTGATTTCCTCCGTAGTCCCAGTGTTGGATGCCGAGGAAGCCATTCAACAGGCACGCACCCACTTGGGGCCGCACAAGACTTCCTGGACGGACGAAGAGCGCACCCTCGTCGGCGGCCAAGAAGCTCGCGCCGAACTGGTCATCTATCACCACGAGCGCCAGCTCGATGCTGAGCGATTAGCTTGGGTCGTTACCCTATATGCCGACCTATTGCACCGAAAAGTTTACTTCGTGGATGCACAGGATGGAAGCATCCTGCATCATTTCGACCACTCCTGCCGCATAGCGCCCTTTGACACACACTGCAGCAGCCCGACCCTTTCATCGGCCCCTGCCCTCCCTGCTGTCAGCCACGCCCATGACCGCCCTTCGGCGGGCAACCCTGTGGTGGCCAGCGGCCTCGACCTGAAGAACATCAACCGCACCTTTGGCGCTTGGCAAGAGGGCAACATCATCTACATGGAAGATGCCAGCAAGCCCATGTTCAATCCCGGCGCCTCGCAAATGCCCAACAACCCCGTGGGCGCCATCATTACCCTGGACGCCAAGAACACCACACCGGCCAAACCTTCTACCTTCGACTATTCGCTGGTAACGTCCACCTCGACGGTATTCAACAACAAGGCCGCCGTCAGCGCTCATTGGAATGCCATCCAGAGCCACGACTACTTCCGCGCTACCCATGGCCGAAACGCCATTGACGGAAAAGGCGGCAACATCATCTCGTTCTTTAATGTAGCCGAAGAAGACGGCGGCCCTATGGATAACGCGTTTTGGAATGGCTTTGCCATGTGGTATGGCGCGGGCAACACCCTATTCTTCAACTTAGCCAGAGCACTTGATGTAGGAGCGCATGAAATGGGCCATGGCGTCATCGAGAATATGGCCAACCTCGAATACCAAAACGAGAGCGGCGCGCTCAACGAGTCCTTTGCCGACATCTTCGGCGTGTGTGTAGATCGAGGCAATTGGCTCATCGGAGAGGAAGTGGTGCGCCCCGGAGTCACGCCTTTCAACTGCCTGCGCGACATGCAGTTTCCCAAAAGAGGCGCTGACCCCCAGCCGGAGCATTTGAACGAAAAATACACAGGGCCATTAGACAATGGCGGTGTGCATATCAACTCCGGCATTGTCAATCGCGCCTTCGTCCTCTTTGCCACCAACCCTGCTGTCGGCTTAGACAAGGCAGAGCGCGTGTATTACAAGGCACTGCGCGACTACTTGGTCAAGTCCAGCCAGTTTGTAGACGCCCGCTTGGCCGTCATTCAGGCCGCTACTGACCTCTACGGCAGCGCCGTGGCCAATGCTGCTGCCAACGCGTTCTCCACAGTGGGCATCGGCGGCGGACAAGGCGGCAACTACTTCGGGCTGTTGCAAGAAAACCCAGGCCAGGGCCTTATCGTGTCCAAAAACAACAATGGCGCCCTGCTCGACCTGCACCGCGACAACGGCACCTATATCACCACCCTTTACAACGGCGGCGTTACCAGCCGCCCCAGTGTCTCTGACAACGGCCAGCAAATCGTTTTCATCAACAACCAGGGCCACATCATCGGCCTCGACCTGCAGTACGTTGCGCCCACCTTCGTTTACCAGGCCTACCAGCTCAGCCAGTTCCCAGAATGGCGCAATGTGGCCATCTCCAAAAATGGCCGCTTCCTGGCCGCCATCACCCAAGTGCCCAACAATCAGGTGTACGTCTTTGACCTTGCAGACCCCCTTG
>FWWL01010911.1_pt1 | contig 10221 bp, 5 predicted proteins | sample 2228331 | NCBI WGS metagenome assembly FWWL01 (sample SAMEA103939775, study PRJEB20133) | metagenome
CTTCGGCGAACGCGACGGCGCGCGTCCCTCCAATCTTGATGTTGTGTCGTTACCCATCTTGGAGGGATCGGCAATGTCGTGGCGACGTCAAACCACAGAAAGCTGGGCAACGTCCAGTTGGCCCCTTTTTCGAGCCTGCATCGGTAAAAAGCTTACGGTGCGTCAACGAGATTCCTTACCCCTTTAAGACGCCACCCCTTCCAGAGCAAGGACTCCCAGCTTGCGCCCGCATCAATAGCGAGGCTTCATCATTGGAAAGGATTTTCGCCTGCGGGTTGCGCCGGCGGCTGAGGCTGTGCCGGGGTTTCGGTCGGTTGGGCCGCGGCCGGTTGTGCGGGCTTCTGTTCGCGGAGCAGTGTGATCGGGACAACATGCTTGATCGGCTTGTCTGACAAGCGAGTCTCGCGGAGACACTGGATCAGACCGGTGTCGCTGGCCAGGTAAATACGATCTGTTTCAAAGTTCATATAGCGGAGCGGATAGCGTGAAACATCCAACTGCCCCACCCGCGAACCCGTCTGAAAATCAAGAATGACCAAGTTATTGAGGCTATCCACGGCATACACACGCTGATCGCTCGCTGCGACAAAACGGCGGAGATCCCTGGCAAACCAAATTAGGTCACCGGACAGGGCATTCAAGCGATACATCCCCCCCGTCTGAGTCGTGACGAACAGGTCGTCGCCGATCAGGGCGGGCGACTCCTTGATGGGCTCGCCGGAGGAAAACCGCCACAGGAGCTTACCGTCCCATTCCCGCAAGGCATAGACGAATCCGTTGGTAGCAGTCACATAGAGCATTCGCTGGGGATCCGTCGGATTGGAAGGATCACCCGGACGGACACATGGGGGCGCGACAATATCGCCACCGCTAATTTGCAAAAAGTACTCGACAGAAAAGCGCAGTTCAGAACGCACATCCAGTTCGCCCACAAACAGGAGTCCCTTGTCCGTAGGCCAGGCCAATCGTTCCCGATTACGGTCCGCAAAGGTCAGCTTTGGCTCGACGAGTGCTCGTCCCCACGACATCACAAAATGGCCGGGCCGTGGCTCCGTCGATAACCGGAACTCCTCTTTCCTCACGGGCTTCGTAGCCACCGCCGTGACGGGCTCTGCGCTGCCGGACTGCCCAGGAGATTGGGGCGCCGTGCCCGCCGTCGCCGTCGCCGGTGCCTGATCTTGAGGATCCTCCGCGGTCCCGGTAGCGACGGCGGTATCCAAATCGGCCCACTCCAGGCGATACGATTCAATCTTCCCGCGGATGAGGGGCACATAAACGTGTGTTGGCCCCAAGGCCGGTCCCGCTCCGACCGCCCCCTCGGTTTGCCGCTTCCAAAGGATCACGCCGGTATGGCGGTTGAGTACGTAAATCGTGCTGCCGTTGACCACGGCGACCAGGTGCTCACCGGCCGTGGGTTTCAGGGTGAGCAACTCACGTCTGCCAACCGTTGTGGCCCACAGCGACCGCCCGGTCTCGGCGTCAAAAGCTTGCAAAACTGCATCATTCGTGACGACAAACAACGTCCCACGATCAAGGAGCCATTCCGTCACACGGCCCCGAGCAAGATCAACCTGGACCTGCTGGAACCACGCAACTTCCAGGCCGTAGGGCGCCAATTGCTGGGGATGGATCAAATCGGCGGCACTTGCCCAAGCCGATATCCCGCAAGCCACGAGGAAAAGCCATCCGACAAGGCGCCCACGAACGCCGGACTTCGTCATCTTTGTTCGTAGCATCATGGTTCTGCCTCGAATCGCTGAGCATCATATTGACCACTGCGAGCATCCGTGCCCTCCGGGTTTTTGGCCGAATCAAAATACGGGCAGCGATCCGCAACGGGGCCACTCCCGCGTCCCGGATATCGCTATCTTTTATGATAATTGCTCCGGGTGTAAAAGAAACTCAATTCCTGGAATTTACCCAGTTTTTTTGTGGTTTGACGTGGCCACGACATTGCCGATCCCTCCAAGATGGGTAATGACACAACATCAAGATTGGAGGGACGCGCGCCGTCGCGTTCGCCGAAGCGCCGATGGATGATCCATGGTGATTCGCGGCCACGACGGCGCGTGGCCCTCCATAACTACGGCCACGACAGCGCGTGGCCCTCCATAACTACGGCCACGACGGCGCGTGGCCCTCCATGTCTTGTTTCTACGACGGCGCGTGGCCCTCCATGTCTTGTTTCTACGACGGCGCGTGGCCCTCCAGGGCAAACTATGGATTTTGACCCACCCACCGCATATATGCACTTGGTTGCCTTGCTGTTCAAACGTTGGAAGCGTGCCCCATAGCTGCAAAAACTGGGTAAACTCCAAACTGAATTCCGCCCCAGTTTGCCGAGTTTATCGCGAGAAGTACGACCTCCCCTTCGCCATGGGAAGTCACCCCTCCAGCCAGATTGCCTCTGTTCGCAGGATTTCCCGCTGCCAACCGTTCTCGTGGATGGTCCAGCAAACGATCGATTCCACGGCGTTTTCCAACCGAACGGCCTCTCCTCTTTCGTGCGCTGCCCGCCAACAGGTCTTTTCCTGTTGCGTGAGAGGTGGCGAAGCGATGGGGGTATTGCTCCTTCGCCAATACAATCTGCCATTGTCAAAAATCGTGATCACAATCGGCGGGGGCGCATCCAACATACGGCGGGCAATGACCTCGTGACTGGCATTGGGATATTGCTGCTTGAGCCGGTACAAATCCCACCCGAGGGCGGCACCGTCTGCGAGAAATTGCGGAAAGGGCAAAAGGAGCCGTTTGGCGATCTCGTTGGCCAGCCATTCCCGATGCACAGGTCGAATGTCTTCAACATCCCAGCCCAACTGCACGATGGCCTGGCCGGCCAGGGCTTCCCCCAACTCATGGGCGACGGCCCATTGTACCCGTTCCCGCCGGGGCTCGTCCCGTACGATCAAGACCCATTGCGATTTGGCCCCGCGCTGGATTCGCAGACACCTCGCCCGGTGCGTCTCCTTGCCATCGACGACGATTTCCATCCCCAGCCGATCGGCCAACCGAAACATGTCGTCCGGGTATTCCGTTCCACAGAGACGTTCCACCGTCAAACGGCAGAACTCGTCCAACTCTGTGGCAATTTGACCGGCAAATTCCGAAATAACAGTGTTGGGTCCCATGGCATACCCCCTTTTGATTTGACCCGCCCGCCAAGATGTACAGATGTACACCATTATCCCATCAAACCACCCAATGTCAAGACGGGGGACGTGGTCTCGTGTGATCGCGTGGCAAGTCCAAAAACAAAAAGGCGTTGGAATAACGCCAACGCCTTCTTTTTCGACGCGATCAAACTCGAACACCACCGTAGCGCTACGGCATCGGCGCGGGCTGAGGAGAACCATCCCCGCTTTGCGGTGGTTGTTCCGGAGCTCCCGTGGTAGGTGCCGGTTGTTCCGCCGGTGGTGTCGTGGCTGACGAATCGCCAGCCGGGCCCTCCTTGGACGGTGAGGACTCGCCCGGTTTGGTCTCTTGGGCCGATTCTTTGGCGGCTTGAGACGACTCGCCTGAGGAGGCTGCCTCGGTCTTCTTTGATTCTTCGGTAGCCGACGAATCACTCGAATCCGACGTCTTGGCCTCTTCCTCTTTCTTCTCCTTCTTCTTCACGATGTCACCGATCCCCAGGTGGATCTTCCGATAGACGTCATCGGAAATGATGTAGTACCACTCGGCAAAGCGAGCATTGAGCTCCTTCACCCGCTCTTGGCCCTTCTTCAGCTTTTCTTCGTATTCATCCTGCTTCCGCTTGTTTTCCTTTTCGATCCGTTCCCGCTCGGCCTTGATATCCTCAGGCTTTTTCTGCTCGCCTGCCGGCTTTTCTTCAGCTGTTTGGGACTTCGCCTCATCCGAACTCGCAGACTGCTCGGCCGGCGCAGGTTGTTGTGTCACCGATGTCTCTGACCGGGCCTCTTCCACGGCCGCCGATTGTCCCTCGGACGTCCCCGATGTTGTGGCGGGGACCTCTCCCTCCGCGGGCAACTCGGGGAGGGGTTGCAACTCGGGCTTGGGGATCAATTCCGGATCGAATTCCGCCGTGACAAGGAGATAGCGGTTGACGCCTGCCCCGCCACCTTCACCTTCCTGCCCGGACGACCCACCGGCAACAACTTGGCCGAATCGCAAGAGATAGCGAACCCCATCCTTCATACCCACCCGAATCTCGCCTTCACTCGAGATCACTTCCACGTCATTGGGTTTCAACTCTTTTTTGCCAATCATCGGGAAGATGCTATAAAACTGCCTGGCAGCTACGAGATAAAACCCGGCTTGGGCGAGCGAAGCCGCCGTCTCCCGATTGGCAGCCAACGTCCCGTCGGCACTCAGCGAGGCACTGATTCCCTCGGGTTTTCGGCGAACATCGACGATCTTTAGGTCGTCCAATGCCGTTCGCATTGAGTCCAACTTGCTGGTGTCAAGCTCCTCGTCCTCTGCCAGCGACTGCGGCTTCCACGTCCCTTGATCACCGTCAAAGACCAGGTTTTGGATGAGCTTCCACCGTGGGCTACCGAGATCGTCATACCCCAATACGACTTGCGATCGCGGGTCCAACGTCTGTGTTAAGGAGTCAAACGAGTAATCATGGAGTTGCACATCCTTAATGTCCCAGGGATTGAGTTTCAGGAGGTCCTTTTCGATCCAGTCGCCGAATTCGCTGGAAAATTTGTCCACGGACAATTTCACCACGTAGATTGGGTCTTGTCCCTTGATGCGGACATACCGCAATTCCTCCTTGTCGGGGACTTTATTTCCGATGATGATGTCAGCCAAGACCTTATCGTCCTGATCGCGGAAGATGACCCTCTTTCCGATGCCACGGCTACTGCTTTTGATGATCTTTTCATCCGGCTCAACGACCCCGTAGAGGGCAACCTCCTCCTGGGTTGGTGATTCGCTGGCGACATCCAGAACCGTCAAACCGATAAGGCTCGTAGCGGCCTGGGCCAGGTGATCCTTGGCGTCTGCGGGATAGTTCTCGTGACTGGGGATGCACCAGCGATTACTGATTTGGGCCACCTTGAAATTCTTGATCTTCACGCTGACCGGATCGTACTCAAAGATTTCCAAGCTTCTGGCGGCCAAGGCATCCGTAAAGCTGGGGAAGAGCGGCTTCCCCCGCATATCGCCGGTTGTGGAGACAGGCGGGGTGTAGCGTGTCCACCAGGCGACGAGGACAACTACTGCGGCCACAGCGACAAAGGCAAATGTCTTTTTCGTCTCGTTCATCGTTGTCTATCTCCTCGTTTCACGGATGGGCATGGGCGATTTCCTATCCATACTTGGCCCAACCACGAACACGATTGTTCATCCCTGTCCGATATCCTCATCCATCCGCCGTTTTTCCAGGTCCCACGGCCTCGCGCGTTGAGGCCGATCCTCCTCACGCCTTCTTTCGGACACGGCGGGACGTCGGTACGCCCTCCAGTTCCCGTGCCCTTCGCCAAACGAAGACAATCGCTGCCAACCCTAAGGGGAACAACGGCGGAATGATCACCGATACCATCTTATAGAAGTTCTGGAGTCGCCGGACGTACAAGCTCAACTCCGTCTCAATCCGCTCCAATGCCCGGTCGCGGCGCTGCCGTTCTTCTTCCATCCTAGCATCCAGCCGTCGTTGGCCCTGCTCCTGAGCAATTGCAACGCGGCGGAGGATTTCGTCCAGGCTGATATTCTGTTTCTTCATGTCCTCTTCGAGCTTCTTGACACTTTGTTCGAGCTTTTCTCGTTCTTCCTTTTCGATTTGGTTATAGGCCTCTTGCAGTTTTTGACGTTCCTCGGCGGCGCGGGCCCGTGCGGCCTCGGTGGCCCGCTCGATTGTGGTCAGCGTGCGGTGCTTGGGACGTCGGTTGCGGATGTCGATGAAGCGATCGTCTCCGCTCACCCGATCGATCAGATTGAGCACCATCGTGACGTTATCAAAGCTCAGCTTGAGGTCCAAGCCGGGCAAATCCTGCCGCTGACGCAGCCGGAAGAAAGTCTCGTGCAGCATATCGATATCTGCCACGAGGACCACCCGCACATCGTGTTGCTTATCTGCAAGCTCCTCGACCTTGTTGCTACTCGCGCCGGGTTCGGAACTGCTCTCCTCGGACTTGGTGATTTTCATCTCGGGGAGCTTTCCCTCGATGGTCGCCGCCAGCACATACTCGGTCTTCGTCGGACGCAGAGGACGATTGGTATTGAGTTCCCGACTGCCGGTCAGGAAATCCACGCGGAAGATGTCGTCATAATTCACCAAACCGGTCACCCTTCCCGTCTTCACCAGCGGCGTGAATTTCATCGTGGAACTATTGAGCCGATTGATCGCACCGGGGAAGGGGAAGAGGACCTGCTGTAACTGGGCAACGGCCGGCTCTTGCTCATTGAACGGCTGTTCCGCCCCGCAACTTCGGTTGATGAAGACGAACTCGGGATTCTGCTCGAACAGCTCGAACTTGGGATAAGGATTATACCGCTGCCAAACGATCTCATTCGTCGTGAAGTCAATGCCGAGCTTGCGCCAGAGCTTTCCGATATCCCCTTTCGGCAAGGGGCGCATCCCAAACATCATCATTTGCGTCGGCGGACGGCGTTCTTGACCCGTCCCGGGCACGCCCCCCGCAAAGATCGGCATCGGGTCTTCGAAGATAACGGTCGGCTGACCGTAACTGATAGCCGCAATAAAACGATCCATGTCGTCAGGGGCGAGTGAGGAAGGCTGCACCGCAAGGAGGACATCCCACCGGCCGAGCTTCATGGCCTCCTCTTTGACCTTGTCTTTACATTGCTGCTTTTGCTGATCGCTGAGCTTGTCGATTGGGGTGTCAAGGCCCAGAAGCTCGCGACCTTTTTCGATGACTTTGTCCTCCGACGCATCCGTCAGGCCGAGGACCTTCATTCCCGCCTTTTCGCATTCTTCGTCATTGGTCACCAAATCGGAGGGTTCAACACGGACAACCTCATACTGCTTTTGCAGTTCATCCACAATAGGCCAGCGCTCCTGACCTCCCTGGAAGCTGAACTGCCCAAAAAGCTGTGCGTCCGTCGTAAGGATACCCACCCGTTTGCGCTTTTGCTGAGTCACCGTGGCGATGGACCGGATCAATTCATATTCGACGGGAATATCTCGATCGATGAACGGTACAACGACCTTTTCCAAACCACAGGTGAAGGCCACGCCCATGAAGATGCGATGCTCCGTCCATCGGCCTTGCTGAAGGGCAAATACCCTCTGCGGCGTGATATTGAACCGATCCGCTGCCCGTTGGGCCTCGGCCGTGAACGGCTCGGTGTCGTTGATCCGAACGCGGACATTTTTCGCCCGGGCTTCAAATTCACGGAGGAGATTCACCAGGTTGGCACGGGTTTGGATATAAGACTCCGGAACCTCCGGGCTGATGAAGGCCTCCACCTGAACAACATGTTTCGGATCCAAAGACCGCAGCAATTGGAGTGTGTGCGGCGAAAGTGAGCTAATCCGCTCACTGGTAATATCCACTCGCACGTCCGCTGCCTGAAGCAAGGCCACAAGACCCAGCGCGGCGGCCGCCAGGGTCATGGTCCGCAGGGTGAAATGGGCCGGCATCAAGGAGACCGCCCGCGGGAATCGCCACCATCCAAGGAAAAACAGGACATGAAGCGCCAACAGGATGGCCAAGAGGAACCAGAAGACCCATCCCGAACCGAGGACCTCACCCCAAAGAACGGCGACGGCTGCGGCGACAATGACCGTCACGATGTGAGCCGCCGGCGGGATAAAATGCAAAAGCGAGGGTTGCCCGCGATTAGGAAATTCGCTCCACAGCCAAACGAGTGCCGCATGGAGGATGAAGTAGGCAATCGCAAGCAGGACAACGAGGAGCGAGGAGTTGCCCCACTTGGCCCCGATGATTGCCCCGATCAGGAGAAAGCTCGCTATCCACGCCAAGTGAAGCAATCCGAAGAATAGCCCGGCCGGAAGCCGCGATTCGCCCGTCGGCCAGTGCCGCCGTCCAATCAATACCATGGCCACGTAAAGGGCCACGGCCACAATCAGCAGGAAATACGCGATGCCGGAAAGCGTTATCAGCCCCCGGCCAAAGTTGGCAAACTGTTCCGCTACACTCCAGGCCTTTGCCCGAATCGCCAGGTCTTGGCGCACAATCACGTCTGCCGAGGCCAAGAAGACCGCGGGGGCGTTAAGAATCACACCCAAGATATAGGCCACCGTCAAATTGGCCGTGAAAAACGACGCCACCATACCGATACCCAACATGGCCAGTCCCACTAGCCAGTATCCCACATAGGTGGCAATGAAAAGCCCAATATCGGGCGAACCCAGTGTCTGCAGGACGAAGAAATTACAGATCAAGGAAAAGGCAAGCGAGACCGTGAAAATCGCCACAGCCGCCAAGTATTTGCCGAGGACGACTTCCCAATCAGTGGCGGGCATTGTCAAAAGGAGTTCATCTGTTCCTTGGCGTCGCTCATCGGCCCAAATGCCCATGGTGATGGCCGGGATGAAAATCAACATCACATAGGGAAACCACTTGTTAAGCTGATCCAGGTTAGCGAGGTTGGCATCGAAGAACTCGTTCGGCCAAAAGGCCGCCATGGTGCTGAGGGCCACAAACACGCAGATAAATAGGTAAGCCGTGGGGCTTGCAAAGTAACTGATGAAATTCCGTTTCGCAACCGCCAAGACTACCTTCGTATTCATGGGTATATCACCTCTTTACCGTTATCCACAGAGCCTCTACCGAACCATTATGCTGCTGCCACGATGCCCAAAACTGACCGGAGCAAGCAGGTCTGAGGCGTGGCCAGTCTCCGGCCACCTCAAACAACCGCCGTGGCACCCGAGAGTTCACGGAACCACTCATCCATGGGCTTACCGCTTCGCACAACCTCATCGACGGGCCCGTCGAAGACCAAACGACCATCGTTGATAAACAAGATCCGTGTCGCCATGGCTTCGACTTCTTGGAGAATATGGGTGGAAAGCAAAATGGTCTTGTTTTGGCCCATCAGGCGACGAATGGTCTCACGGACTTCATGAATCTGATTGGGATCGAGACCGGCCGTGGGTTCATCCATGATCAGGACGTCAGGCTCGTGAAGCAAGACTTGAGCCATCCCCACGCGCTGCCGATAACCTCGGGAAAGTTTCCCAATGGGTTTGCCAACGACACCCTCTAAAGCACACAGTTCCACGACCTCATGGATTCGCTGGCGTCGCCGCTCCGGTGGAATTCCCCTGGCCTCTGCGAAAAAGAGGAGCAATCCGATGGGCGTCATGTCGGCGTAAAGCGGCCCATTTTCCGGAAGATAACCCAAATGCCGCGAAGCCTCTAGCCGCTGCGTGAAGACATCGTAGCCGGCGATACGGGCCGTTCCGGCACTGGGCGCCAGGTAACCCGTCAACAGCTTCATCGTCGTACTCTTTCCCGCCCCGTTTGGGCCGAGAAAGGCAACCACTTCTCCCTCTCGAATCTGAAACGAGACATCCTCGATCGCCGCGAAATCGCCATAATACTTGGAAAGTCCCACGGCCTCGATCATCAACCGACCATTTTTCTCCATAGCTGACTCCTCGCGGAACTTATTAGGATATCTCTTCTTTCTCCCGTCTTCGCAAGCCCAGCGGGCCACATGCGAGCCTAGGATCTCAAAGTATCGCAGGGTTGTGCAAATTTCCCGGCGTTTCTTGCCGTTCCCCCATACGCAACCGTTCGACTCGGCAAAGTCGCTGCGTGCTACGCGGAACCAACGAAGATGGTTCAGCCCCAAGGTCGAAAGACGCAGTCCAAATGCGCCATGGACACCTGGGTTCGGGTAACTGTTCCGGTGGCAACGGCCCGGGCCTTGCCACCTCACCTACGATCCGCCCCACTGGCACTGTTGCCCCTAGGAATGGACCAAACCCCAAGGATGCCTAGGCCCCCTTGCACTTCTCCAAAATGATGCAGGTTCCCATTTTACTCGAAGCCCCCATACCCCTCCAGCACCACCAAACCCACGCCCGACGCTTCATTCGCCACTGCCGGTCCCCGCTCGGTCTTCGTCTTGCGCCAACGAAACCGAAAAACCAGCATTTTCTCTTGTTGCCGCTGTGCCCGGGTGTGTTTCACGGGTCATGGAAAAGGACCTTGGAGTTTACCCACTTTCTGCGGCTATGGGCATGCTCCCAACGCTTCAACAGCAACGCAAGCAAGTGCGAATTCGTGTGTGGGTGGGGCAAACCCATCGTCCGGCCCG
>FWWL01009358.1_pt1 | contig 10218 bp, 4 predicted proteins | sample 2228331 | NCBI WGS metagenome assembly FWWL01 (sample SAMEA103939775, study PRJEB20133) | metagenome
TTCAATCCTCTTTCTTTTTGCGTTTATCTTATCTATATTTGACGCCACAGGGGATACATATAAAATAGACCCCGTTCATTCTTTCGTATGGTTCCGTGTATTACATCTATCCATCAGTCCTGCCTATGGTGCCTTCAGCGACATCTCCGGAACAATTCAATTTGACCCGCAAAAAATAGACCAGTCCGCTATAGAAATCACAGTCAAAACCGCAAGCATAAACACTCTTAACAGCAAACGCGATGAACACCTCCGTAGTCCTGACTTCTTCAATGCGGAACAATTCCCGGAAGCAAAATTCAAAAGCACATCATGGGAACTTGTTGAAGAAAATCGTTACAGGATTAAGGGCATTCTATCTCTCCTCGGTGTAGAGAAACCCATTGAATTTGAGGCAAAATTAGTCGGCACCGGCAAAGGCAGAAATAACGAAGACCGCATAGGCTTTGAAGCCGTTTTCATCATCAAAAGAAGCGATTTCGGTATGACGAAGTATTTACCCACACAAATTGGAGATGAAGTTGCTATCACCGTCGGTATAGAAGCCGAGAAAACAGATTGACAGAGAATACCTTTCCTACACATACTCTCACAGAACCATCAAATTACAAAGATTCTTTACCACAGAGAACACGGAGAAGGCACAGAGAACCAGAGAGGGACTTTCATCCCTTCTCCTATTCAACCCTCCCAGTTATCTGATAATTCCATATCTTTCATTCTAATCCAGCATTATTACTGCTAACCCCTTTGTTTCCTTTGTGCCTTCTTTGTATCCTTAGTGGTAAAAAAAATAACCATAGAGAAGATATAGAATTCATGGAGAACACGGAGGGGATATAGATTTTTGGGCAGGTTTAGAACCTGCCCCTACATTTTCCCTTTGTGGTTATGAATAAATCAACTTCTATCCATCCAAAAACCAACGGCAAGCAAGAACAAACGATACAAGGAACACCAACCCCTCTGGGGTAAAAAAATAAATAAAAAAATGTAGGGGCGAAAAATCTTTCGCCCCAAATAACATCCGATATCACAACAACTATCGACGGACATACATAAACAAAAAACATCCCAGCCTCTCTGTGGCTCTCCTGTTATCTCCATACCTCTGTGGATAATAAAAGAGTCAGATGATAGAGGGTTATATTTTTTTCTGTAGGAGGCAAAACAAAGGAGATAGGAATGATTAAGAATAATATTCCAATAGGTTATGATAATAATGTAGTTTATTCCAATAAGATGTCTGGCATTTATCAGAGGTCTCGGTTGCCTTTACAAAATCCTCTCTGTTTCCAGTCTGTTTCTTATGTAGTTCTAAGTTCCTCTACCACCCGAACCCTCAAGGCGGTAAAGCATAGATTGCAACGCAATATAGGTCTTACTATCCTCAAACTGGAATGTCCTCAACTTCTCTTTCACCTCCTCCAACGGTATCTTTACAATTTCAATATTCTCATCCTCATCCGGCCTTGTCCCTACATATTCCAACTCCGTCGCAAAATAAAAATGGATAATCTCCGAGCAATATCCCACCGAAGAATATGCCGAACCTAAATACTCAAAAACACCCGCCCGATATCCCGTTTCCTCCTCCAGCTCCTTCTTTGCCCGTTCCATCGGGTCATCTTTTCCCTCCATCTTCCCCGCCGGCGCCTCCAATATATACTTCCCAATCGCAATACGGAATTGCCGAACCAGAACAACATATTCCTTATCCAGCACCGCAATACAAACCCCTCCCGGGTGTTCCACCACCTCGCGGAACGCAGTATTTCCATCCTCCAGCGATACCTCTCCCGTCCTGAGATTTACAATCTTCCCCTTATAAATCACTTCCGAATCCTTCCACCGTTCCATACTAAAAATTACCTCCCCCGCCGATAATTTTCCCTATCACACCTTTCCCGCCTCCCCCTAAATTCGTCTCTCCACGATTTCGACGCGACGCCGTGATAATCCTATCCGCCAACCGTGAGAACGGCAATGTTTGCAAATATACCTTCCCGGGTCCCTCCAAAGTCGCAAGAAACATCCCTTCCCCGCCAAAAAGCATATTTTTAAACCCCGAAACAAACTGTATATCATATTTCACTGTCGGACTAAAACCACCGATACAACCCGTATCCACCCGCAATTTCTCCCCCGCTGACAAATCCCGCTCCAACACCGTTCCCCCAATATGCACAAACGCAAACCCATCGCCCACTATCTTCTGTAATATGAACCCTTCCCCGCCAAACAATCCTATCCCTATCTTCTTGACCAGTGTCGGTGTCACTTCCACTCCACCCGCCGCACATAAAAACGCATCCTTCTGACAGATAAAACTCCCACCAAATACATTCAAATCAATCGGGATTATCTTCCCCGGATACGGTGCCGAAAAAATTACACTTGCCCGCTGATTGCCCCGATTATAAAAATTCGTGATAAAAAAACTTTCCCCCGTAAGCATCCGTTTCAATCCCTTCATCAACCCGCCTGCACTCGTCTGCATCTCAATCCCATCGTCCATAGACAGCATTACCCCCGCTTCCGCGAATACCGACTCACCCGGGTCCAGCGTTATCTGAACTGCCTGCATATCATCCCCAAAAATTTGATAATCAATCTTATCCGCCATAATTTTTTTCCTTCCTTTACCTTGTTATTTCCAATCACAAAATCAATAAGAAGTATAACACATCCCCTTTACCTATTTAGAACAAACCCCTTCCAACTTGAATAGTGAAAATATTTTCACTATAATATTATAAAACATAAATAGGAGTAGGAGCCAGACCTATGAACATTACCGAACTCTTATCACAATTCCAATTCCCAAACTCTCTCCGTCAGGAACTCCAATCCTTTTGCAACGAACTACTCCCTCTGCAACAACAGGTTATTCAGGATAAGACCCTCTTCACCGAAAAGAACCTACTCATCCACGCCCCGACCAGCGCCGGCAAAACATTCCTCGCCGAACTTGCCATGCTGAATACCTCCTTCCAGCACGGCAAATCCGTCTACCTCGTTCCACTCCGTGTCCAGGCGGAAGAAATATTCCGCACCCTCCGACAGCGATACAAAAAATACGGCTTACAAATCCTCATCTCCACAAGTGACTACCGACACCACGACCCGCTATTAGAACAAGGAAAATTCCACATCGCCATAGTCGTTTATGAAAAAATGTTCCAGTTAATTGCCCGCCAACCGACCATCTTAGACAAAATTCAACTTATGGTCTTTGACGACATTGACCTGATTTTTGACCCCGAACGCGGTACCACCGTTGACTTCCTCCTTACACGCTGTTTCGGAACCCCTATCCGTTGCCTCGCCCTTTCCGCCTGTCTGCCCAAACCCCATCAGATAGCCGAATGGATGAACGCCAAACTTGTCCACTCCTACAACCGTCCCGTCCCTTTGCGAAAAGGTGTCCTCTACAACGGCATTTTTTACTATCAGAACGAAGATAGCGAAATGAAAGAAGAACCCTTATCCACCGATTGTGCCTTAGACACATCCCCCCTAATCCAGACCGTCAACGAGTTCATTCGCAGAGGTGAAACCTGCCTCATCTTCTTGAAAACACGCAACGAAGTCCGCTCTCTTGCGTATGAACTCTCCGAATACCTACACCTTCCCCCTGCTGAACAGGCAATAGAACAAATCAAACAAATAGAGCCCACACACGCACGAGATGCCCTACTCCACGCTTTCCAGCACGGCATCGGCTTCCATTACAGCGATTTGCTCCCTGAAGAACGCCAGATTGTAGAACAAGCCTTCCGAAACGGCGAACTCCGTCTCCTCGTCGCCACCAGCACCTTAGCCAAAGGACTCAACCTGCCTGTAAACAATGTCTTCATTTCCCACGAAAAGTGGTATTACGCCGACAAAAAAGGAACCGGCACCAGTCTACCTCTCTCCCTTTCCGAATACGAAAACATGGCAGGCAGAGCCGGCAGATACGGACTCACCGACCAGCCCGCACGCGCAATTCTCATCGCCTCTACCGAAGAAGAAAAACAATTACTATTCCACTGGTATATCCAGCAGAATTACCCCTTCCCCTCTCTCACCAGCGACATCCCTGCTATCATCCCCCCTATGCTCAGCGTCATTGCCTCTTACGAAACAGTCACTATGGAACATATAGAAAACTTCCTCAAATCCTCCTGGTTAGGGAAACAGCCGTCCCCCGCGAATTCCGAACCTCACTCCTTCTCCCACCAAGCAAAAGAGTTCATTGACACATCCGTTCGCAATGGCTTCTGCATGATGAAAACCCTACACCGATACGGTTTAACCCCACGAGGCGAGATTATCGCCACAAAAGGAGTCTCACCCGAAACCATAGAGCAACTGGAACAATGGCTAAACATCGTCCGCGGAAGAAAACGGGATGAACTGGATACCCTGTTCACTGCATCCCTCACTCCCGATGGCTGGCTACCACAATTTGAATTCTCCTACCCGGAATATCAATCCCAAACCTATCTTCAACTCCTTCTACAAACTCCACTGCGGACGCCCTGGGATGTTGTTACTCCTCTGCAAAAATTCCATCAAAAATTAGCCGAACCGGACTTCTATGAAGCGAAGGGAGTAAAAATCGCTTTCGTTTTACGAGAATGGATTCACGGCAAACCCTTATCGGAGATAGAAGAAGAATTTGCAGTCTCCGCCGGACAAATTGTCCAGGCAGGAGCCCGAATCGGATGGATAGTTGATGTTATCGGTCAGTTAGCCCAATTAATGAGTATTAACAACCCCGACGAATTCAGGACATTATCCGACCGTGTGCGGTATGGTTTACCCGAAGAAGGTTTATCCCTCGCCCGTAACTACGAAGGACTGCTTACCCGCTCCCAGATTCTCTCCCTGATAAGTGCCGGAATAAACACCCCTGAACAAATTCTGAAAACCCCTGCATCCATATTAGCGAAACATATCCCTGAAACCCTAATAGGTGAGTTAAAGAGGCATTCTCAAAAAATAAAATACCGCAGTTTTAAGTTCAATCGTGTTCCTTCCATCACATCCTTTAAAGACAAAAAACTTCAACCGCCCCAAAAGCCTCCGGAAGAAAAATCCCACATCTCCGACTTACCCTGCTCACCGTCTACAATCACTTCTCTTTCACAAGAAACCGCTCCTATCTCATCCAGCAAAACAACGGCAAAACACTACACAAAGGAGAGTGCAGACTATTTATTAGCCCTCGATACGAGGCGTCCCGGCGAAATCTGGGTAGAGGGTAAAAAGATTCGTCTACCCGAGAAACAATATCGTTTACTCTGCCTGCTCGCTAAAAATGTCGGTTACTGCGTATCGTATGAAACAGTTTATAAAGAACTGTGGAATGATATTATCGTAGAGGACGCACAAATGGCTTTTCAGAAATGCATGCTTTTGCGGAAACTATGCGAAGTATCCGACCGCTGGAAGGGATACCTCCGCACCATTCCGAAGCGTGGATTCATATTAGACCTGCCCCCACAGAAGATTCGCATGACCTAACCGTCCGACAGGCCCGACCTAAAAAAACGGCGGTTCGCCCCGAGGGGCGAACCGCCTCAATCTATCGTTTTAACAACGCCTTAGCGTTGCCGTCTCCGCAGTGTGAACACACCTGCCAGAGCACTCAACGCACTCACCAGAGCGATACCTACTGCACCCGCAACAGGTATACCTGAACCCTTCGTCAGGACAACCTCATTCGTGTAGATTACATCTGTCAATTCATCGGAGATTACGCAACGATATGTGCCTACATCTTCCTCAGTAAACGGATTGAATTGTAATGTATCAGCATCCGCACCACTGATATTGCCACCATTCGTCAGATTAACCCATGCTTTACCGCCATCTTCAGACTGTTTCTGCCACTGATAACTCAACTGACCGATACCGCCTGTCACCTCCGCAGTCATGGAGAACCGGTCACCCGGCACCACTTCCGCATCCGGTATCGGTTGAGCCAGTGCTAAGTGATTTCCTATCCGCACACGAGCCTGATTGGAGATATGCTTATTGACTAAGTCAGTTATCTCTATCCGATACTGATATGTACCCGGTGTCAACGCAGTCGGGTCGACCGTCAGTACAAAGGTATTCTGTCCAGTTCCTACAGTTCCGCTATCTACCACCGAGCCATCACGCTTCCATTCGTATATATCATAGCCCGGTATGAAGATACCGCCACTGATGGTCGCACTCAAATTAAACGCTGGAGAGTCTACATACGCATCCGTATTCTGCGGATGTGCAACATAAGTCAGATATTCGCCAACATACACCTCTCTTTCAACCGGTGTTCCCGAACGACCACTGTAATCCTTCGGTGTGTATGTAATCACATACAATCCTGGAGTATCTACATCTACCACACCGACAACCTCGGTCAGAATGGTCACATCGCCCCAGCATGGGTCAGTTGCAGTGTAACCAGGTTCTGACCATGGCGTGCCTAATTGCCACGGCAACGGATTCAAACCGGATAACTCAACCACTGGGTCATCATTATCCACGACTTCTACAGTCCGATACACAATCGTCGTCATCGGATTCTCTGGGTCGTGGTCTGTCACTTTGTACTCAATCTGATAGGTTCCCGGCTCAGCAACATTCAAATTACTCGTCACTATCACTTCATCTGTCAAATCACCATCTTCTGGGTCTTCCGCTGTATATCCAGGTTCTACATATTCTTCTTTACAACTAATCACCATCGGATTATCACCTAACAGTGTAATCACCGGCGGTTGATTCACGATAACCTTCACGGTCCTTGTTACCTCAACTGCGGAATTTCCGTTCAGGTCTGTGTAGTTATAGGTCACCACATACTCACCTTCATCAGATGGTAATAACGGACAGTTACTCGGCACCGTATCACCACCGACAATCGCCTCACCCGTGCCATCGCAGTTATCTGTCCAGAACGCACCTTCTTCAACATAGCAATCTATACCAGCCACAAGGACGAGATACGACGCACCGCGTAGCGTGATTTCTGGCGGGGTCACATCACGCACCGTTACCTGAGCCGGCGCAGAAGCCGAATTGCCATTCACATCAAACGCGGTTAGTGTCACCGTCTGTGGGACTAACCGGTCATCGCAATCAAATGCCGTCCGGTCTAATTCAAGCCGGTCTATAGCACAATTGTCCGTGGTTCCATTGTCCACATCCGCAGGTGTAATCGTCGCCTGATTATTTTCATCTAAGTCAACTGTAATATTCTTCGTTACTACCGTCGGAGGTAGATTATCTTCAACCGTTATTGTCGCTAAGCAGGTATCTTGTAAGCCTGCACCATCCGTCACGGTCAGCAAGGTCTGGTTCTGTCCTATATTCGCACAGGTATATGTTGTCGGCGGTATGCTGAAATTCAACGGTCCGCAGTTATCCGTGCTACCGCCATCCAATTCTTCTGCTGTCAGAGTATACTGACCATTTTCGTCCAGATATACTGTTATATTTGCACATACTGCATCCGGAGGTGTAATATCATTCACCGTGATAGTTGCCTGACATGTCGCCTGAGTACCCGCATAGTCAATTGCAGTCAATGTCTTCTGCACCGACGGGATATTTGCACAGGTAAGTGGAACTGTAGATTGTCCATCTACTCTCAATCTCCACAACCCGCCAGGGATACTGCTACCCGCACTGTTAAAGAGCGAACTTGCAGGAATGACCAGATTCCCTGTCTCGTCCAAATCTACTGAAATATTATTGCATGCCACAACCATTGCCTGTTTCACCGTCTCATAAGCGCCACGGTCTGACGCTGTATCCTGCGGTCTCGGAACACCCTGAATATCAACATTCGGATTCGTTAAACTGGATGCATCCACAAACGGCGATAGATTAGGTACTAACTTGAATTCCACTGAACCACCTGGCAATGGTCCCGACGGCGCAAACACCGGGTCTACCGTCTGGGATATATCGGATTCTATAATCTGTAATCCAGCACAGGTTGGACTACCCGCAGGGCAGAAGGTCTCTACACAACCCTGAGCGTTCTGCCAGAAGATACAACTATTAATCTGTCCCGAGCCTAGTGTATCAAAGTTAAATATTGCAGAACTGTTTCTACCATACAAACTACCGCCACCCGGCACGGTATTACTTACAAAGGTGCAGAATTTAATCGTCGGGTCTGCATAGTCATTAAATATCGCACCACCACCACGAATAGGATTACCCGCACTATCCGCTAACCGTTGTGCGGTGTTGTTAAAGAACACGCAGTTCAATATCTGAGCATTCGCATAGAAAGTACCGTTAGACTCATTCGCTATCGCACCACCGGATACCGCCGCAACATTATCATAGAAGGTGCAGTTCGCTATGATGGGGCTGGAACCCCAGTTATAGATACCCGCACCACGCCAGGTATGATAATCGCCTGCTACACCTGTCGCACGACCACCACGAATATCAAAACCATCTATCCGCACACCTACTGCCGGTGTCGTTGCACCTCCAACTACTATCACATGGTATGCCGGCGAACCACCGCGAGATGTAGAACCATCAATAATTGTTATAGACCGTCTCACACCACGCTGTGCCCGTATCTCTTCCTGTTCGCCCCAATATCCTTCAAAACCACCATATACCTGAACATTGCTCTCCAATATCAGCGAACCTGTCACACTCGCAGGGGCACCCCATGGAATATCGCGAACTTCATCATACACATACCCACCGCCGTTCGGACCGCCAGCCACCCAAACTTCACCTCCACCCGCCATCATCACCGCATCTATTCCTTCCTGTATCGTCGCAAACGCAGTCTCCCAGGTCAATCCATCTGCCACACCTCCCGGTCTCGGTGCCATCTTATCCACACGCCTTACTTCACCGGATGGAGCACCTACACCTAAATATACCTCCTGTGTATATACATAAGAGCCATAGGTAACAGATGTAATCTTGCAACGATACCAACCCGCATCGGTCGGCTGAGCATTTACTATCGCTAATTGAACCGGTCCCGGTCCATTTATCGGAGCACCATACGCAACTCGTCCTTTCTCCCACTGGAACTGCAAATCCGCACCTCCACCCGGTGTTATATCACCGTCGCACTCAAATATATGGCTCTCGCCAATGTCTATCATCGCACCAACAGGCTGTAAGGTCACCACCGGCGTCGGAGTATTCACCTGAACTCCTACCGTCCCAGTCGTTATAGAGTTACCAAATGTTATGGAGGTAATCACACAACGATACAATCCCGCATCATTTGCCGTCGCAGAAGATACATTATAAACATTGTCATCATTCCCATCGGAAACATTTTCCCAATTATTACCTGAATATGTCCGGTCTATCTGCCACTGATAACTTAATGTCCCGCCATTCTGCGTCGCATTACAAGTAATAGAAAATGAGGTTAAAGCATCTATCGGCGGTGTCGGATTTACTGTCGGCTGTTGCGTAATTTGAATCGGTGGAGCCTGAACCACTACTTCAACTGTATTGGAATATACAGAAGCCTTGGAATACGGGTCAGAAATCAAGCAACGGAAGAAACGAGAACCTATCCAGTTTACAGGGTTAATCGTTAATACCCGGACATTCCCACCCGAAACCGGCGTATTCACATCTCCAGAACTATTCCCATAATACCACTGATAATTAAATCTTGGTGCAGTCGGTGGAAGATTATTTACAGTCCAGATACTACCATCTCCATTATCCACCGCCACACTCAAAGTCCAACTATCCGAGCCCCAGGTCAATGGCGGACTCGTCCTGCCGACCGGTTGGGTCTCTATCCACAATGTATGCGGGAATATGTCTTCACGCAATTGCCATTCCTGGACCCCGCCTAACAACTGATTACTCAGATTGGCGAAAGTATCACTGTAGGTAAGGAAGTTCGTTCTGCTATCGCCATTTAAATCACCGGTAGATACGCCTACTGCCAATCTCGCAGTTTGTGGCTGGAATTGACCGGGAACTACATTACCATTCGCAAAATCCCGCACAGAATTACAGACATCAACATCCGATACAGTTATCTGCACATTAATAGTTCCCACACCACTCACTTCAATAGGGACTGTGAAATCTACTATAGCAGTGTTCCCCCACGGATTACAGACCACTTTTGATTCCGGCTCCGGTGCATATAATTCAGGATTGCCACTCAAATCCCAATTCTCCGGACCCGCAGATATCAACTGGTCAACAAACTTTTTA
>FWWL01003127.1_pt1 | contig 10217 bp, 13 predicted proteins | sample 2228331 | NCBI WGS metagenome assembly FWWL01 (sample SAMEA103939775, study PRJEB20133) | metagenome
GCCTGAAGGCACGTTGCCCTGGGCCCACATCGGGAGCGGCCCCAGGGCCTCAGGAGGTTCGTCGTGCGCTGGATAGTGGGGAACGGGGACCTGCCCCCTCTGGCCCGGCTGGAGGTCCTGGAGCAGATGGGCGTCCCCCATGCCATCTTCGGCCGTCTGGGGGGAACGAGTCTGCCTCCCTTTGACTCCCTCAACACGGGGCACACGGTGGGCGATGCCCCGGAGGCCGTGGAGGCCAACATGGCCCGCATCTGCCAGGCCCTGGGCGTGGCCCCGGAGGACTTGGTGACGGCGCGCCTGGTGCACGGGACGCGGGTCGCCGTCGTAGGCCCTCAGGACCGGGGGCGCGTGGTGCCGGCCACGGACGCGTTGGTCACCGCCTCGCGGGAGGTGGTCCTCTTCCTGCGTTTCGCCGATTGCGTGCCCATCTTCCTGTTTGACGCGCGGACCGGGGCGGTGGGCCTGGGCCACGCGGGGTGGAAGGGAACGGTAGAGGGGATCGCCGTGGCCATGGTGGAGGCCATGCAGCGGGCCTTCGGGAGCCGGCCCGAGGAGATGGTTGGGGCGCTGGGGCCGGCCATTGGCCCGTGCTGCTACGAGGTCGGCCCGGACGTGGAGGCCCTGGTGCGCGAGGGTCTCCCCCAGATGGCGGAGGTGGTGCTGGGGAACCGCAACGGCCGTGCGCACTTTGACCTGTGGGAGGCCAACCGTCGGCAGCTCCTCGCGGCCGGCGTGGGCCAGGTGGAGACAAGCGGGGTGTGCACCGCCTGCCGGCGGGACCTCTTCTTCTCCCACCGTGGCGACGGCGGACGGACTGGGCGGTTCGGGGTGGCCATCTGGACCCCCGGGCCGGCCCCCTTGTGAGGCGTGAGGAGGCTTGCACCGCGGACATGGACGCCGAGACGCTGGAACGCAACCTCCGCCAGGTCCGGGAACGCATTGCCCGCGCTGCGGAGCGGGCTGGTCGGGACCCGGCGGAGATCACCCTTGTGGCTGTGACCAAGACGGTGTCGGTGGAGGGGATCCGGTTGGCCTACGACCTGGGCCTGCGGGACTTCGGGGAGAACCGCGTGGAGGAGGCCCTGCCCAAGGCCCAGGCGCTGCCCGCCGACATCCGGTGGCATTGCATCGGGCACGTGCAGCGCCGCAAGGCCCGTCTGGCGGTGGAACTGTCGTACCTGCTCCACTCGGTGGACTCGGTGCGCCTGGCCCAGCGCTTGCAGCGTTTCTGCGAGGAACTGGGGAGGGACCTCCCCATCCTATTGGAGGTCAACATCTCGGGGGAGGAGACGAAGTACGGCTTCCGGCCGGAGGAGGTGGCGGAGGCGGTGCCGGAGATCGCCGCCTGTCATCGGTTGCGCATCCAAGGGCTGATGACCATCGCGCCCCTTGTAGCGGACCCGGAAGAGGCCCGGCCCTGCTTCCGCGCCCTGCGGGCGTTGCGGGACGCGCTGGCCGCCCGGTACCCGGACCTGGACTGGCGGCACCTTTCCATGGGCATGACGGGCGATTTTGAGGTGGCGGTGGAGGAGGGCGCTACCCTGGTGCGCATCGGGCAGGCCCTATTCGGGCCGAGGCCAGCATGAGGGTGTGGAGAGCGCTTCCAGGGAGGGGGGAGGTGAGGTGATGGTGGCGTTGATCCGCGTGGTCTCGTTCCTCTTTGATCTGTGGAGTTTCGCCATTCTGGCGCGGGTGTTTCTCTCGTGGATGAACCTGAGCCCGTATCACCCGGTGGTGCGGGCCCTGGACAAGGTCACGGAGCCGGTCCTCGCCCCTCTGCGGCGGGTCGTGCCGCCCATCGGCATGGTGGATATCACGCCTCTCGTCGCCCTGCTGCTCATCCAGTTGGTGGCGCGGGTGGTGGTCTCGGTTCTGGCGGGCCTGGGGTGAGGTACGGTGGCCTGGGCGGTGGAGGAACGGGAGGGTGGTGTGCGCTTCCGAGTGCGGGTGGTCCCCCGGGCGAGCCGGGACGAGGTGGCGGGCCTGCAGGGGGAAGCCCTCCGGGTGCGGCTGACTGCGCCGCCCGTGGAAGGGGCGGCGAACTTGGCGTTGGTGGACTTCCTGGCGCGTCGACTGGGCGTGCGGAAGGGCCAGGTCCGCATCCTCTCGGGCGGGACCTCCCGGGACAAAGTCGTGGCCGTGGAAGGCGTGTCGGCCGGGGAGGTGCGGGCGCGGCTCCTGGGCCAGGCCGAGGGAGGCTGAGGCGGGGTGGCGTGGCCTGTATGCCGACGCCCTTGCCAAAGGTGGCTAGGGGGAGGACGGAACGGGGAACGGGAGGGTGTTGAAAAACAGAGTCCTTAGCAGGCGTATTCCCCCTTTCGCCACCGTGTGCACGCTGTCCACCACCTGCACCGACCCGAAGACCACCCCCTTCTCCTGGGCCATCTTCACGATCTCCCGCAGGATCTGCTCCAACACCTCCATCCCCCTGTTGGCTCTGAGCCGCGCCTTGAAGGCCGTCAGGCACAAAGCTTTTCAGCGCCTTCGGTTTGACAGGTCAGCAGGGTCTGTGTATAATGTGCTTACACAATGAGGGGCCTGCCCCATCGGTGCACGCGGTGCCGAGGTAGCTCAGCTGGTAGAGCACGTGACTGAAAATCACGGGGTCCCCAGTTCAAATCTGGGCTTCGGCACCATCGCACGAGCGGAAGTAGTTCAGAGGTAGAACGTCTGCTTGCCAAGCAGAAGGTCGCGAGTTCGAATCTCGTCTTCCGCTCCAGGGGTGGAGCGTGCAAGCCGCCCCCACGATCAGGCGACGTAGCCAAGCGGCAAGGCAGGGGTCTGCAAAACCCCGATCGCCGGTTCGAATCCGGCCGTCGCCTCCTCTCCTCCTTCCATCCCCTTTTGGCGTCCTCTTATCAAAAACCTCTGTGCCCAGGCGCGAGGACGTGCCCCGGACGTCTCCTGCACCTGCTTGGTCCTCTCACCCTCCACGCCGGTCCGCCCAGAGCGCGGCCCAGGCCTCTTCCTCCTCTGCAGGGGTGAGGGGCCGGGGGTAGTTGTAGGGCACAGCGCCCGGGCGCTCATTGTAATAGGGACGGTTGCAGTCCGGGCAACCGGAAGTGCGGAAGCAGACCCCCTCGGGGATGTGGGCCCGGGGGTCCAGACCCCCGAAGGCCGTCAACCGTCCTTGGGCGTCAAAGGCCAGGGCCTCGGCGCGGGCTATGCCCCGGGCGATCAGGTAATGGGCCACCTGGACCCGGCGGTAAGCAGGGAGGGAAGGCGGGGCGCGGTCCTCCAGGCCCGTGCCAGGCACAGGGGTGAAGGCGAAAAGGCCCACCGTCACCCCCAGGTCGTGGAGCCACTGGAGGGCCGTGGCCATCTCCTGCTCCGTCTCCCCGAGGCCCACGATCAGGTGTGCGGCGATGCGGCCGGGGAAGGCCCTGGCCGCCTTCTCCAGGACCCGGGCCACCGGCTCCCAGGACCGCCCCTTGACCCGGCGGAAGAGGTCCGGTGTGGCTGCATCCAGGCCGAAGCCAATGTGGTCGGCGCCGGCCTCCAGGAGTTCCTGCACCTGGCCTATATCCCGGGGGATGATGGCCACGTCCACCGGCAAGGGGACTTCCGCGCGCAGCGCCCGGAGCAGGGCGAGGGCCCGCGGATAGTACCCCCTCCCGGCTGTGACCTGGATGCAGACCCGGCGCAGCGCGCCTTCCCCGGCGGCCTGCCGGAGACGGCGCAGGACCTCCACCAGGGGGAAGGGAGGCCAGGAAACGCGGGAAAGTTGGAGCGCGCTGGCGCGGCTATCCCGAGCCTGGGCGCAGAAGGCGCAGGCCATGGTGCACCGCCCCCCGATCATCAGGTAGGCAGTGGTGGGAGGCGCGTCCAGACGCACCTGGGCCAAGCCCAGCACCCCGGCCGTGCCGATGGAGATGCCTACAACCCCCTCCGCACTACCGGGTTCCAGTTCCACCTTCCAAGTACCCGTGAAACCCTGGTCCAAACAGCAAGTTCGCCCCCCAGGGGCCCAGGCCCTACTTGGGCGCGCCGGCGTCAATCCAGCCGGAGATGAGGCTGATCTCATCCTCCGAGAGGGGCGGCCGGTCTGCAGGCATGCGCTTCAACCCTGGCTCCGTGCCCCGCAGGGCCCTCACGAGGAGGCTTTCCTCCCCCTTGCCTGGCTGGATGGCTGGCCCGCGGCTCCCGCCCTTCAGGGCATCCTCGTAGGTGGCCAGGGAGAGCCCGCCGCGCGTGCCATGGCACCCCCCGCACTTCTGGGCCAGGAGCGGCCCGATGGTGTTCTCCCAGGTGACCTTGGCTACCGGTTCCACAGGGGTCGCCGCTTGGGGCGCGCACCCCTGGCCCCCGAAGAGGAGGGCCAGCGCGAAGATGCCCACCAGGGCGGCGGAAACAACCCCGCGGGCCCCTGGGCCTTTCCTGCTCTGACACATGTTCAGCCTCCTCAAGCAAGTTCCGTCGTGCGCTTCTGCTCCGCAAAAGGACGTGGGGCAAGGACCGCCGCGGTCAAGTCCTAGGGCAGGCCGGCCAAGGCGAACAGAGGGCCGGTCAGGAAGACCCCTGCCTGGAGCAGGGCGAGCCCTGCCCCCAGGGGCACAAGGCGCGCCATGCCCCAGCGGACCTTGCGCCGAACGACCCACACCTTGGCCCCGAAGGCCAGCGCGCCGGAGACGGCGAGCACAGCATGGAGCGTGTACCGGGGCGTGGGCGGGAAGCCGAGGGCCGCGATGACGATCAGGCAGAAGACGCTATCCGCCAGGAAGCCGGCCAGGGCGGCGCGCCCCAGCCACCGGTGCCAAGCCACAAGGACCCCAACCCTGGCCGGAAGGACCGACGGAATGATCCGCCGCGCCTGCATCTGGAGGAAAGCCGCGCCCAGAGCGGCCAGGAAGACCACGAGTCCTACCGGCCCCTTGAGGGCGAGGATTGTGGCCAACATGGGTACCTCCTTAACTCCAAAGGGTGCGGAGGCTTGCCCTCCCGCGCAGGCTGGGGCAGTGTGGGCACCCTCCCTCAGGCCGTCACCTGCTCCTGGACCGGCTCCACCCGCACGGCGCAGACCTTGTACTCGGGGATCTTGGCCACCGGGTCCAGGGCCGCCACTGTCAGCGCGTTGGCCGCGGCCTCGGCGAAGTGGAAGGGGACGAAGACCACGCCCGGCGGCACCCGACGCGTCAGCCAGACCCTCGTCTCAATCTCCCCGCGCCGGCTGCGGAGGCGGACCCGGCCCCCTCTGCGCACGCCCAGCCTCGCCGCGTCCTCGGGGTTCAGTTCCACGTAGGCCTCCGGCACCTCCTGGTGCAGTTTCTGGGAGCGGCGGGTCATGGTGCCCGTGTGGAAGTGGAACATGGTGCGGCCGGTGGTGAGGGTGAAGGGATACTCTTCGTCCGGCAGTTCCGCCGGCTCCTTGTACTCCACGGGCACGAAGCGCCCCAGCCCCCGGGAGAACTTCCCCTTGTGCAAATAGGGCGTGCCGGGGTGGTCCGGTGCGGGGCAGGGCCACTGGAGGAAGCCGTGTTCCTCCAGGCGGGCATGGCTGACCCCTCCATAGATGGGCGTGAGCGAGGCGATCTCGCCCATGACTTCAGCGGGCGAGGCGAAGTCAAACCCCCTCGCCCCCATGCGCCGCGCCAGGTCGCAGAGGATGGCCCAGTCGGGCCGGCTCCCCGGCAGGGGCTCGATGGCCTGCCGCACCCGCTGGATGCGCCGGTCGGTCGTGGTGACCGTGCCGTCTTTCTCGGCGAAGGACGCGCCTGGGAGGACCACATGGGCCAGTTGGGCCGTCTCCGTGAGGAAGATGTCCTGCACCACCAGGAAGTCCAGTTGGGCCAGGGCGTGGCGCACGTGGTGGGCATCCGGGTCGCTGAGGACCGGGTTCTCCCCCATGATGTACATGCCCCGCAGGCGGCCCTCCGCACTGGCGGTGGTCATTTCCACCACCGTCAGGCCGGGCTTCGTCGGTGGGGCGTAGCCCCACGCCTTCTGGAACTTCTCCCGCATCGCCTCGTCGGCCACGCTCTGGTAGCCGGGGTAGACGTTGGGCAGGCCGCCCATGTCGCAGGCCCCCTGGACGTTGTTCTGGCCCCGCAAGGGGTTGACGCCAGTGTGCTCCCTCCCCACATTCCCCGTGAGCATGGCCAGGTTGGCGCAGGCGATGACGTTGTCGGTCCCGGTGGTGTGCTGGGTGATGCCCATGGCGTAGACGATGCTGGCCCGCTCCGCCTGCGCGTACATGCGGGCTGCCGCCACCAGGTCCGCAGCCGGAATGCCCGTGATGGCCTCCACCCGTTCTGGGGTGTACTTAGCCACGGCCTCCCGGAGGGCCTCAAACCCCTCCGTCCGCTCCCGGACGAACTCCTCATCCCACAGGCCTTCCTGGATGATGACGTGCATCATGCCGTTCAGCCAGGCCACGTCGGTGCCAGGCCGCTGCCGCAGGTGGAGGACCGCGAAGCGGGCCAGTTGGATCTCCCGCGGGTCCACGAGGATCAGTTTCGCGCCCCGTTCCACCGCCCGGTAGATGCGGGTGGCAACGAGGGGATGGCCCTCCGTGGTGTTGGACCCCGTCACCAGGATGCAGTCCGCCCCCTCCAGTTCGGGGATGCTGTTGGTCATTGCCCCGCTGCCGAAGGTCGTGGCCAGACCGGCCACCGTGGGGCTGTGTCAGAGGCGGGCACAGTGGTCTATGTTATGGGTCCCGATGACGGCCCGGGCGAACTTCTGCAGGAGGTAGTTCTCTTCGTTGGTGCATTTGGCCGAGCAGAGGAACCCCAGGGCGTCGGGGCCGCTTGTCTCTCGGATTTCCGCCAGTTTCCGCGCCACGAGGTCCAGGGCCTCGTCCCAGGTGGCCGGCTGGAACTCTCCGTTCCGCTTGATGAGGGGCTGGGTCAGGCGGTCGGGGTGGTGGATGAAGGCGGCCGCGTTCCACCCCTTGATGCACAGTTTCCCCTCGCTCACGGCGTGCTGCTTGGCCGGGAGCACCCCGACCACGCGGCCATCCAGGACCTGCAGGTAGAGCCCGCACCCCGCCCCACAGTAGACGCAGGTGGTCAGGATGTTGCGATATTCCATGTCACCGTTCCTCCAGCGGCAGTACCAGGGGGGGCTTTTCGTCCACGCTGCGGCCGGGCACGTAGCCGAACAAGTTCTCCGCGTCCCGGTTCAGCAGACGGTAGAGCACCGTCAGTGGGATATCGGCTGGGCAGGCCAGTTCGCACTGCCGGCAGGCCACGCACCGCCCCACCATGTGCATCGCCCGGATGAGGTGGAAAGAAGGGAAGGGCGGGGCCAGGACCCCCCGCTCCACCCAGAGGTCGTCCTCCAGGGCGCAGGCCTCGCAGAAGCACTCCGGGCAGATGTTGCGGCAGCCGTAGCACTTGTAGCACTTGGCGAACTGGCGGCTCCAGAAGGCCCACCGTTCCTCCCGGTCCATCGCCTCGTACTGGGCCAACCGCTCGTCCTCCACCCCCTCCACCCGCTCGCCGGCGACGAATTCCGTGGGGTAGGGTGTGGCGCAGCGGCAGTCCCGGGCCTCCTCCGCAGTGCAGGCCACTCCGATGAGGGTGAGGCGGCCCAGGTCCACCTGGTTGCGCTTGGCCATCTCCACCAGGGCCCGCTGGTCGCAGCCCCGGACCACCACCCCTAACCGGGCCTCTGGGTGAGCCGAGAAGATGAGGTCCACCGTGAGGGCCAGGGGGTAGCGGGGCTCCAGCACCAGGTCGGAGACGTCGTCGCCCGGGCGGTAGAGGTGGGGAGCCGCGCCGCCGTGGTCAGCGCGGAGGGCTAGGATGCCCTCCAGTTCCTGGAGTTTCGCCTGCACTGCCTGGCGCAGGGCATCCAACCGTGGGTCCGCAGCCATGGCTACCTCCTCCCCCCTTGCTGCCCGATGCGGAGGGGCCCCAGGGCCCGCACCGTCTCGGTGAACTCGGTGACCACGCGGGCCACCTTGTCGCCCTCGGCTGACGAGGCCCAGTCCAGCCGCAGGCGCTCGGGCTCAATCCCCACGTACTGGAGCAGGTTGCGCAGGATGGGGATGCGCTTGGCAGTGCGGTGGTTCCCCTCGGCGTAGTGGCAGTCGCCGATGTGGCACCCCAGGACCAGGACGCCGTCGGCCCCTTCGCGGAAGGCGTGCAGGATCAGTTCGGGCGAGACCCGGCCGGAGCACATGACCCGCACCACCCGCACGTTGGGGGCGTACTGGAGCCGGGCCGTGCCCGCCGCGTCCGCCCCGCCGTAGGAACACCAGTTGCAGAAGAACCCGATGATCTTCGGCTCAAACGCCCCTGTCTCCTTCTCGCTCATCGCCCTCTCCGTTTGGTTCCACCACCGCGGTCACGGAGAACGCAGAGGAAACCCTGGAAAGTTCCCTGTGCGCTCTGGGGAGTTCATGGGACCGCGGCGAGTTCGTCGCGGTGGAGGATGGCGTCCACCTGGGCGACGATGGCTTCGTCGGTGAAGTGGAGGGCCACCAGGGCCTTGGCCTCGCAGGCGGCCACGCAGGTGCCGCATCCCTTGCACAGGGCCGGGTTGACGTGGGCCTTCCCCTCCCGCACCTCAATGGCCTTGTAGGGGCAGACCAGCACGCACTGGCCACAGCCAGAGCAGCGCGCCTCCACCACCGTGGCCACCGTCGGCTCAATCTCCACCGTGCCCTTGCTCAGGAGGCGCAGGGCCTGGGCCGCGGCCGCGCCGGCCTGGGCCACCGTGTCCGGGATGTCCTTGGGCGACTGGCAGCACCCCGCCAGGAAGATGCCCGCCGTAGCCGTCTCCACGGGCCGCAGTTTGGGATGGGCCTCGGCGAAGAAACCGTCGGGGCTCAGGCTGACGTTGAGCATCTGGGCCAGTTCCTTGGCCCCAGCCGAGGGCCGCGCGCCGGTGGCCAGCACCACCATGTCCACCGGGACCTCAATGGGGCGCCCCAGAAGGGTGTCCTCGGCCAGGACCAGGAGCCTGCCCTCCTCGCCGGGCAGGACCTCCACCCCCTTGCCCCGGATGAGGTAGACCCCTTCCTCCTGCACCCGCTTGTAGAATTCCTCGTAGGCCTTGCCCGCGGAGCGGATGTCAATGTAGAACTCGTAGATGCGGGCCTTGGTCTTGTGCCGGGCCAGGTAGGCGTGCTTCAGAGCGTACATGCAGCAGAACCGGGAGCAGTAGGGGAGCCCTTTCTCATCCCGGCTGCCCACGCAGTGGAGGAAGGCAATGGCCTCTGGCTCCCGGCCATCGCGGGTGACGATGCGGCCACCAGTGGGGCCGGCCGCGCTGAGCATGCGCTCAAACTCCAGGCCTGTGTAGACATCCGGGTAGACCCCGTAACCGTACTGGGGGAGTTGCCGGATGTCAAAGAGGTCGTACCCCGTGGCCAGGATGATGGCGCCCACCCGCAGGTCCACGTAAGTCTCCTGCATGCGGAAGTCAATGGCCCCCCGCTCGCAGGCCTTGACGCACTTCTGGCTGCACTTGCCCCGCGTCAGGAAGAGGCAGTTTTCGGGGTCAATGACCGCCTTGAGGGGCACGGCCTGCGCAAAGGGGATGTAGGCCGCGTTGCGCATCCCCAACCCCATCTCAAATTCGGAGGGGACCCGCTTCTTCCAGACGCAGGCCTCCACGCAGGCCCCGCAGCCTGTGCAGAGGTCCTCTATCACGTAGCGGGGCTTGCGGCGCACCCGCACCTGGAAGTTCCCCACGTACCCCTGGACGTCTACCACTTCGCTGTAGGTGAAGAGTTGGATCCTGGGATGCCGACCGGCATCCATCATCTTGGGGCCGAGAATTCAGGTGCTACAGTCCAGGGTGGGGAAGGTCTCGTCCAGTTGGGCCATCTTGCCGCCGATGGTGGGCTGCCGCTCCACCAGGTAGACCTGGTAGCCGGCCTCGGCCACGTCCAGGGCGGCCTGGATGCCAGCGATCCCCCCGCCGATGACCAGCACGGCCGGCTCCATGGCCATGTGCTGCACTTCCAGAGGCTGGTGCCGTTTGACCCGCTCCACGGCCGCCGCCACCAGGTCCTTGGCCTTCTCCGTGGCGGTCTGGGGGTCGCCCTGGTGGACCCAGGCCACCTGCTCCCGGATGTTGGCCATCTCCAGGTAGTAGGGGTTCAGGCCCGCCGTGGCGAGGGTGCGGCGGAAAGTGGGCTCGTGCATGCGCGGGGAACAGGCAGCCACCACCACCCGGTTCAGGCCCAGGGTGTGGATGTCCTCTCGGATCATCTCCTGGCCCGGGTCGGAGCAGGTGTACTTGTAGTCCCGCGCCACGACGACGCC
>FWWL01010913.1_pt1 | contig 10217 bp, 6 predicted proteins | sample 2228331 | NCBI WGS metagenome assembly FWWL01 (sample SAMEA103939775, study PRJEB20133) | metagenome
CTGCCTGCGGCGACGGGGTGAGGGTGAGGTCTCCCCCGCCCGAAGGGCAGGGGGAGAGGGGGGACAAAGGGGGGTGAGGGGGCAAAAAACGGCCCATTTTGTGGCCGCCGGGGCGATAGCCCATCCGGTATCCGTCGTTCCGACGGCCTTTCCGGGGGATACGGCCGCCATATTGCATTTATAACTTAAAATTTGCCGTTGCCAATATAGTTACCCCCTAAATTGGAATGCACCTCGCGCAAGTGACTGTAGAGACTGCTGAGAAAGTCGGGTTCCCCCTCGGGGACGCCCTTTACGCCTCACCTCTGAAGGACGGCCCGAACAACCGATAAGACCAGCGAACGCTCCGGGCCTTTGACCATAACAACTGCGTCGTCACGCCACGAGAGACAGTACTCCTCACTCCCCGCCCAGCAGAGTTCTGCCTCCCCGACCTCCACAGGTGGTGAGCCATACCGCGCGCTGGCGCTGGACTCCAGCGCTTCCCGAAACTCCCCCGCGTCCTCGGGAGTGTCCCAGACCGTGTGGAGGATCAGGAGGGTCTGACCTCTCTCGTCCACGTACACCGTAAGGGCGTCCCCGCCCCACCCTCTGGTCGCGGAGAGCACCAGAGGTTCTACCAGCCACTCCCCCAGGAACAGGCGCAGAGCGAACTCCCCCACCGTCCCGCCGAACACCGGTTTCCACGACTCTTTCAGCACACCCGAGAGGTCCACAGAAGGCACCGTGCGGGGAACATCCCCGGCCAGATACCGCTCCGGATGGAGGATCTGCTCTGTGGATACGGGCGGCGAACCGTAGGCCGCGTTCACCTCCGCCCACCCGCCGCGCTCGTAGAGAAAATTCACAAATTGCGTCCCGTAGGTGTAGGGGAAATACCACATCTCCCGGAGATGCGGAGAGATGTTTTCCAGACAGGAAGAAGGGAGTTGCCAGACCTCCTGCACGTAGGTCCAGATTTCTTCTTCGGGAAGAGATTGAAGGTACTGCGCCGTCAGCAACGACGCATCCCCCTCAATCAGGGCGCGGGATGCCTGCTCCTGATCCAGTGGGAAGGACGTGATGGTGACCTCGTCCCCGCCCAGCAGCAATCGCTCCAGGTCAAAGTGCTGATCCTGGAGCGCGTGGGTCAATTCATGAGCCAGGACTAACTTTGCCATCGCGCCGGAAATCTCCCCATCGCTGATCAGATATACGGCTTTCTCCCGGGTTTCGTAATAACCAGCGATCTCTGTCATCACGCATTGCACGATTCGGTCCAGTTCCGTGCGCCGCTGGATCCAGCCCAGGGCCATCAGTGCGTAGGCGGAGCCCTCCGTAGTTTCCGGTTCCGGCGCGCGGGCGCGGGTACGGGCCAGGAGTTGTCGCTTGCTCAACACCCAGCAAGGGGCAGAATTGCGAAACTCCAGGCCGCGGAGTTGCACGACCTGTTCCGCGGTCTTCTGCAAAAGACCGGTCTCCTCATTCGTCAGGGAACGGGGGGCAGGAGTGGGAGGTACATAGGGAGTTGGAGTCGGCACCGGCGTCCAGGTCGGCGGCAGAACCGGCGGAATGGTCGGGGTGGCGGTAGGGGGCTGGACGGACGCCTGCCGTTCCAGGCGGGATGTGTAGAAAACGGCAAGTCCGAAGACGAGAAAGAGCAGGAGGTTGGCCGCGGCCAGGAATACGAGGATCAACCGCTGCTGCCTGGACATCATCGCTCCTGGGAGATGGTTTTGCGGCGGGCGGCCTTCGGCCGCCCGCCGCAGCGTTTCCCCTTATGGCGCGTAGCGGAAGGGATGGCGGGCCGCTACCTTCTCCTCAAAGAGTTGCTCCAGCGTGGGCCGGCCCTCTATGGCCTTCCGGAGCGCCTGGACGGTGGCCTTGTAGTTGTTCAGCATCACCCGGCGGCCGATGGACGCGGCCGGATGGACGAAGGCGTTGATGATCAGCGCCAGGTCGTCCAGCGCCTCCGGGGGCAGAAAGCCGTTCTCTATGTTCTGACGGATCGCCATCATAATGCCCTCGGCGGCGAACCGGTAGAAGAGTTCCCGCTGGCGGGCGGTGCGGATGGTCACCGTGGGCACCAGGAGGATGAGCGGCCGCTCGGAGATGACCTTCAGCCCCCGGGCCTCCCCCCATCCGGCCAGGGAACGGGCGATCGCCCGCCCGACGGGCCCGTCCCGCCGACCGATAAGCAGGTCTATGTGGGCGATTTCGTGGAACGGCGGGCCGGCAAACCCCTCCCCCACCCGCAGGTCCCAGCCGGAGACCCGCCGGGGAGTGTGCGGCGTCGCCGCCACCCGGGTGATGACCTCCCGCCCCCCCAGGTCGTACACCACCTCGGCCGGGGGGACTTTGCCCAGTATCTCCAGTTGCATGCGCAGTTCCTCGTAGTCCTCCCGGCGGAAACTGCCGCCCCGCAGAATGGGGTGCCGGGAGACTCCCACGGGAATCCCCATCATCTCCAGCCCTTCCTTGACCGCCTGAGTGGGGCCGCAGGTCGCCACAATCCGCACCAGTTTCTGGATTTTCTGCTGCCACTCCTGCGCCGTCGCCAGGTCGCCCTCCAGGGTGGCCCGGTAGATGGTCTGCCAGATGTCGGGGATCAGGTTGGCCGAGGCCAGGATCGCCCCGTCGCAGCCGGCGGCCAGGGCCGCCTGGACAATCTCATCGTGGCCGACAAAGATGCCCACCTGTCCCCGCACCTTTTCCATCAGCGCCTCCAGGAAGGGCATATCCCCGGAGGAGTCCTTGATCCCGACGACGTTCTCCAGGTCCAGGAGCATGCCCTCCGCCGTCCACCAGCGGAAGTGGGTACCGGCGCACTGGGGGATGTTGTAGATGACGATGGGGACGCCCAGTTTGTCCAGCGCACGGAAGTGGTCGTACACTTCGTTGAAGGTGGGCTTCAGGTAGTACGGGGCGACGACCAGCACGCCGGTGACGCCCGCGTCCCGCGCCCATTGCGTCAGTTGAATCGTTTCGCGGGTGGAAGGACAACCGGTCCCGGCCAGGACGGGCACCCGTCCGTTCACCTCATCCAGGCAGACCTCTATGGCGCGCCGGCGCTCCTCTATGGTCATGTACGAGAACTCGCCCGTGGTGCCGCAGGGGACGACGCCATTCACGTGGGGCAAGACGTGGCGGATCAGCCGCCGGTAGGCCTCTTCGTCCAGACGGTCGTCCCGGGTGAAGGGGGTCACCAGGGCGGGGAAGATGCCGCGAAACCAGTCGGTTTTGTAGCCCATCGGATGCCTCCTGATGTTTTACCGCGGAGTGCGCAGAAAACGCGGAGAAAAAACGCAGAATTCCGACAAGTGGATTCAATTTTCCGCGTTTTTCTGCGTTTTTCCGCGTTTTTCCGCGTTTCTGTTTTCTGCCAGTCGGTAGAAGACGCCGCGGCCCCGGCCAATTCGCTCCAACCGTCCTGCCTGTACCATCTGTCGCAGGAGATACTGGGCCTGAGTCGGATTCACCCGACAGAGGTCCATCGCCTCACGACGGGTGATCCGGCCGTGTGCACGCAGATAGTCCAGGATCATCTGCTCCATCTGCAGGCGGTCAAAGCCGCGGCGATGCACATATGCAGCGGGTTTTCCTATCTGTCGGTAAACCCGGGCGCTAAAATGATACCGGCGGGCCCGGGTGTGCCCGTGTGCTTCTACCAGTCCCTCCTCCACCAGGCGTTCCAGAAAGGCGCGCGCGGTTCGCTCGTCTCGCTGAATCCACCGGGCTACTTCGGTAGAATCGGTCTCTCGCTCCTGCCAGAGGAGCATCAAAACGAGAAGTTCCTCTATGCTAAAGGGGAACTGACGTCGGTTCTCTTCCCCCATCACCATCGCAACAAAATCCAGGTTGCCCGGACCGCCAGGCAGGACGACGGTCACGTACTCATCGGTAGTGCGCGAATAGTCCGGTGGCGGATGGCCTGTCCGTAGCAGTCCTTCGTAAATGATGCTGATGCCACGCCCGGTACGCTCCACCAGACCGATCCGTTTGAAGATATCGGCCAGAAGGGGATTGCGGGGCCGGGGGCCTGCGGTCAGAAGGTTGTCCACGCTCACTCCGCTCACAAAACTGCCGGGGTTGGTCACCAAAATGTAGTCATCGTGCCACTGGATGTGCACGGCTCCCAGGCGGGTGTAATCCCGATGGGTGAGCGCGTTGTTCACCGCTTCCCGAAACGCGCGCGGTTCGTACATCGGCACCCCTACCCGGAAAAGTCCGACGGTCAGTTCCCGCTCCTGATTGCGCACCGCAAAGGCCTCCATTAACCGTTCAAAGATGCGCAGCAGGGGCCAGCGGTAAAACTCGTTCACTCGTACTTCCCGCCGCTCCAGGACCTGGAAGGCCACTTCATGGGCAGGCAGGAACTCTCGCAAGGCTTCCTCGCGCCCGGCGAGCAACAGGCCCGCCACCGTGGGCACCGGGTGCCCGTTGCTGAGCCGCACCAGCCCCAGCGCGCGGGCTATCTGATCATCCGGCAGGTCCAGCAACGTTTCATCACCGCGATATTCCCGGATCAGACGGCGCAGACGTTCCAGTTCCAGGGGGTCCAGGTCTTCCCAGGTCGCGCCTTCCACCAGCTGAGCAGTGTAATCCCGTTGTCCCCGGTCGGCATACCAATCCATCAACTCATAGGGATACAGGGGACGACATCCCGGCTGCCCATGGCGGTCCAGATAACGGATCAGAAGTCTGCCCTCCGCGGTAGCCACCGGTTGCTGGGCGCGTGGGATGCGAATCACCATCACCGGTTTGCCCTCCACGCTCACAGTTTCCGCATATACTGCCAGCGGTGGCATGGTACGGCTGGCGATCAGGGCCACGGGCCAACCGGGGTCGCGACGGTGCTGTTCATGCACACCGGTGATCGCCCCGTCGTTCTCCACACCGATCAGAAGGAACCCTCCCTGAGCGTTCGCCATACAGGTCACCGTCTCCACCAGTTCATCGTGCGATAGAGGGCCGCGATCGCTTTTCCACTCCACACTCAGGGATTCGCCTTGTTTTAGCAGCGCGCGCAATTCTTCCGGTGTCATGCTCTACCTGCTACCTGCTGCCTGCTACTTTTGCTCCCCAAACGCCTGGGCGATGGCCGCCCGCGCCGCCTCGTAGACGCTCCGGTACAGGGCGTGCCGGTCCAGCGCCTTGGGGTGAACCGTCGCCAGGACAATCATCACCTCGTCGTCGGCGGCCCGGGCGGGGATAATCCCCGCCTCCAGCGCGTCCACGATGGCCCGCGCCAGCCCCAGCTGGGTGGGGCCGTAAATCATGTTCGCCTGACGCAGGTTCTTCTGGGGGAGGGTGGGCAGGAGCAGGGTGGACGGGCGCACCGTCAGCCCCGGCTCCAGGATCGTTGTCAGCGCCTCGCGCCCGTGCAGGGGGTAGGTCAACTGCAGCGCGTAGGCGTCGGCCAGGGGGGTGTCTTTCCGCCCCGCGACCAGGTCCAGTTGCACCCGGTCCACTCCCTCCCCGGCCGTCCCACTGCCCAGGCGCAGGCCGTGGGCGCGGATGACCTCCGGGGTCAACTCCAGGTCGCCGAAACGGGTCTCCAGAGGGCCCGACGGGTATTCAAAGGGTTCCTCTTCGGCCCGAATCTTGCCCAGTTTCTCCAGTTCCAGTTGAATCTCGGCGCGGGTCTCGTGGATGAGCGCCCCACCGACGCTCTTCAGCGGGCGGCGCGGCGGGCCGACCGGAATAGCCATCATATTCAGCGCCGCCTTGATCGCCACACCGCCCCCGTGGCGGCAGAAGATGCGGGAGAGTTTCTGGACCCGGCGCTGGAGCGCCCGCGCCTCCTCCAGGCGCCCCTCCCGCACCAGGCGGTATACCTCCTGCCAGACCTCCGGATAGACCTGGGCGCTGGCCAGGATCATCCCGCTCACTCCCGCCGCCAGGGCGGCGATGACCACCTCATCGTGGCCCACCAGGACGTCTATCCGGTCGCCGGCGTACTCCAGAATCTCCATCGTGTAGGTCAGATCGCCGGAGGAGTCCTTCAAACCGACGACGTTGGGCAGGTCGGCCAGGTCCTCCACCACATTGCGCGGCAGGACCGCGTCCACCACCTGGGGGATGTTGTAGAGGATGAGGGGAATGTCCACCCGTGTGGCGATGTCGTAGTAGTGCTGATAGACCTCTTTATCGGACGGGTGGAGGAAGTAGGGGGTGACGACCAGGATGGCGTCGGCGCCGGCCTCCCGCGCGTCCTGGGCCAGGGCGATCGCCTGGGCGGTGCCGGAGGCGCCGCAGCCAGCGATGACGAGTTTATCCCCCACTTCCTGGCGGGCGATCTCCACCAGCCGCCGTTGCTCGGGACGGGTCAGGTAGGGAAACTCTCCGGTGGTGCCGCTGGTGACCACGCCGTCCACGTGGGGAAGGACATGGCGGATGAGCCGCCGGTATGCCTCTTCGTCAATCTCTTCGGTTTTGGGGTCAAAAGGGGTAACCAGTGCAGGGAAGACGCCGCGCAACCAGCCGGTTCGGTTGCCCATAGTGCCTCCTGTGTGGGATGAGGACGTATAACCACAAAGGGCACAAAGGGAACTCCTTTGCGTCCTTCGTGGCTACCTCAAGGGACTCTGCGAGGAGATATTGTAGCACAGGTTGGGGGAAAGGCAAAAACGGGCGGGGTTTGCGGCTTCGCCGTAAACCCCGCCCATCTCCCTGCCATCCCGACTACCCGCGGCGACGACGCCCGAGACCCAGGAAAGCCACCGTCAGCAGCAGGACCGCACCGATCCCGCCGCAGGGGCCACCGCCGGGCGCGGGGGTCGGCGAGGGCGCGGGCGGCGAGGTCGGGCTACCGGAGCCCGGAGTCGCCACCGGGGCGGGGGTGTGGGTCGGCGGGATCGCCACCGGGCCCGTTTCCTCCTCCACCACCTCGTAGGCCGTCCCCTCGGCGACGAAGATCACCCGGTCCCCCACGGCCAGGTAGGGCGCCCATTCCGGCCGCGCCGTTAGCAGGTCAAAGTAGGCGTCGCTGCCGAACTGCACCCGCACCGGCGCCATCCGCTCCGGGTCAAAGAGGCTGTCGGTCCAGACCCCGTCCCGCAGGAAGAAGGTCTTATCCCCGGCATAGCGTACCACCGGCCTGACCTCGGCGGGCGTCATCCCACCGCCTGCCTCTCCCCCGGCGCCGCCCATTCCACCGATCCCCGGAACGGATTCGGCTCCCCGCAGTCGCGCCTGCTCCTGGGCCAGTTCCACCGCCGGAGCGCCGAAAGCCGGCGCCATCGGCAATGCCTTCAGTTGCTCCGCCGCCTCCTGCCTCCCCGCTTCGGTGAAGAGGTCCTCCTGAACCAGGAACGAGGTGTACGGTGTGATGATGCCGTAGCGCAGACTCAACTCCACCACCGCGTCCACCCACTCCTGCCGCTCGCCGTAGAGCCGAATCTGGGTCAGGAGATAGCCGATTTTGCGCGCCGCCCACAGACGGGGGATGAAATCGTCACCCCCTTCGGCGCGGAATGTCCCCTCATAGACGAACTCCCGCCGCTGGCCCTCCGTCTCCCCGGTCAGGCGGATGCGCACGGGGCCGCTCCCGCGGTAGCGCCCGACGACTACCAGTTGCCCCCCGGCGAAGAGGTCCGGCAACGGGTCGGGATAGACGTCCTCCACGATGACCGACCCGAAATCCAGCGCGATGTCGGTGAGGACCGGCGCGCCGACCCTGGCGTAGAAGGCGGAGACGGCCTCGTCTATCCGCTCGCCGGGGCGGACGTAACCGGTGCTCCCCCGATGCTGCTGAGCCAGGGTATCCAGCAGGATGGTGTTCACGTCGTCGCCGACGCCGAAGGCGAAGAGGCGGACGTTACCGGGCGCGGCGGCCTTCACGTCTTCCAGAATCTGCTGGATGTCGGTCACCCCTTCGGTGGGCTGGCCATCGGTGAGGAAGATGAGGACGGTGGGCCGCTCCCGGTCGGCCTGGGAGAGCGCCTCCAGGAGCGCGCGGTGGATGTCGGTGCCGCCCATGGCCTCCAGCCCCTGCACCCACTCCCGCGCGCGGGCGGCCTCGGAGACCGGCTGCAGCCCCTGCGCGTACGTCCGCACCCCCGACGAGAAGGCAATAATGTTGAACCGGTCCTGCGGGTTCAGGTGCTCCAGGACGTAGGCCAGCGCGTCCTTCGCCTGGGCCAGTTTCTCCCCCTTCATAGAGCCGGAGACGTCCAGCACCAGCAGGACATCCTTGGGCCGGGCCTTCTCCCGCTCCACCTGCAGCGGCGGGGCCACCAGCAGGAGGAAGAAGCCGTCGTCAGGGGGCTGGCGGTACGTCAGCAGATTCAGCCCCACCTCCTCCTGCCCGACGGTGTAGACCAGTTCAAAATTCCGGTCGGGGAGGATGTCCGTCTCTTCGTAACTGACCGTCGCCCGGTATTCGCCGTCCCGCCCGATGTAGGCGCGGTCCTGATGAGTAGGGGAATAGACCGCCCGCAGCGGTACGGGAGAGCGGATGTCCACGCGGACCGTCACCTCCTGGATGGGGCGGGCGGAGAAGCGTTCGGTGTCCAGAGGATAGACGTAGCGCACCATCCCGCCCTCCATTGGCAGGACCTGGGTGTATTCCAGTTGAATGCGGCGCTCGCCCCCCGGCGGGATGGGGAAGATGCGGGCCTGGACGGTGTCCCGGCCGATGTACTCCAGGAGGGCCGGGTCGCGGCGGCTGCGGACGATCTCCTCGTAGATGGCGCGGGCTTTATCCGCAGGGAGAATCTCGGCCTCCACGGGCTGGTCGTCCACCCACATTACGAACCGGCTGACGGTGGCGCCCGGCGGCAGGGGGAAGATATAGGTCCCTTCGGCGTCCCGGTTGTGTTCGTTGACGAAGACCTGGTCTACGCGGGTGGTCGCCACCTGGTTGTCTATGGTGACGGTGACCCGGTGGTAGCGGATGGTGAGCCATACGGGCCGGGGAGGTTCGGGGAAGGGGGGCTGGGGAGGCCAGGGGTCTATGATAATCACGCCGTCGGCGCGGGCCGGAGCGGCCGTTGCCAGCAACAGCAGAACGGTCAGCAGCAGAAATACCGGATGCCTTCTCATTGTATTCCCTCCTCCTCACACTTGACCAATGACCTATTCTCTGGACGTCCGGAATGCGCCGGGGGTTCCCTGTGGGTTCGGAACTCGGAACTCGGAATTCGGAACTTGGGGTTCGGAATTCGGAGTTGGGACGGGGGTTCACGCGAGTGGCCGCGGATTGCCGCTTCAACTTTTCCCCCGGATGAGGGAAACGCCACTCCGCTGACGCTCCGTGGCTCACTACAAACGGACGCCCACGCCCCGAACCCTGAACCCCGAGTTCCGAACTCCAAACTCTGAATCCCGAATTGTCCCGTTTGACGTCCTGCCGCGTTCGGGTAAAATACCTTTTGATGCCCATCCTTACCTTGTTGACCGATTTTGGCACAGAAGACGAATACGTCGGCGTGATGAAGGGGGTGATCCTCTCCATCGCGCCGCACGTCCGTCTGGTGGACCTCACCCACCAGATTCCGCCGCAGGACGTCCGCCGGGCCGCGTTTCTCCTGAGCAACGCCGTCCCCTTCTTCCCTCCCGATACGGTCCACCTGGCTGTGGTGGACCCCGGTGTGGGAACGGCGCGGCGCCCGCTGGCGGTCCGCACCCCTGTGGGGACCTTCGTCGGGCCGGATAACGGCCTCTTCTCCTACGTCCTGGCGGAAGTGCCCCACTGGGGGGCGGTGGAACTCCGCAACCCCGCCTACCGACTGCGGTACGTCAGTTCCACGTTCCACGGACGGGACATCTTCGCTCCGGCCGCGGCTCATCTGGCCATGGGCGCGCCGCTGGAAGCGTTGGGCCCACCGGTCACCGACCCGCAGCGTCTCCCCCTCCCGTATCTGGAACTGGGGGACGGCTGGCTGGAGGGGGAGGTGCTCCACGCCGACCGCTTCGGCAATCTGGTCACCAGCATCGGGCGCCTCCGGTGGGAAGGGGGCCGCCTGCTCCTTGTTCCGGCCTTCCGCCCCAATCCACCTCGTTACGCGCTCTCCGCAACGGCCGTGCGGGTCGTTGCGGCGGGGCTGGAATTGCCGGGAATCCGCCGGACGTACGGGGAAGTGCCCTCCGGAAGCCCCCTGGCACTGGTCGGAAGTTCGGGCTTTCTGGAGATTGCCGTCCGGGAAGGGAGCGCGGCGGAGCAACTGGGGCTTCGGGTCGGGGACCGCGTGCGGCTTTTCCAGTGATGCTGGGGGCTGGGGGCGGGCGGCTGCGCC
>FWWL01010914.1_pt1 | contig 10214 bp, 10 predicted proteins | sample 2228331 | NCBI WGS metagenome assembly FWWL01 (sample SAMEA103939775, study PRJEB20133) | metagenome
CGTCGGGCCTGCAAAGGGGCCGACGGGCCTCCGTCGGCCTCAGCCCATCTTAGGGGCCGCAACAGCGATGGGTCAACTTGAGGGATCACAGGCAGGTTTCGTGGCCGCAGTCGCTCTCGCGCCGCAGGTGCCAGCCGAGGTGACTCCTCCCGCGTCCGGGCCGATGGTCGTGCTCGGCTCGGCAGGCCTCTCGGAGCTGGCGCGTGCAGCGAAGGAGGATGGCAGCGGTGGCTCCAACGAGCGCACGAATACTGGCTGCCGACGGCCATTGCTGGCACCGGGCGCACCGCCGGTCGCCCCCGCCTCGTCTTGACACCCCCCGTGGCGCTTCCTAAAATCGCGGCGATGATATCTACCGGACGGTATGAAACCTCTGGCACCGCCCCCTTCCCGGGGCTGGCTATCGCGGTGGTGTCGCTGATGGCCAACCTGCTGGGCGACTGGCTGCGGGACTGGATTGACCCCCGCCTGCGGCACGCCCGTCGGTGATGCCCATGCCCGACCGCATCCACGCCGTCCCCACGGAGCAGCCCTGAATGGCGCCACTCCCTCCCTACCGCGTGCTGGAGCTCTCCTCCCTGCGGACGGTCGCCTGCGGCCTGCTTCTGGCCGACCTGGGCGCCGACGTGATCGCCGTGGAGCCTCCCGGTGGCTCCGACGCCCGCCGCCAGCCGCCCTTCTATGCCGACGAACCCCATCCCGACCGCAGCCTCTTCTGGTGGGCGTTCAACTGCAACAAGCGCAGCATCACCCTCGACCTGACGACGGCCGATGGCCGCTTCCTGCTGCGGGAGCTGGTGCGGGGGGCCGACTGCCTGGTGGAGGGCTTCCCGCCGGGCCACCTGGACTCTCTGGGCCTGGGCTACGAGGCCCTCGCCGCCCTCAATCCCCGGCTGGTCGTGGCCTCCATCACCCCCTTCGGGCAGCGGGGGCCCAAGGCCCGCTGGGCCGCCTCCGACATCACGGTGGTGGCCGCCTCGTCCATCCTCTCCAGCTACGGCGACGCCGACCGGCCGCCGGTGCGCATACCCATCCCCCAGGCGTTCCTGCACGCCGGGGTGGAGGCGGCGGTGGGCTGCCTCATGGCCCTCCGCGAGCGGGAGCGGTCGGGCGTGGGCCAGCACGTGGACGTCTCTGCCCAGGCCGCCTACACCGCCTGCGCCCAGAGCAACACCCTGGCCGGCGCCTGGGGCGACCGCAACTGGGAGCGGGCGGGGCCCAGCCTGGCCATGGCCAGCCTGCCCATGCGCATCCACTATCCCTGTCGCGACGGCTACGTGGCCGTGAACCTGAACTTCGGCGGGGCGGCCGCCGCCCGCACTCGCCGCCTGATGGAGATCGTCTACAGCGAGGGCTTCTGCGACCAGTCGGTCCGGGACAAGGACTGGCAGCGCTACGGTCACCTGCTGCTCTCGGGCGAGGAGCCCTGGTCCGAGTTCCAGCGGGTGCTGGAGGCGGTGGAGCGCTTCTGCCGCGCCCACAGCCGCCAGGAGCTTTACGACCTGGCCCTGCGGGAGGGGCTCTGGATCATGCCCGTGAACCGGGTATCCGACCTGCTGGCCGACGAGCAGCTACGCGCCCGCGGCTACTGGGTGGACGTCCCTCATCCGGAACTGGGGCGCTCCATCACCTACCCGGGTGCCCCCGTCGTCTTCGGCGAGACGCCCATCGCGGTGCGGCGCCGTCCGCCCCTGCTGGGCGAACACAACCTGGAGATATACTGCGGCGAACTGGGCCTCTCGCGGCAGCAGGTGTCCATGCTGCGGGCGGTGGGGGCCATCTGACATGGACGGCGAAGGGCGCGACGGCCTGCCCCTGCAAGGCCTGCGGGTGGTGGACTTCACCTGGGGCATGGTGGGGCCCACCTCCACTCGCTACCTGGCCGACTACGGTGCCACGGTGGTGCGGGTGGAGACCAGCCGGCGGCTTGACCCCTCGCGCGTCGCTCATCCCTACAAGGACGGCCAGCCCGGGCCGGAGCGGGCCGGCCTGGCCATCAACAGCAACGCCAACAAATACGGCATCACCCTCGACCTGCTCAACCCCGAGGGGCAGCGGCTCTTCCGGCGGCTGGTGGCCTGGGCCGACGTGCTGGTGGTCTCCTTCTCGCCACGGGCGCTGCGCAAGTTAGGGCTGGACTACGACGCCCTGCGCCAGCACAACCCATCGCTAATAATGGTGACCACCAGCATCAACGGCGCCTGGGGCCCGCAGGCCGACTTCAGCGGCTTCGGCTTCATCGCTGCCGGCAAGGCTGGCTTCCCGGCCATCGGCGGTTGGCCCGACCGCGACCCGCCCCTCTTCGGTGCCTACACCGACTACATGACGCCGCGCTACATCGTGGCCGCCATCCTGGCTGCCCTGGAGCACCGCCAGCGCAGCGGTCGCGGCCAGCACGTGGACGTCTCCCAGGTGGAGGCGGCCGTCCAGTTCCTGGCGCCGGCGGTCCTGGACTACAGCGCCCATGGCCGCCTCTGGCCGCGGGTCGGCAACCGCGCCCCCGACGCCGTCCCCCACGGCGTCTTCCCCTGCCTGGGCGAGGACCGCTGGGTGGCCATCGCCGTCCATGACGACGCCCAGTGGCGCGGCCTCTGCCTGGCCAGCGGCCACCCCGAGTGGCTGCAGGACCCCCGCTTCGCCACCTTTCTGGCCCGCAAGCGCCACGAAGACCTGCTGGAGGAGATGCTGTCCGCCTGGACCTCGCAGCAGGCGGCGGCGGAGGTGGAGGCGCGGCTGCAGCAGGCGGGGGTGCCGGCCAGCGTCGTCTTGCGGATAGTAGAATGTGCGCGGGAGCCGCAGCTCAATGCCTGGGGCCACTTCGTGGAAGCGGAGCATGCCGAGCTGGGGCGGGTGGTGCTGGAGGGGTGCCGCTTCCACCTCTCGCGCACGCCCGCCCGCATGCGCTGGGCGGGACCCCTCCTGGGGCAGCACAACCACCTGGTGCTGTCGCAGCTCCTGGGCCTGACGGAGGAGGAGATCGCCCAGCTGGCCGCCAGCGGTGCCCTGGAGTGAGTGAAGGAAGAAGAACTGAAGGAAGGAGGAAGGCATGAGCGACTACCGCTTCATCCGCTACGAGACCCTGGACGAGGGCACTATCGCCCGCATCTACCTGAACCGGCCCGAGGCCCGCAACGCCCAGAACATCGGCCTGCTGCGGGAGCTGGACGAGGCCTTCCAGCAGGCCGAGGCCGACGACCGGGTGCGGGTGGTCATCCTGGGTGGGCTGGGGCCGGCCTTCTCCTCGGGGCACGACCTGGGCACGGCCGTGGCCAGGGAGGAGCGGGGGCTCTACCGTCGCCCGCAGCCGGCGGCCGAGGGGCGCTGGCACTACGAATGGGACTACTACTTCGACAACACCCGGCGCTGGCGCGACCTGCGCAAGATCACCATCGCGCAGGTGCAGGGCCACTGCCTGGCCGCCGGCCTGATGCTGGCCTGGTGCTGCGACCTCATCGTCGCCGCCGACGATGCCGTCTTCGCCGACGTGGTGGGGGTGCGCCTGGGCATGTGCGGGGTGGAATACTTCGCCCACCCCTGGGAGTTCGGGCCCCGCAAGGCCAAGGAGCTGCTGCTCCTGGGCGACTCCATCACTGCCGAAGAGGCCTACCAGTTGGGGATGGTGAACCGCATCTTCCCCCGCGAGCGGCTGGAGGAGGAGACCCTGAACCTGGCGCGGCGCATCGCCCGCGTGCCCACCATGACTGCCCTGCTCATCAAGCAGGCGGTGAACCAGACGCTGGAGATGCAGGGCTTCTACAATGCCCTCAAGGCCTGCTTCACCCTGCACCAGCTCAACCACGCCCACTGGGGCGAGGCGACCAAGGGCGAGTCGTGGCTGGGCACACCCGAGTTCGGCGTCAGTCGCGAGTGGAAGCCCATCCTGCACGCCGACAAGAGCTCCAGCGGCTGGCAGCCCGACTAGGGGCGCTCAGGCGGGGGCGGCCTGGGGAGCCGACAGGAGCAGGTCTTCCAACACCAGCCTGGGGTTGACGTTGTCCTCCAGGTAGCGCCGGGCCTCGGCCAGGGCGCGCAGAAAGGCATCCACCTCGCGCAGGGGCACGCGGGCGGCCAGGGCCCGCAGCTGCCCCAGCCATTCGCGGTGGACGACGCCCTCCTCGGCGCCCGTCGCCGCCAGCAGCACGTCGCGCCAGGCTGCCTGCCAGATGTCCAGCACCGCCCAGAGCCGCTCGCCGAAGCGGGCGGCGGGAGCGGGCGGGGCGTCCTCCTCGCCCCCGCGATCGCGTGCTTCGGCGGCGAAGAGCTGGGCCAGCTCCTCGGCCAGGGCCAGGCGGCGGGGCAGCGGCATCTCGGCCAGGGAGAGGGCCCGCTCCGCCTCCTCTCGTCGCCGGCGGCGCAGGTCGGGGTCGCGGGCCAGCGTCAGGGCCAGCCCGGGCCTCCCCTCGCTCCAGCGGGCCAGGCGCTCCGCCTCCTCGGGCGAGAGGCCCTCGGCGGCCAGTGCTTCGGCCAGTTCGCCCACCGGCGCCGCGCCCAGGGCCGTCCGCTGGCAGCGGGAGCGGATGGTGGGCAGGAGGGCCGTCTCGCGGGCGGTGACCAGCACCAGCACCGTGTCGGGGGGCGGCTCCTCCAGCGTCTTCAGGAAGGCGTTCTGGGCCTCCAGGTTCATGGCGTCGGCGGGGTCCACGATGGCCACCCGCGTCCGTCCCTCGAAGGGCTTGAGGGAGAGGGCCCGCTCCAGCTCCCGCACCTGGCCGATGCGTATCTCGCGGTGGCCGGGCTCCACCGTCAGCAGGTGCAGGTCGGCGTGCAGGCGCTCCTGGACGCGCCGGCACTGGCGACAGGCGAGGCAGGGGCGCTCGTCCGGGCCCGACTGGCAGTTGAGGGCCTGGGCCAGGCGCAGGGCGAGGGTGCCCTTGCCCACGTGGGCCGGCCCGACCAAGAGGTGGGCATGGGCCAGCCGGCCCTGCTGCAGGGCGGCGACCAGGGCCCGCACCGCCCGCCCCTGGCCGATGAGGCCCCAGTCCCTCACTCCGGCGGCCAAAGCTCGCAGCGCAGCAGGTCGTCGTAGGTCTCGCGGCGGTGCACCAGCCGCGCCTGGCCGTCGCGCACGAAGACGATGGCCGGGCGCAGCGAGGCGTTGTAGTTGCTGGCCATGGCCGGGGCGTAGGCGCCCGCCGCCGGCACCGCCAGCACGTCGCCCGGCTGCAGGGGCGGCAGGTCGGCGTCCCACAGCAGCACGTCGCCCGACTCGCAGTATTTGCCCGCCACCGTCACCCGCTCCCGCCGGTCGTCCAGGGGGCGGTTGGCCAGGAGCGCCGAATAGCGGGCGCCGTAGAGGGCCGGGCGGATGTTGTCGGCCATCCCCCCGTCCACCGCGACGTAACGTCTGACGCCGGGAACATCCTTCCAGGCGCCGACGGTGTAGAGGGCGACACCCGCCCGGGCCACGATGGCCCGCCCGGGCTCCACCGTCAGCCGTGGCAGGGGCAGGCCGTGGCGACGGCACCCCTCCCGCAGCGCCCCGACGATGGCCTCGGCGTAGGCCGACAGGGGCGGCGGCGGCTCCTGGGGCAGATACTGGGCGGCGAAGCCACCGCCCACGCTCAGCTCCCGCAGCTCCAGGCCGTGGCGCTCGCCCATGGCGGCGGCGAACTCCAGGACGATGGCCGTGGCCTCGCGGTAAGGCTCCAGCTCGAAGATGGGCGAACCCAGGTGGAAGTGCAGGCCCACCAGCTCCAGGGAGGGGGACGCCAGCGCCTCCCTCACCGCCTCCTCGGCCTGGCCGGTGGCGATGGGGAAGCCGAACTTGCTGTCCAGCACGCCGGTGGTGGTCTTGACGTGGGTGTGGGGGTCCACCCCCGGCGAGACGCGCAGTAGCACCCGCTGGCGGCGGCCGACGCTTTCGGCCAGCCGTGAGAGGAGGGCCAGCTCGTGGAAGTTGTCGGCCACCACCTGCCCCACGCCGTAGGCCAGGGCCTCGGCCAGCTCGTCCTCGCCCTTGTTGTTGCCGTGGAAGTAGATGGCCTCGGGCGGGAAGCCCACCGAGGCGAGGAAGGCCAGCTCTCCCCCCGAGACCACGTCCGCGCCCAGCCCCTCCTCCATCAGCAGGGCGGCCAGCGCCCGGCCGATGTAGGCCTTGCAGGCGTAGACCACCCGCACGTCGGGGTGGCGGGCGGCGAACTCCTGGCGGAAGGCGCGGCACATGTGCCGCAGCGTCTCCTCGTCGAAGACGTAGAGGGGGGTGCCGAAGCGTCGGGCCAGCTCCACGGCGTCGCAGCCGCCGATGGCCAGGTGGCCGGCGCCGTTGACGGCGGCGGTGACGGGCAGGACGTCCTTCAGCTCCTCGACGGCGTTCACGGGGCGCTCCCGGGCGGCGTCCTAGGCGGGGACGTAGCGGGCCTCGGCGCCCTCGCCCTGGCGGGCCACCCGCCCCTCGTCCAAGAGCTTGTGCAGGTGGGCCTCCACCTGCCTGCGGGCCATGGGCAGGATGCGGCGGTCCAGCTCCGGGTAGATGGCCCGCACCAGATCCATCACCGTCCCCTTGCCCTGGGCGAGCAGGGACAGTATCTGCTGCTCCCGCTCCAGCCGGTGGTCTATCAGCTCCTGCAGCTTGCGCCCGGCGTCCTTCACCGGCGGGCCGTGGCCGGGCAGCAGCAGGGCGGCGCCCAGGCCCTTCAGCCGCTCCAGGGAGCGCAGGTAGAGGGCCATGTCGCCGTGGGGCGGCGGCGAGACGGCCACCGTCCCCAGCCCCAGGGCGGTGTCGCCGGTGAAGAGGGCGCCCTCCTCCCGCAAGAGCAGGCAGAGGGAGCCCATGGTGTGGCCGGGGGTGTGGACTGCCTGCAGGGTGAGGGAGCCCACCGCGATGGTGTCGCCGTCGTGCAGGAAGGCGGCGCCGGCGGCGGCCCGGGCCGCCTCGCGACGGAACTCGCGCGCCCGCCGCGCCCACTCCTCCTGCCCCTCGGGGGTCTCCAGGTCCTGGGGCGCCTCGGTCTGCCAGTCGCGCAGGAAGGGCTCCTCCTGGGGGTGCAGCAGCACCTGGGCGCCGGTGGCCTCGGCCAGGCGGGCGGCGCCGCTGGCGTGGTCGAAGTGGTGGTGGGTGAGGACGATGTAACGCAGGCGCAGCCCCGGCACCCCCCGCAGGAACTCGATGCGCGCCCCCACCGACTCCTCGTCGGCGAAGCCGCTGTCCACCAGCGCCCCCTCGTCGCCGTCGCTCACCAGGTAGACGTTGGGCGCCAGGGGGCCGATGTAGAAGGGCGGCCTGGCCGCCAGCACCCGCACGTGGTCGCTTACCTGCCTGACCTCCAAGGCCCGCCTCCCGAGGTGCTTCAGGCCAATGGTATCATAGGGGCCGACGAGGGAGGAACGCGATGCAGGCATACGAGGACGGCGCCCTGCGCCTGCTGCGCATCGGCCCCCTGGGGCCCTTCGCCAACAACGCCTACGTGGTGGCCGACCGCCACTCGGGCCAGGCCCTGCTGGTGGACATGCCCGCCGAGGGCGAGCGGGTGCTCGCCGCCCTGGAGGGCCTGCAGGTGACGGCCATCGTCCTCACCCACACCCACCCCGACCACTGGCAGAGCTACGACCTGCTCAAAGGGGCCACCGGCGCCCCCGTCCTCTGCCACCCCGACGAGGTCATCCTGCCCCGCGACCGCCGCGACGGCCCCCTGGCCGACGGCCAGGAGCTGGCGGTGGGCTCCCTGCGCGTGCGGGTCATCCACACCCCCGGCCACACGCCGGGCAGTTGCTGCTTCCTGGTGGGGCGCTATCTGCTCACGGGCGACACCCTCTTCCCGGGCGGGCCGGGCCACTCCCGCACGCCCCAGGACCTGCAGCAGGAGATCGCCTCCATCACCGGGAAGCTCTACGCGCTGCCCGACGAGGTGCTGGTGCTGCCGGGCCACGGCGAGGGCACCACCATCGGCCAGTCGAAGCGGGAGTATGCCGTCTTCGCCTCGCGCCCGCACCCACCCGACCTTTGCGGCGACGTCCTCTGGGAGTCCTCCTGAGGCATGGGCATCTTCACCGGCATCGTCGAGGAGGTGGGGACGGTGGTGGAGGCGGAGCGGGGGCGCCTGCGCATCGCCTGTCGCATCTGCCTGGAGGGGACGCGCCCCGGCGACTCCATCGCCGTCAACGGCGTTGACCTGACGGTGGCCGAACTGGACGGCGGCTCGCTGCTCTTCCACGTTATGCCCGAGACCTACCGTCGCAGCAACCTGGCCGACCTGGTGCCGGGCGACCCGGTGAACCTGGAGCGGGCGCTGACGCCCCTCTCCCGCCTCTCGGGACACCTGGTGCGGGGGGTGGTGGAGGCCACCGGCGTGCTGCTGGCGCTGGAGCCGGAGGAGGACGCCGTCATCGCTCGCTACGGCGCCCCGCCCGACATCCTGCGCTACGTGGTGGTGAAGGGGCCCATCGCCGTGGACGGCGTCTCGCTCACGGTCATCGAGCGCAGCCGCGACGCCTTCGCCGTCTCCCTGGTGCGCTACACCCAGGAGCACACCAACCTGGTGCGCCGGCGCCCCGGCCAGCGGGTGAACCTGGAGACGGACATCGTCGCCCGCTACGTGGAGCAACTGCTGCGCGAGCGCCCAGTCCCCGACGTCTGAGGCTTGCTGTATACTGGGGCTGAGCCACTCGACGGGAGCGCGAGAGCTGAAGGAAGAACGGGAGGGCCCAGACTTCAACGCGGCCGGGGGTGAACTCTCCTTGGGCCTGGCCAGCATCGAAGAGGCCATCGAGGAATACCGCCAGGGACGCTTCGTCATCATCCTGGACAACGAGGACCGGGAGAACGAGGGCGACCTGACCATACCCGCCCAGCACGTCACGGCGGAGCACATCGCCTTCATGCTCCGCCACACCAGCGGCATCATCTGCGTGCCCATGACCGGCGAGCGGCTGGAGGAGCTGCAGATCCCCATGATGGTCAACCAGAACTCCTCCCGCTACAGCACCGCCTTCACCGTGTCGGTGGACGCCCGCTACAACGTCACCACCGGCGTCTCGGCCCACGACCGCGCCCAGACCATCCGCGTGCTCATAGATCCCAAGACGCGGCCGCCCGACCTGGTGATGCCCGGCCACGTCTACCCGCTGCGGGCGCGGGAGGGGGGCGTGCTGGTGCGGGCCGGCCACACCGAGGCGGTGGTGGACCTGTGCCGGCTGGCCGGCCTCTACCCGGCCGGCGTCCTCTGCGAGCTGATGAACCGCGACGGCACCATGATGCGCTGGCCCCAGATCCGCCGCTTCGCCCAGCGCCACCGCATCAAGGTCATCAGCATCAACCAGCTCATCCGCTACCGCATGCAGCGGGAGCGGCTGGTGGAGCGGGTGGCCGAGGCGCGGCTGCCCACCCGCTACGGCGAGTTCCGGGCCATCGCCTACCGCAGCGCCGTGGACGCCAACGAGCACCTGGCCCTGGTCATGGGCGACATCACCACCCCGGAGCCGGTGCTGGTGCGCGTCCACAGCCAGTGCGTCACCGGCGACGTCTTCGGCAGCATGCGCTGCGACTGCGGCGAGCAGGTGGAGCTGGCCCTGGAGCGCATCGCCCAGGAGGGGCGGGGCGTCTTCCTCTACATGCGGCAGGAGGGGCGGGGCATCGGCCTCTGCAACAAGGTGCGGGCCTACTCCCTGCAGGACGCCCACGGCCTGGACACGGTGGAGGCCAACGAGGCCCTGGGCTTCCCGCCCGACCGCCGCGACTACGGCATCGGTATGCAGATCCTGGTAGACCTGGGCGTGCGGCGCATGCGCCTGCTGACCAACAACCCGGCCAAGCGGGCCGGCCTGGAAGGCTACGGCCTGGAGATCGTGGAGCGGGTGCCCATCCAGCCCACCGTCACCCCCTACAACCGCCGCTACCTGGAGGCCAAGCGCGACAAGCTGGGCCACCTCATCGAGATGCCCTTCTAGGGGGCACCCTTGGGCAGGGTCTGGCAGGGGCGCGCCTGGGGCGAGGGCCTCTCCCTCGCCGTGGTGGTGGCCCGCTTCAACGAGGACGTGACCCGCCGCCTGCTGGAGGGCGCCCTGGAGGCCCTGGCCCAGCACGGCGTCCCCCCCGAGCGGGTGGACGTGGTCTGGGTGCCCGGCTCCCTGGAGCTGCCGGTGGTGGCCAGGGAGCTGGGCAAGAGCGGGCGCTACCACGCCATCATCGCCCTGGGCTGCGTCATCCAGCACGAGACGCGCCACTTCGACCTGGTGGCCCAGGGCGCCACCCTGGGGCTGGTGCAGGCGGCACTGGAGAC
>FWWL01006315.1_pt1 | contig 10211 bp, 6 predicted proteins | sample 2228331 | NCBI WGS metagenome assembly FWWL01 (sample SAMEA103939775, study PRJEB20133) | metagenome
GGCCGAAGGCCGCCAGCGCCAAAACCCCTCCGCCTTTGTCCCTTTCCCCCCTGTGCTACGCTTTGCGGGGAAGGGAATTCGTGCGGGGATGCTTACAGGCAGCAACTCTGTCTGCACGAAGTTTGAACATGAGCCCGTGGCTTTCACGCCATCATCCGAAGGGAAAAAGAGAGGGAGATGCGGCTGGCGGCCTTGCCGCCCATGGCAATCCCTGACTTCTATTGGTGAAGTCGCTTGCCCCGAATCGCGCGTTGCCCAATTGCCGATCGCAGATTATGAGTTATAATTCTCTGTAGAGATTTATCCCGGCGCAATTGCTCGGCCGCCCCCGGGTCTATGCCTGCTGATTATAGACCGGTTATGAGCGCAGAGGACGGGGTTTTGTGAGGGCGGCGAAGCCGCCCCCCCATCCCTTTGCCAGCAGAGGAGATAGCCTAACGTGGCCGATGGTTGAACAGTTACATTCTGGCTAAGGAGCAGAGAATGGAAATCGTCTGGTACGGACTGAACTGTTTCCGGCTGACGGAACGGGGGATGGCGACCGTGGTCACCGACCCGTACAGCCCGGAGGTCGGGCTGACCCTCCCCCGCCCGAAGGCAGATGTTGTGACCATCAGTCGGGACGTCCCCGAATGCAACGCCGCGCGCTCCGTGCGCGGCCCCTTCCGGGTACTGGATACCCCCGGCGAGTACGAGATCGGCGGCGTCTTCATCACCGCCATCCCCGCCTACGCCGATAAGAAAAAGAGCGCCCTGAGCACCGTTTTCCACTTTGACTATGACGGCCTGACCGTATGCCACCTCGGCCATCTGGGCCAGGTGCCGACGCAATCCCAGGTGGAGGCGCTGGGGCCGGTGAACATACTGCTCATCCCGGTCGGAGGGGATGGAGGGCTCACGCCTGCCGAGGCTTCGGAGGTCATCAGCCTGATAGAGCCCTCCATCGTCATTCCGATGTGGTACAAAATCCCCGGCCTGACCCTCTCCCTGGGCCCCCTGAGCCGCTTCCTGAAGCAGATGGGGGTGGAAAAAGCGGAACCTCAGGACTCCCTGAAGGTCAGTCGGGGGAACCTCCCGGAGGAGACGGAGATCGTCGTCCTGGCGCCCAAACTGGAGTAAAGAGTTCTTCTGCTCCCGGCGGGTCGCAGACTCGCCGGTCACCGAACACGGGTTGTCCTGCTGCCCAGACTGGAGTAAAGGAGGGAGAATGACTCCGGACGAACTGATCCAGCGACTGCACTGGTTGGGGCACGACAGTTTCCGGCTGGACGGCCCCCCCGTCATATACTTTGACCCCTGGAAACTCCAGGGAAAACCGCCGGTTGCCGACCTGATTCTGGTGAGCCACGAGCACTTTGACCACTGCTCGCCGGAGGATGTGGAGAAGATCCGCGGGCCGAACACCGTCATCCTGGCCGGGGGCGAGGCGGCGAAGCAACTGAAGGGCGCCCGCGCCGTCCGCCCTGGCGACCGCCTGACGGTGGCGGGGGTGGAAGTGGAAGCGGTACCGGCCTACAATGTGAACAAGTTCCGCGCCCCCGGCCTGCCCTTCCATCCCCCAAGCGCCGGGCACGTCGGCTATGTGGTCACTGTGCAGGGGGTACGGGTCTACTTCGCCGGGGATACCGACGCCATCCCCGAGATGGCCCGGATCGCCTGCGACGTGGCGCTGCTGCCGGTCAGCGGGACGTATGTGATGACGGTGGAGGAGGCGGTGGAAGCGGCCGGGACCCTCTCCCCGCAGATCGTCGTCCCGATGCACTACGGCGCCGGGATCGGCACCCCGCAGGACGGCCAGCGGTTCGCCGCCCTCTATTCGGGCCGTACGGTGGTCCTCACCCCGGGAGGAAGCGCATGAATCGGCCTCCGGAAGAGTCCAGCGTCCTCCCCGCCGGGGAATCCGTCCCCGCTGCCGAACCCCGCCGCCGACGACGCCGCCGGGGACAGGTCACGGTGTTTCCCAACTGGTGCAAGGGATGCGGGCTGTGTGTGGCCTTCTGCCCGCTGAAAGTCCTGGAGCAGACCGAGGACGGGCGGGTTATCGTGGCCTACCCCGATCGATGCACCGCCTGCCGCTGGTGCGAGTTGCACTGCCCGGATTTTGCCATCTTCGTCCGGGAAATGGAGGGAGAGGAATGAGCCCTGTGCTGATGCAAGGCGACGAAGCCTGCGCCGAGGGGGCGATCGCCGCCGGATGCACCTTCTTCGCCGGATATCCCATCACCCCGGCCACCGAGATCGCTGAACACATGGCCCGGAGGCTCCCGCAGGTGGGCGGCGTCTTCATCCAGATGGAGGACGAAATCGCCTCCATCTCCGCGGTCATCGGCGCGGCGGTCGGCGGGGCGAAAGCGATGACGGCCACCTCCGGCCCCGGTTTCAGCCTGATGCAGGAGAACATCGGCTACGCGGCGATGGCCGAAATCCCCTGCGTCATCGTGGACGTCCAGCGCCTCGGTCCGGCCACAGGCCGTCCTACCAGCCCGGCCCAGGGAGACGTGATGCAGGCCCGCTGGGGCTCCCATGGCGATTACCCGATCATCGCCCTATCCCCGGCGTCGGTGCGGGAAGCCTTTGATCTGACGGTTGTCGCCTTCAACTTCGCGGAAAGGTACCGCACGCCGGTCATCCTGCTGATGGACGAGGTGGTCGGGCACATGCGGGAAGGGGTGGAACTTCCCGACCCCGCGACGGTCCCGCGCGTGGAGCAGGAGGAGACACTGGTCCCGCCGGAGTGGTACAAGCCCTATGAGAACCTCCCCTCCGACATTCCGCCCCTGATCCCCTTCGGGCGCGGCTACCGTTACCACATCACCGGCCTGCACCACGACGAGCGGGGCTACCCCACCGAGCGGCCCGACGAGATCAACCCCTGGCTGGAGCGTATCTTCCGCAAAATCCAGCGCAACCTCTCCGACATCCTGCTCTACGAAGAGGACGGGGTGGAAGGGGCGCGGACGCTGGTCATCGCCTATGGCGCGACGGCCCGGTCGGCCCGCCACGCGGTGAAGATCGCCCGCCAGCGGGGCCGGAAGGTGGGCTTCCTGCAACTGAAGACCATCTGGCCTTTTCCGGAGGAGGTGGTGGAACTGGCGGCCCGCAGGGCCCATCGGGTCATCGTCCCGGAAATGAACCTGGGGCAACTGGCGCTGGAGGTGGAGCGGGTGGTTGGTCGCGAGCGGGTGCGGCGGGTCAACCGCGCCGACGGCGAAATGATCAAGCCCTCCGAAATCCTGGCCGCCATGTCCTGACCCCCACTACCGACTACCGACTACCGACTGCTAACTACCGACTACCGACTACCGACTACCGACTGCTAACTACCGACTACCGACTGCCGACTGCTAACTACCGACTACCGACTACCGACTACCGACTGCTAACTACCGACTACCGACTGCCGACTACCGACTATTCATGCACATCGCCATTGACTACACTGCAGCGGTCCAGCAGCGGGCCGGGATCGGGCGGTACACCCGCGAACTGGTCGGCGCGCTGTTGCGGTTGGAGGAGGCGCGGGAAGCGCACCGGTACACCCTCTTTGCGGCGGCGGGCGGGAGGACGGCATCCGTGGGGGAATTTCCTCCCGCTGTCCGCCGCCGCTTCCTGCCGCTGAACGACGAGTGGGTCGCCCGGCTCTGGCATCGGGCCCGCCTGCCCATCCCGGTGGAGACATTCACCGGCCCGATAGACCTCTTCTATTCTCCGGACTTCGTCCTTCCCCCCACCCGCCCTCGCACCCGTACCCTCCTGACCGTCCACGACCTCTCGTTTCTGCGCTACCCGGACCACTTCGTCCCCAAACTGGTGCAGTACCTGAGCCGGGTGGTGCCGGAGTCGGTGAGGCGGGCCGACCGGGTGCTGGCCGATTCAGAGGCCACCCGCGCGGACCTGGTGGACCTCCTGGGGACGCCGCCGGAGAAGGTGGAGGTTCTGTATAGCGGCGTGGACGAGCGCTTCCGGCCGGAGGGGGAGCCGGGGGAGAGGGAACGGCTGCGCGCCCGCTACGGGCTGGACCGGCCCTACGTTCTCTCCGTGGGGACGATCCAGCCGCGCAAGAACTACATTCGCCTGATCCGGGCCTTTGCCCGCCTGCCGGTCTCCGGGGTGATGCTGGTGATCGCCGGGGCGCGGGGATGGCTCTACGAGGAGGTTCTGGCGGAGGCGGCGCGGCAGGCGGAGCGGGTGCGCATCCTGGGGTTTGTGGAGGACGAGGACCTGCCCGCCCTGTACCGGGGCGCGTCGCTCTTCGTGTTTCCGTCGTTCTACGAGGGGTTCGGGCTACCCGTGCTGGAGGCGATGGCCTGCGGGGTGCCGGTGGTCTGCTCCTGCGCTTCCAGTTTGCCGGAGGTGGCGGGGGACGCCGCGCTGCTGGTGGACCCGCACGATGAGGAGGGGCTGCGGGAGGCGATGGAGCGGGCGCTGGAGGATGAGGGGCTCCGTCGGGAGATGACGGCGCGGGGGCGGGCGCGCGCCGCCGCCTTCACCTGGGAGCGGGCGGCGCGGGGGTTGATGGCCGCGTTCGCGGAGGTGGGGATAAGGCGTAAAAAGTAAAAAGTAAAACGTAAAACGTAAAGTGTAAAGCGTAAAGCGTAAAGAGGGGGGCGACCTGCGACCCCTGCGACCTGCGACCCTTGCGACCTGCGCCCCTGCGCCTTTTACTCCCCCAGCACCCGCCGGATCACCGCAGCCAGGTGCTCCACCTCAAAGGGCTTGCGGATGATTTCCTGCACCCCCGCCTGGCGAACCCGGTCCACCTCCGCGTCCTCGCCGTAACCGGTCATCGCGATGGCCTTCAGCGCGGGGTTCCGCTTCCGCAGGGCCTCCACCAGCGCCGCGCCTCCCATCCCCGGCATCACCACATCGGTGAGAACCAGGTCTACCTGTTCCGCAGCGTAAATCTCCAGCGCCTGCCGGCCGTTCTCGGCCTCCAGCACCCGGTAGCCCAGTTGCTCCAGCACTGTCCGTCCCGCCGCGCGCAGAGGGGCGCTATCCTCCACCAGCAGGACGGTCTCCCCCCGACCCATCACTGCGGATATTCCTGCCTCCGCTTCCTCGCACGCGACGGCCTCCTCGCAGAAGGGCAGGTAGACCCGGAAGGTCGTCCCTTTCCCCACCTCCGTCTCCACACCGATAGCGCCGCCGTGTTGCTGGATGATGCCGTACACCTGGGCCAGCCCCAGCCCGGTTCCCAGGCCGCGCGGCTTGGTGGTGAAGAACGGCTCAAAGATGCGGGGCAGCACCTCCGGTGGGATACCGGTACCGGTGTCGGTGACCTCCAGGCAAACCCATTCCCCAGGCTCCATACCGGCCACCGGCGGGCTTTCCCCCGGCTTCAGGGTGAGCCGGGAGAGGCCCAGGCGGATTTCCCCGCCCTCCGGCATCGCGTCCCGGGAGTTGAGCACCATGTTGACCACCGCCTGCCGAATGCGGGTGGGGTCAGCGTGGATGGGAAACGGCCCCCCTTCCGCTTTCAGTTGCAGCCGAATGTTCTCCGGGATCGTCCGCTCCAGGACCCGCACCAGTTCCTTCAGGAACGGCAACAGGTCCATCGGCTGGGCTTCCATCGGCGCGCGGCGGCTGAAATCCAGCACCTGCTGGACCAGGCGGGTCGCTTGATGGGATTCGCCGATGATGACCTCCAGGGACCGGGCCAGGTCATCGGGCAGGCGGGGATCTCCCCGCGCCATCTGTGCGTAGAGGATAATCGTGGTGAGCAGATTGTTGAAATCATGGGCGATGCCGCTGGCCAGTTGTCCCACCGCGGCCAGCCGTTCCTGCTGTTCCAGCTGGGCCTGGAGTTCCCGCTCCCGGGTCACCTCGTGGATGACCAGTACCCACCCGCCGCCCGGTGGGACCCCGGAGATCGGCCGCGACGCCACCCGGAAGACCCGCGGGGGACGATCGGGAACCGTGACCTCATGCCAGGTCTCTCCGTTCCGGCGGGCCAGAAGGTGGGTCAGGGGACAGTCGGCCAGGGCAGTGAGCACATCGCCTGCACGGGCATCCGTCAGGACGGGGAGCATCGCTTCCGCCGCCGGGTTGGTCAGCAGGATGCGCCCGTCGCTGTCCAGGAGCAGAATCCCTTCGGGGAGGTTCTCCACCAGCGCGGCCAGCCGCTGTTCCTCTGCCTCCAGCGCTTCCCGCAGGCGGGCCTGATAGAGGGCCAGGGCCAGTTGGGCAGAGACCTCCTGCAGGATTTCCACGTGCTCCGTCGTGAAGGCTTCGGGGGAGGCGGAGGCAACGGCAAGCCAGCCCAGCAACTCCTCCTGTGCGATCAGGGGCATCGCAATGTACGAGCGCACGCCGGCCTGCAGGAGCAACGCATCGGATGGAGGAAGTGGGGAAAGGGAGCGAATATCGGGGACGAAGATCAACTCCCCCCGCTGGCTGGCCTGGATCAGTGCATCCACACCGACTAAGGGGATGCGGGTACCGGGGGTGATGCGAATCTGGATGTCGGCATCTCCGGCCAGGACAACCGCCTCGCTGGTGGCCCGCTCCCATATCACCACTCCAGCCCCATTACCGGGCACCAGACGGCGGATATACTGTAACGCCTCACCGGCGACTTCCTGGGGGGATTGGGCGACCAGGACCGCCATATCCAGGGCCCGCAGTCCCTGCAGCCGCGCCGCGTAGCGCCGCAGCGCCTCTTCGGCCTGTTTGCGCGCAGAGATGTCGGTGAAGACGGCCAGGGAGCCCACAAAACGGCCCGTCTGATCAAAGCGGGGGACACCGCTGACCAGCACCGGCACCCGCTGCCCGTCCTTCCGCAGTAGTTCCAGTTCATAGCGGTCGCGGACCCCCCGCCTCCGCCTTCGGGTTGCCGCCCGCACGATGGCGCGCTGATCGGGCGGCGTAATGGCGTTGTAATGCTGGCCGATCAGTTCCTGCGGTTCGTACCCCAGGAGCGCCGCGGCTGCCGGGTTGACAAACGTCATTTGCCCCGCGTCGTCCGTGATGATAATGCCCTCGGCCAGCGACTGGACAATCTCCGCATTGAACGAGGCCCACCGACGGGCCTCCTGATAAAGGCGGGCGTTCTGAATGCTCAGGCCGATCTGGTTCGCCGCCGTTTGCAGCAGAGCGACGTCCTCGGGCGTGTATGCGCCGCGCCGGTAACTCTGCACCTCCAGAAGGCCGATGACCTGTCCTTCCACAACCATTGGGACGTAGAGGGCCGAGAGTGGGCGCTCTCCTCCCCCGATGAGCATCGCCTGCCCGCTTGCGTGGGCGGGGGACAGGTCGGGGATGATTTCGGGCTGAGCGGTGGCGATGGCCCGGCTCCGGCCGGCCGGCGCGTCGGGCACGTGGGTCAGCGGCGGGAACTGGCCCACATCCAGTTCCGTCTCCCCCTCAACCATAAAGGCAGCAGTGATGACCTGCCGCTCGGCGTCAAAGAGGGAAATCCCGAAGATGGGAGCATCCACCAGTTTCCGCACGCCGTCCCGCGCAATACGGTAAACGGTGGGGAGGTCCAGAGTTGCGGCCAGGGCCTGCCCCATCTCGTTGATGAGGGACAGCTGTTCGGCGCGGCGCTGGGCCGCTTCGCGGGCACGGGTGGCGGCGATGGTGGCCGCGGCCTGCTGGGCAAAAAGTGTCAGCAGGCGCAGGTCGTCTTCGGAGAAAGCGACCTGTCCCGGCGCCCGGGCAACGGAAAGCACCCCGATGGGCTCCTCCTGCCAGATCAGAGGGACCGCGGCGACCGCCCCAACCGGCTGGCCGTCAAATTGAGGGCTGTGTCCTTCCCAGGAAGCGTAGTCGTCCACCTTCATCGGCTGGCGCGTTGAGAGCACCCGGCCGGAGAGGCCTTCCCCAGGCCGCAGACGGACCCCGACGTTCATCTGGCCGATCCCCTGGCCCACGACCCATTCCAGTTCGTCGGCGGCGGGGTCGTAGAGAGAGATGCCACCCCCGCGGGCGTGGAGGAGCGCCATGGCCCGCCGCAGGACGGTGCTCAGCAGTTCGTCCAGGGAGCCCACCGCGGCCAGGCGCAGTGCGTTGTCGTGCAGGGCGGTCAGTTCCTGCACCCGCCGGGCCAGTTCGCTGAAGAGACGGGCGTTTTCCAGGGCGACGGCCAGTTGATCGGCCAGCGCGCCGATCGCCTCCAGCGCGACCAGGTCAAAGGCGTCGGGCGTCGTCGCCTGGATATCCAGCACACCCAGAACCCGATCGCCATGCTTCACCGGTACGGCCAGTTCCGAACGGGTGTGGGGGAGAGTTTCGTAGGGGAGATAACGCGGATCCCGGCGCACATCGGGGATCAGAATCGGCCGTCCGGTCTGGGCGACGGTGCCGATAATGCCCTGCCCCAATTCCAGACGGTAGCCCAGGGGCGGCTGCCCATCCTCATATCCGCCGTAGCCCGCGGCGAGGACCAGCCCGGCGTCGGTGAGCAGGAAGACGTTCACGTTGTACGCATCCGTTACCGACTGGATGGTCTGCACCACTTCCTGAAGCAACGCCCCCTGTTCCAGAATGGCGGCCATTCGCCGGGCGGGCCGGGCAACGGCGCGCAGTCCCGTCACCAGGCGACGGGTCTGCTCCTCGGCCAGTTGCCGCTCCCTCTCCAGACGAATGGTGTGCAGGGCGAAGGCAATATCCGAAGCGACCTCCCGAAGAAGGTCGGTTTCCACCGGGTCACCGGCGAATCGGGTCGGGCTACGGACACTTAGCACTCCGTATACCCGCTCTCCATGCCGGAGCTGGAGGGTGAGAGTCTGCCAGTCCGGAAGCGGGAGATAGGCCGGGCAATCCGCACAGGCGGCGTGGGGGGGATCGGTCACGACGATGGACTCCCCTTCCAGCGCCCGCCGGGCGCAGAGGGGCGGGTCTCCCGCCTCCCAGCGTTCCAGCACTGTCGGGAGGGCGTCCTCTTTCAGCCCGGCGGCCGCCGCGGCTGTGATGTGCCCCGCATCATCCAGCGCCACACACCATGCCGTCAGATACCCGCGGGTCTCTATCAGATTCTCGCAGACGCGCCGGAGCAATCGCTGGGGGTCTTTCTCCCGCACGATAGTCTGGTTGACGTTACGGATAGCCCGGAGGAGGGCAGTGAGGTGTCCGATTGCATCCTCGGCCCTGCGCCGCTCCGCCAGGTCGTCCATCCAGCGCTGCAGTTGTGCTCCCGCATCTGCTCCGCGGGGGAACTCCTCTCCGGGAATGTGGTGCGGGTTCTCGTATACCCGGCCACCGAAGGCGGCGAGGGGGTGCACGGACAGGATATCGCGCAGGAAGTCCGGCGCGAATTGCCGCCGGTCGTACTGGCAGAGGGCGACAACGGGCAGATCGGGGAGGAGGTCATTCACCCGGGCTTCGTAGGAGAGGACGTGTTCCGTGCCGGGCCTTTCCCGGAGCACCCAGGCCATCTCACCGGTGATCCGCAGGCCGGTGTATCCTTCCGCCAGCGCCTGTTCCGTCGCTTTTCGGAGAAGGGCCAGCATCCGCTCCGGGTCAAAAACGCCGTCCTGAAGGTACGTCTCGTCCGCGGTGAGGAAAGAGAGTTGCCCTCGCGCGGTGATCGCCTCCACATCCACTCCGCTGCTCCGGAGATACTCCAGAATCGTCTCGGCGGAATGGGCGGCGGTAATATACACCAGTTTCTCCTTGTGCTCCAGTCCCTGGAGGAGAAACGATGTGGTCAGCGTGCGGTGCTCTTCCTCACTTTCGTAGAACCAGCAGGTATGGGAGGAGGGGAGAAAGGGAGAAGCCGCCCCGATAACAGACTGTATCCTGGTCATATTTTCTCTACGCTTATGTCAGATGTCCCATTATTGACCTTCGCGCGTCAAAAGAGACAGCGCAACGCTGTATCTGTCATCGGAGGAGTTTTGAGGGGGAATAGGGGGTTTGCGCGGCGGCGAAGCCGCTGTACAAACTCCGCCCTTCACCTTCTCGTGACACGGAGGCGCCTACGGCGTTTCTTTTTAAACACGAAAACCAAAAGTGAGCATGTTGCTGTTTAATTATACTCTCTTTCATCTGGAAAGCAAGCCCCTGGGCTGCTGAAGTTCGGACTTGAGTTGGGACAGGGTACTCCGGCAAACCATCTTGCGGATTTTCCAGCTCCGCCCGACGCTAAACCGTCGGGCTCAGAGCGAAAGCCCCTTCGGGGCTGTTAGTGGCAAGCCACGAAGCGCAGCGGGAAGGGCAATGTATGCGTCGCCCTTACCAGCCTGCGAAGCAGGGTTATTTCACCCTCCGGC
>FWWL01010919.1_pt1 | contig 10205 bp, 13 predicted proteins | sample 2228331 | NCBI WGS metagenome assembly FWWL01 (sample SAMEA103939775, study PRJEB20133) | metagenome
TATTCTGAAATTCAAATGAATAATTTAAACCAGCTTTTTGAAAAATTCAAAATAGAAAGCACATATTAACTCTTTCAAGCTAACAAAACCTAAATTTTTTATGATGCCAGTATTATGACGATCGTATTTTTATTGTTACCCGGCAAAGGAAACTAAACAACTGAACCACTGATCTACTAATTTCACACTCATCTTAAATCCTCTCCCATCTAGAAAGAGGAAGTTTACTAAATTACCAGATAACTAATTAATATCTGTTTTTATCTTTTTTATAAAATATTTTGTATGAAGAAGTTTTTTGGAATTTTAATATCATTTTTGATTTTAGTTTCCTGTGCAACTGTAAGAGAAACAAATAGAAAAAGAATAATGCTTATAAGTGAAAGTGAAGAGATAGAAATGGGAGAGAAAGCATTTAGCGATATTCTTTCTAAATCAAAAGTTATAAAATCAGGGAAAGAGTTTGATGCTATTGAAAGGGTCGGGAGAAAACTTGCGTCGGTTAGTGGGAAAAATTATAACTGGGAGTTTAAGCTTGTTGAAGATAACCAGGTAAATGCTTTTTGTCTGCCAGGTGGAAAGATAGTTTTTTATACCGGTATTATGCCATTGCTTGAAAACGATGATGAGATAGCTGTGGTTATGAGTCATGAGATAGCACACGCTATTTTAAGACATGGTGCTGAGAGGATGAGCCAGCAGATTCTTGTTGAAACAGGAGCAAATATACTTTCTGTTTTTCTTGAAGGAAAATCTAAGGAGACTCAGGATATTTTCTATTCAGCTTATGGTTTTGGAAGTGCCATCGGAATACTTCTTCCTTACTCAAGAAAGCATGAGTTTGAGGCTGATTATGTTGGTTTAAAGCTAATGTATAAAGCAGGTTATGATATAAATGCTGCTCTGATTTTCTGGGAGAAGATGAAAAAATTAAGTGAAAAACAGCCTAAGATACCTAACTTTTTGTCAACCCACCCTTCAGATGAGGAACGTATAGAACATCTCCAAGTTAAAATCAAAGAAATTTTAAATAACTATAACTGAGTAGGTTGTTATTTTGCTTTTTCATATAAAAATTTAACAAAATTACCCCACCCACTTTCTTTTGAAAATTTAAAATAGTTGTAAGGAGCTTTTAATAAGGAGTCTATTCTTTGAGGTGTTATATTTGCGTTAACTGGGGGGAAATATGCACTTACTCCATAGGCAAGTTCAAGCGGTTTTCCTGTTATTTCATTACCAAAGCTTCCTCTGGCAATAACAAGTTCTTTTGTTATAAATTCTTTAAGCATCTCTGCTTTTGTTTTTAATACCATTGATTTTTCATCATTACCTTTTATATTTTTTGATACTATATCTGCAAAATGATAAATGTCTCCAAAGAAAGATATGGTTTTGTTGGGATCTGTTTCTTCACCAAGAACATCAAACCTTATAATTTTCTGTCTTGCTTTTTTTAATGCTTCTATTTCATCTGCTTCCATTGCTGCTTTCGCAAACTCACTCATATGTTTTTTTAGTCCTGCTATTTTGTTTGATCTTATAGCACTTAAGGTGGCTGGTTGCTTTACATAGTTATAAAATGCTACAAATGCATCAACTATTCCTTTTGCTATATTTTCATTTGAGAGAGATGGATTTTTTGTTATTAAATCAAGAAATAAAGCATACGGATATCCATATCCAGGTACAACTTCTTCAGAACCAACAATCACCTTTGTATGATCCTTAACCTCATATAATACCTCAACCATTTGCATTAAACATGCATCAAAAGCAAGTATATCAACACCTCCAACCTCCTTTACAATTTTACCAATCTCTTCTGTGGTTATATAATTACCTGTTTCATCATCAAATGATATTCCTTTATTTGGGTTTCTTTCTGTGTTTTTAACTGGGTCCAGCCATCCTGTTCCGTGATTCCATAAAATGAGAATATACCTTTTAGCCGGGAATTTTTCTTTTGTCCATTTTACAAACTCAACTACCTTTTTATAATCTCCCATGTCATAGACATTTTTACCTGATTTAGAATATATAACCCTTGATGTAACTTTGTTAGGATTGTTGTCTTTTTTTATGTAGTATCTTCTTACTCCAATCCAATCTCCATCATCACTAATATCTCCTTGCTGACCTCTCATCCTACCTGCCTCAACTATTATGTTTACCTTGTCAGTTGAACCAATTCTTTCCATATCATTAAGATTATAAAGTCCAGCAGCTTCAAGGTTGTTTTTAGAGTTCATAAAAACCATAACTGTAATTTCTCTAACTGGATTTTTGATCACAAGATCTCTTATTACATTTGCTCCATCTTCAACTCTTCCGCCTACAGCACCAATTAAATCATCAACAATACCTTTTGAAGGAGTTGGAATTGGAATTTGTGAGTTTTTAATTTCATTTCTTGAAATTCCTGTAAAATCCTGTGAGTAAATATTAAAGGAGAATACTAAAATTGTTGTTATGATTATTTTTATAATCTTCATAAATCCTCCTTGTTATATTTTAATGAATACATATTGACCTGTCAAGCCAAAAAGGATTAATAACAAATAGGACTTATGTCCTAGAAAAGCTTTTTTTTCGTGAAAATTATAAATTTTATATAATTTAATTAGGCAAATCTGCTGTAAATATTTGCTTCTATAATATATATGGAGGAGTAAGATGAAAAATGGTATTGCAAAGAAAGATATCATAAAAATAGTTGATAAAAATGATATAAGGTTTATAAAGCTTTGTTTTGTTGATATACTTGGTCAGCTTAAGGCTTTTACAATAACAAGAAAAGAGCTTGAACATGCTTTAGATGAAGGTATGGGGTTTGATGGTTCTTCTATTGAAGGTTTTGCAAGAATTTATGAGTCTGATTTGTTATTAATGCCTGACCCAGAAACGTTTAATATACTTCCTGAAAGCTTTGGTGGAACAAAAACAGCAATTTTGTTTGGAGATATACTTACCCCTGATGGTAAAAATTATGAAGGTGATACGAGGTATGTTCTCAAAAAAAATATTGAGTATATGAAAAAAATGGGATATACAGATTTTATGGTTGGACCTGAACTTGAATATTTTTATTTTAAAAACTGTATTAAACCAGAAATACTTGATGATGGAGGATATTTTGATTCTGTTCCTGTAGATGAGGCAAGTGATTTAAGAAAACAAACTATTGAGGTTCTTTCTCAAATGAATATACCTGTGGAGTATTCTCATCATGAAGTAGCTCCGAGTCAACATGAAATAGATCTTAGATATGATGATGCTCTGACCATGGCTGATAGAGTTATTATATATAAGCTTGTTGTAAAACAAGTTGCTGCTAAAAATGGAGTTTATGCAACATTCATGCCAAAACCATTAAATGGTGTAAATGGAAGTGGGATGCATGTTCATCAATCACTTTTTAAAAATGGTAAAAATATGTTTTTTAATAAAAATGATGAATATTTTCTTTCTAAGGATGCAAAATATTATATAGCAGGTCTTATGAAGTATGTAAGGGAAATATGCCTGGTTACAAATCAGTGGGTTAACTCATATAAAAGACTTGTTCCTGGTTTTGAAGCTCCTGTATATATAGCATGGGCAAGGAGAAATAGGTCAGTTTTGATAAGAGTACCTCAGGCAAAGCTTGGAAAGGAGAAATCAACAAGAATTGAAGCAAGATTCCCTGACCCAAGTGCAAATCCTTATCTTGCATTTGCTGTTATGCTTAGAGCCGGACTTGAAGGTATAAAGAATAAAGAAAATTTAAAACCACCAGTAGAAGCTGATGTATATGAGATGAGTGAAATAGAAAGAAAAGCAAATAAGATTGATGTTTTGCCTGGTTCTTTAATTGAGGCAATAGAGGAGGCAGAAAAATCAAAAATTTTAAAAGATGCTCTTGGAGACCATGTTTTTGAAAAGCTTATAGTTAATAAGAAGATAGAATGGGATATGTATAGGATAAAAGTTACTGATTATGAGATTGATAGATATTTATCAATATTATAAATGGAAAATATAATTAATGGAACACTTGCATCCTTTTTTGCCGGCATCTCAACACTTGTTGGAAGTATACCTGTATTTTTTTTAAAAACAAAACTTTCTCATAAATCATATTCTTCAATGCTTGGTATATCGGCTGGAATAATGCTTGCTGCTACTTTTTTCAGTCTTATAATTCCATCTCTTGAAAAAGCAAATATATATATAGTATGTATTGGTGTTATCAGTGGTGCTTTGTTTATAGAAATAATATCTCAACTTATTCCTCATGAGCATTTTTTTAAGGGAAGAGAAGGGCCTGATATAAATCTTGAGAGGATATTTCTTTTTATGCTTGCAATAACCATACATAATTTCCCGGAAGGTATGAGTGTTGGTGTTGGTTGGGCTTTAGATGATAAGATGAAATCTATTTCACTTGCGCTTGGAATTGGAATTCAAAATATCCCTGAAGGTGCTTCAATTGCTCTTCCGCTTTTAGCTGCTGGATATTCTAAGTGGTATTGTGTATTTATTACTTTTTTAAGTGCACTGGTTGAACCTGTTGGTGGATTTATAGGTATAAGTTTTGTAAGTTTATTCAGTGGAGTTTTACCATTTGTTCTTGCTTTTGCTGGCGGTTGTATGCTTTATGTTATAAGTGGTGAGATGATACCGGAGTCCCATGAGAAAGGTTATGGTAAAATAGCGACATGGTGGTTAATTTCTGGTTTTATAATAATGATGTTTTTAGATAATTTTTTCAATTTAATATAATTTGTTAAAATATTAATATAGAAATTGCTTCAGAAAATAATAAAAGGAGGAGTTATGGCTTCAAATGAACTGAAAGATCTTATAAATCAGTCAATTGCCAGAGAAATTCAGGTTTCAATACAATATATGTGGCAGCATGTACTTTGGAAGGGTATTGAAGGACATAGTGTAAAAGATGAGTTTAAAAAGATAGCAATTGAGGAGATGAAACATGCTGAAAAAATGGCTGAAAGATTGAATTATCTTGGTGGAATTCCAACTACCAAACCAACTCCAATTTTTGTTGGAAATACTTTGAAAGAAATGCTTGAGCAGGATAAAAAGGATGAAGAAGGAGCGATTGAACTTTATAAAAAGGTTATAGAACTTGCTCTTAAAGAAAATGATTATGTAACGGCAGATCTTTTTAAAGAAGTTTTAAAAGATGAAGAAGAACATCACGATATTTTTTCAAGCCTTCTTGAAAAATAATTACATCTAACTAATCAGCTAAAAATAAATGAGGCGGAGTTTTTAACTCCGCCTCATATTTTGCTCAGGAATGTTTTTATTATTCCATTGGCTCAAAATCAGCTTTTGTCACTCCACAAACGGGACATACCCATGTGTCAGGTATGTTTTCAAATGGAGTTCCAGGAGCTATATTTGAGTCAGGATCTCCAGCCTGTGGGTCATAAATATATCCACATACCTTGCAAACATATTTTTTCATTCTCCCTCCTTAATTATTTGCTTTCCAAAGCCCGTGTAGATTGCAGTATTCCCTTGCTTCAACCTTTTGAGCTTTTACACAAAACTCAGCAACTGGTGCATCACCGGGCTTTAAAAATTTTCTGTGGCTTACTCCATCTGCTATAAGCTCAATCCACTCTATGTAGTGTTTTTCTTCCATTGGATGTAAAACACTACCAACAGTAACTTTATAACCATTTTCAGTTTTTTCAATTACAGGAACATGCTTTTCTTTTGCACCATCTGATGTGTTTTCAGTAAATAGTTTCATCTCTTTTCCACAGCAAATAAGTGCTCCTGCGCCAGTATGCAAAACTTCTACTATATTTCCGCATACCTCGCATTTATATATACCTTTTTGAATTGTCATATTACCTCCTTATACTATTTGCTTTAAAGTGTTTATTGCTTCTTCATAGTTTGGTTCATTACTTATTTCTTTAACAAGCTGTATATATCTTATTGTCCCTTCTCTGTCAATTATAAATATACATCTTGCAAGAAGTCTTAATTCTTTTATTAATACCCCATAAGCTTTCCCAAACTCTGCTTTCATGTAATCTGAATACGTCTTTACTCTTTCAACTCCAGCTTGACCACACCATCTTTTCTGGGCAAATGGTAGATCCATACTTATCGTTATTATTTCAACATCTGAAGATAATTTTTGAGCTTCATCATTAAACTTTCTTGTTTCAAGATCACAAACAGGTGTATCAAGAGATGGAACACTTGAAATAAGAACAACCTTACCTTTATATGTTCTGTAGAACTTCATTGGTGTTAGGTCATTCGAAATAACCTTAAAGTCAGGTGCTTTATCACCAACTTTAATCTCATCTCCAGCAAGCGTCATTTCACGCCCGTGAAGAGTTACGACTCTTTTTGTGTTTGTCTGTTTATTTTCTTCCATTTATCCTCCTTAAAAATTATCAGCTAAAAGTTCAAAATAACCTTGTGGATGAGCGCATGACGGGCATACTTTTGGAGCTTCTTTACCTTTATGTATATAACCACAGTTATTACATTTCCATAAAACCTCTTCTTCTTTTTTAAAAACAAGCCCTTTTTCTATGTTTTCTGCAAGTTTTCTGTATCTTTCCTCATGATGTTTTTCAACACTTGCCACAGCTTCAAAAACCTTTGCTATCTCTTCAAAACCTTCTTCTCTTGCTATTTTGGCATATTCAGGATACATATTTGTCCACTCTTCATTTTCTCCTTTTGCTGCAGCAAGAAGATTTGATTTTGTGTCTCCAATAACCCCGCAAGGAAATTTCACATCACAATTTATTTCACTCTCTCCTCCTTCAAGAAACTTGAAAAATCTTTTAGCGTGTTCTTTTTCATTTTCAGCAGTCTCTTCAAATATATTTGCTATTTGAACATATCCTTCCTTTTTTGCCACAGAAGCAAAATAGGTATATCTGTTTCTTGCCTGGGATTCTCCAGCAAAAGCAGTTAATAGGTTTTTTTCTGTTTTTGTTCCTTTAAGACTTTTTAGACTCATATTTCCTCCTTTATATAATAAGCGAACTCATTTAATTTATTTTATAAAATTTTTCACAATAGATGCTCTTGTTAAAGCAAAATCGTATTTAGCGGGATCAGAATAATTTATTTTTTTAAAGAACTCTGTTATTTCAAGTGCTGTTTTTATAGAATTATCCTTTCTTTTTGTTATGTTAAGTTTTTGAGATATACTTAAAATATGTGTATCAAGTGGTATTATTAAAAGTGAAGGGGAGATATTTCCCCATATCCCAAAATCTATCTCATCCTTTCTTATCACCCACCTTAAAAAAAGATTAAACCTTTTCATTGCACTTTTTTTATCAGGATCCGGGATTAATGTTGGAGTTTTATATTTTATAAATTCTTTAAGAAATAATATTGTTGCTTGATATACATTTTGAGTATTTTTATCAAGATATTTAGAAAACATCTGATTTAGATCTTCATTTTTATTATATGCTTCTTTAAGGTTTAAAATTAAATTTATAATTTCTTTTGATGTTGTAAATCTATATTTAAAATTATGAAAATCTTTTTTTAATTTATCTTCAGTTGTATTTATAACATATTCATATGGTTTATTTATAATTTCAAAAATTTTTTTCAAACTTTTTATTATCTGTTTTACATTACCATAGGCAAGCGAAGATGAAATTAAAGCTGCTATTTCGATATCTTTTTTTTCTTTAAAAAGTTTCGGAAACTGGAGTGGATCAGAATATATAAACTCTTTTTTGTTATATTTACGATATATATCTTCAAAAAATTTTTTTGATGGTGTCATTAAAAATCTTTTATTTTAACTTCAATTATCTTTTCAAAGTCCTCTATCACCTTGGACATAAACTTTTGTAGAACACAATTTTCTCGCTTGCATATCTTATTTTCCATAAGACAGGTATTTTTTTCTATCTCACCATCTACAAGATTTACTATCTCTTTGATTGTTGCCTGTCTCCCTTTTTCTGTAAGTGAATATCCTCCTGAAGGACCTCTTGTGGTTTTGAGATATCCATGTTTAGCAAGAAGTTGTAGAATTTTACTTAGATGATTGTAACTTACACATAGTTCTTTAGAAAGATTTGATGCTATGTATATTGGTTTATTTTCTTGTATCATGTAATCAAGAGTATGTATTGCTATTGATGCTGCATCTGATATTTTTAATAATGCTGGCATTTTTTGTTCCTTTTGGTACTATAATACTAATTTTAGCATTTTTGAAATAGAAAATCAATAATAATGGTTAAGAGAAATATTCTGTGATTAAAAAAGAGTTAAGCAAGAATGAAGATAGATATTATTTGATAATATGATTATCCGGTATTTGGAAAGATCCTGTTTGAAATCCATTTTATTAAAAGAATAAATTTAGTTATGGCCAGATTAAGATTAGATTTTATAAAACCATATGCACTGTATTTGAGTGTTCGATTAAAATAGTGTATATAAAAGTTGATGGATTATTAAGTATTTAGCTTTTGTTGTGGAGAAAGCCCTTCGTACTGATAAGCCATAAGTTTTAAAGCAAGGATTCGTTTCTCCATTGGTGGGTGAGTTGCAAAAAGTTCTGACCACCAGTCAGTTCGCTCTTCTATTAAACTTCCTCTGGGATCCGCAATACACAAGTGTGCCACTGAGTCTTTTAGGGATTTTGTTGGTGAAATTGCTTTTCTTATTTTTTCAAGTGCTGAGATTAATGCTTTTGGGTTTCTTGTAAGTTCACTAGCTCCTGCATCAGCAAGATATTCTCTTTGTCTTGATATGGCAAGTGCAAGTATTCTTGAAATTATGGGAGAAAGAATTACAAGAATAAGCCATATAAGAAGTATTATTCCTCCACCACCACGGCTTCTTCTGGATGAAGACGAAGCTCTTCTTGAACCTCTTATTATCATATCGGAAATCATTGTAATTGTGTTTAAGAGTATTGTTATTACTGTCATAAGCCTTATATCGTAAAACCTTATATGACTTATTTCATGAGCTATAACTGCTTGAAGCTCTTCCCTGGTTAAGTTTTCAACAAGTCCTTGTGTTACAAGAATATATGATCTTTCAGGTGAAAAACCAGTAGCAAATGCATTTAAATCATCATCAGGAATTATATATGCTTTTGGGCGTGGTATTCCTGCTGCAAGGCTCATCTCTTCCAAAACATTTATAAACTGTCTTTCTTTTAGATTAGAAAGATCAGCAGGTCTTGCCCCTGTAGCCAGGATAATCATCTTTATTCCTCTTGCAAATGCGGTTATAACCATTATTGTTGATAAAATAAGCATCAAAATTGTGCCATAAGGGATAAAGGTTGCAGTTTTAGAGGTGTTAGTCGTAAAAATATCATCTGGTGGGGGGTTAAAATAGTAATAATCAAATCCTAAACCTATTATCAAAAAAAAGAATAAAAAAACTATTAAAATAATCCATGTTAGTCTTTTGTTTTTTTGTTGCTGCTCGTAGATATTCATTAAGTTTTATTTTAAACTTAAATCTACCTTTGGAGCTTCTCTTTCAACAGAATCCTTAGGTAATTCGAAAAGTTCAGATTCTCTAAAACCTAACATAGAAGCAATAATATTTGTTGGAAAAACTTGAATTGCAGTGTTGTATTTAGTTGTTATATCATTGTAAAACTGCCTTGCGAAACTTATTTTATTTTCGGTTGTAGTAAGCTCTTCCATTAGTTGTGATACTTGCTGATTAGATTTTAGCTCAGGATATGATTCACTTAAAGCAAACAGCTTTCCTAATGCTTGAGTAATTACATTTTCCTGAGTAAACCCTTCTTTTATATTTCCAGCTTGAAATGCATTTATTGCTTTTGCCCTTGCTTCCATCACCTTTTCAAGTGTTTCCTGTTCGAATTTCATTGCTCCCTTAACGGCACTAACAAGATTTGGTATAAGGTCATGCCTTCTTTTAAGTTGAACATCTATCTGACTGAATGCGTTTTTAACCTGATTTCTGAGCGATATGAGTCTATTGAATGAGAAAATAACCCATAGAATTAAAATAGCTACAATAATTGCAAATACTATCATAAAACCTCCTTTTTTAATTATACTAAATTTTTGTTAAAATCTTAGAATTTTTCTTAGTAATATAAATCGTGTCTTCTATTCTAATCCCGAATTTTCCATATAAATATATTCCCGGTTCTACTGTTACACTCATTCCCTGTTTAAGAATATCTT
>FWWL01010297.1_pt1 | contig 10203 bp, 7 predicted proteins | sample 2228331 | NCBI WGS metagenome assembly FWWL01 (sample SAMEA103939775, study PRJEB20133) | metagenome
GCTTACTTCGACAAACTCAGCACAAGTCTAATACGCTACTGCACATACACGCAAACCGTTACCTTACCAATTTAATAGCTGTCTGATTGACTTTCAGAATGTATAATCCTTTGGGCAAAGCAGATAAATCTATCAGCAAGCCATTGCCTTTCTGCTGTATGTTGGCATTAACCTTATATCCGGCAATAGAATAAACGTTTGCCATGGCATCTAAAGCAACACCCTTTAATTCATAAACTCCATCAGAAATCATTGCCAGCGATGAAAGAGCACACAGGTTATCGGAAAGCGAGGAATTTAGCATATCAACGGTAAGAACTATTTCGTTCATATAACACTGGTTAAAGGCTTTTAAGGTCACCTGATATATACCGGGCACATCGTACACATGCACAGGATTAGTTTCGGTTGAATAGGTTCCATCGCCAAAATCCCAGTAATAGCTCAAACCATGCTGGCTGGTATTGGTAAAAGACACAGAATTTCCGTTAACAGTATAGGTAAACGAAGGTGCAGGAACAGACACATTGCTGGTAAATGTACCTGCTTTTAAAATTATTGCCGAGTCAAAAATTTGGTCGCTCACGTCGGCTAAGACTAATTTGAAATGATACAGTTGATTGGCAATTACAGGAACGAGCAATGAAAATACCGTAGTATAGGCATCGTAGGCAAGAAAAGTACCGTAAGTATTGTCAATATAAAACTGACTGTTTAAGCCGCTATTTACACTATTTATGGCTATTGGCAGTGTTGTTCCTGGTACAATTGCCACATTGGTAAGCGAATTATATCCCGGCCCTTGAATATAAAAGCCAAAAACATCATTATAGTTAGAGCCAACCCATTCGGGATATTCTTCAGAGGCAAACACAAACTCAAATGGAATAATAGAATCTGACAGAGGAACAAAATCAAATTCTATATTCACAGCATCGTACGTTGGATATCCAACTAAATTGGTAAGCAAAGAATCGCCAGGTCCATTTATGTTTGTACTGGCAAAAAATGTAGCAGAATCAATAGCATCGAACACATTGCCTGTTGATATAATCATACCGTATTCAATTCCTATCTGATTGGTACTGTCAATCCACATCCCTATCTGGGAGCTGCTTTTCGTTTTGTCGCCGGTAAAATTAATTTGAACATTCTGCACCTGAATACACGAACCAACCATTTCGGTAATAAAGAAATTAATTGGATCTGTCAGGGGATAAACCACATTTCCCCCTCTGTTTTTTGAAGAAATTGATAAATACTGCTGGCGTTCAATAGATTGACCAAACAGTTGAGCCGTTAAAACAACACAAATGAATATTAAACTTGTTTTCATAGTAATTGAAATTTTATGTTTCTAATGATAAGACAATTAACTAAAAAAAAAGTTGCCTGAATCAATTAAGGTTGATAAAGAATGGGTTTTGTAATTTTTTTATTAGCTCCTATGAGCGTTATGTAAAAAATGCCTGTAGTATTTAAGTTCTCAAAAAACTGCAACGTTTCTACGGGTGACTGAAGGATAAACTTTTTATAGATTAATTGTTGTCCCAGCACATTAGTAAATAGCAATTTCTTCAATTCGCCGGGAATTCCATTAATAACAACAGAAATGCCTCCATTAGATGGAATAACAGGAAAGATATCTTCGTTGTAAGAGTTATTGTCGCTGCAGTGTACAGAAATAACCGATGAATAGGTAAACGAAGCATCATTGTCCATTTGTTTTAAGCGATAATAGGTAATTGAGAAAGGGCTTTCGTCGGTAACCTGATACGAAGTAACAGCATTTACCGTTCCCTGTCCAGGTACAAACGTCAGATACGACCATTGTTCAGCATCGGGGCTCTTTTCAACAATAAAACCATAGTTGTTAATTTCGCTGGCTGTTTGCCAATAAATGGTATTCACTCCTTCTTTACACAAACCGTAAAAAGAAAGATATTCTACCGGCAACGGTGTTGTAGTACTTCCTAAAGTTATTAAAATGTAATTTAGGGCACTGGTTGTTGTTGTGCTACTCACATAATCTGATGCAGGTACAGGTGTTGTTGTTCGTGGTTGCCAATAAACAGGACCAGGAGCACCTCCCCAATAAAATTGCACCTCCTGAAACATCTGAAGGTTTGCTTCAGGATGAACAAACAATTCAGGTGTTCCATCTACTAAATAATAAAATTTATTGACTGTCAATGTGCTCATTGTTGTTGGAATTAAGCGATAGTATCTCGATGCGCTTCGATTTCCCGTAAAGCTACCAGAGCCATATAATCGCTTATGTCCACGTCTGATTTCTGTATTTCCTAAATTGCTTGCCGGAGTAAAATCTAAACCCAGATTAGCCACATTGTCTGATGGGTTGGTACGTGTAGTTGTTAAATAGCCATCGCCTTCTCCTTCGGTTCCGGCAGTAGAATAATTTGGACGATTGGTAGCTTTTACTCTGCGAGATGCTGCTTCATTGACTAAGCTTGCTGTTGAACTGAGTGTTACATTGTAATTTCTCAAATCGAGATAACCCGACTCCATGTATAATTGATTGTTTACGCTGATATGTTGGTCGAGGTAAACATCAAGCTGGCTGCCCGAGCCTGTTTTTGCAATTCTAAGATTATAAAAAGGGCTAGATTGTGAGCCACCAATATATTGCAATCCACTTCCCATAAATTTTACAGTAACATTCGATAGGTTAATGTTTGCAGGAGCGGTGTTGTTTACCCAACATATATCGCCATTTAAGTTAATGTTCGCTGTATTATTGTTAGAATTGAGTCTTGCACCATTCATAATGGTCATTCTCGGTGGTTGTGCTACCAAAACAGCATCTATTAATATGAAAATTAATAATAAAAACTTCATTTTTAAAACATTTTTATGGTTATACGGAATTACAAATATATAGTTTCAATTTATGAAATACAAATAAACTGTTTAAAAATTGACTACTTTTGTATAAAATTTGTATTAAAATGTTACAGATTGCTGTTTTTTTTCCCGATAATCAACAATCAGCTTCTGCAATCAGTAAACATGAACCGACTGTTAATCCTTTTCCGTATTTAAAACCAAACCACTATCAATCCTTTTACTTAAGAAAAAACGATGTTCACAACATAGATATTACAGGAATAGATGTGGTTTTAAATTTATGCGATGGTGCTGCCGATGACGACCGCCCGGGAATAGAAGTTGTTCAATATCTCGAAAAGCATAAAATACCTTTTACGGGTGCTAACAGCTTTTTTTACGAACCGACCCGTCAAGTAATGAAAGCAGCTGCTATAAACTGTGGAATTCAAACACCTAAGGCAATGTACGTTCATTCTTTACAAGACTTAAAACATTTTTCACTACGGTTTCCCTGTATTGTAAAACACTTCAACAGTTATAGCAGCATTGGACTCTCAAAAAAATCTGTTGTTTCTAACATCGAAGATCTTTCCGAGCAGACAAATGCCATGCTAACCTTATATGGAGCTGCACTCATTGAAGAATATATTGAAGGGAGAGAGTTTACTGTGCTGGTTGTTTCAATAGACAATCAAAAGGCTATGGCTTATGATGCAGCAGAAATCATATTTCCGGAAGACGAGACCTTTAAGCATTTTGAACTTAAATGGCTTCAACATACTAAGATGAAGTACATAAAAGTAACAGATAATAGGTTGAACGAAACATTAAAAAACGCAAGCATAAAGATTTACAAGCACCTGAAAGGCAACGGTTATGCCCGTTTCGATTATAGAATGAATGCTAAGGGTGAACTTTATTTTCTTGAACTTAATCCTAATTGCAGTGTATATTATCCATCCGATAATCCATCCAGTGCCGATGAAATCCTTTTTTTTTCCGAAAACGGACATCAATTATTTACACAAACGATTTTAACATTTGCCATGCAACGTTTTGATTGATTTTGCAGTCATAGCAACAAAATACATTTTCCATTATTTTTGGCTCAAAAAAAAAACATGAAATTTTATATCGAGACTTATGGTTGCCAGATGAATGTTGCCGACAGCGAAATAGTTGCATCGATTCTTACCAATCACGGTTATACTCAAACCAATCAGATGGAAGATGCCGATTTGATTTTTGTAAACACCTGCAGCATAAGAGAAAATGCTGAAACAAGAGTAAGAGGGCGAATAAAAGTATTTCACCAAACAAAAAAAAATAAACCCTTACTTAAAATTGGAGTACTGGGCTGTATGGCCGAACGGCTTAAGGAAGAATTGCTTGAGCAGGAAATTGCTGTAGATTTAGTTGTAGGACCTGACTCATATCGTTAAATACCTGAGATTCTTGAAAAAATATTGTCTGAAGAACAAAAAATTGTTGAAGCAGATTTATCAACCGAAGAAACCTACGAAGACATTTTACCTTATCGTTACGAAAACAATGGCATTTCGGCTTTTGTTGCCATTACCCGCGGCTGTCAGAATTTTTGTTCCTATTGCATTGTTCCGTATGTTCGCGGAGCCGAGCGTAGCCGAAACCCCGAAAGTATCCTTTCGGAAATAGAACAGCTAACCAAACATCAATATAAAGAAGTAACGTTAATAGGCCAGAACGTTGATTCGTACGAATACAAAGAAATCAATTTCTCGCAATTATTGCAGCTGGTTGCCCGTACATTTCCTTCACTTCGTATTCGTTTCAGCACCAATCATCCCAAAGATATCAGCGAGGAACTGATAATGACAGTTGCTCGTTATGACAATATATGTAAACACATACATCTGCCTGTACAGTCGGGTAGTACGCGTATGCTTCAATTGATGAACAGGGGCTATACCCGCGAACAATATCTGGAAAAGATTGCCATGATAAAAAAACACATCCCCGAAGTTGCCATTTCAACCGATATTATGGTTGGTTTTTGCGACGAAACGCCCGACGACCATCAACAAACCTTATCGCTTATGCGTGAGGTAGGCTACGATTTTGCGTTTATGTTTAAATACAGCGAACGAAGTGGCACGTATGCAGCCAGATATTTGAAAGATAACATTCCTGAAAAAGAAAAAGTTCGGCGACTTAATGAAGTCATTGCACTTCAAAACGAATTAAGCTATCTGTCTAAACAAAAAGACATTGGTAAAACGTTTGAAGTATTGGTAGAAGGTTTTTCAAAAAAATCAAAAAAACATTTCATGGGACGCACTTCTCAGAACAAAGTAGTCGTTTTCCCCTCTAAACCAGGCATTACCTTTGGCGATATTGTTCCTGTTACGGTAGAACAATTTACTTCGGCAACACTCATAGGTAAAATCAATAAATAAAAATAAAAATGAATAAAGTAGAAGAATTTCGCAGCTACCGAAAAAGAATGAACGAACGCATCCTTTCGTCAGACAATAAAGTGATTAAACGAATTTATGGGGTAGATACCCTTGCCTATGAGCAAGGAGCATTAGATGCCAAAACAAAAGAAATGCTTGGATTAGTCAGTTCTTTGGTTCTTCGTTGCGACGATTGTGTAAAATATCACATCGAACGCTGCTACGAACTTGGCCTTTCTGAAGATGAGTTTTTTGAGGTTCTTTCTATCGGATGCCTGGTAGGAGGCACCATTGTTATTCCGCACATGCGAAGAGCTGCAGAATACTGGGATGAATTAACAAAAAATTTTTCGTCTAAATGATTCAATTATTAAAATTTTATCTATAACTTTATGGCAAATGTTTAACTAAAACTTAAAACCTATGAATGTAAAACGTTTATTTTTTCTTGCATTGGCGATAATATTGAATTTCGCCATTTTTGCCCAAACTATTGATAAATATGCTGTAGATGGGGCATTATATTTCAAATTTAAGGACAACGTTCCATTAAACTTTTCGGTAAAAGCCGGTAAGGTTATGCCTGAAGACATACCATTTTTAAGCCGACTTGTAGATAAGTACGAAATTATTTCTGTACGAAACACTTTCTGGCAAACAACTGACCCAAAGCTTCATCGAATTTTCAGAGTGCATTTTAACAAAAAAGAATTGATTAATGAGTTTATCAGAGACTTATCCAATGTTCCGGAAGTAGAATATGCAGAAAAAGCACCTTACTTCCCTATTCGTTTTACTCCTAATGACTACGGTAGCAATACTGACAACAACTGGCACTTGACCAAAATCAGTGCACAACAAGCATGGGATATTACCCATGGCAATCCTAACATTTTAGTGGCTGTTATAGACAATGCGATTGATATAAACCATCCCGACATAGCTCCTAAAGTACATCTGGCTATTGACTTAGGAGATGGCGATAATGATCCGACACCTCCACAAAACACAACCATCTGGTCGCATGGCACACATACCTCTGGACTAGCAGTAGCTGCAACTAATAATGGCACTGGCATTTCTTCGATTGGCTTCGATTGCAAGCTTATTGCCATCAAAGCCGGAGCTGATGCTGACGGTGGACAGGGTGTTTCTGCCATGTTCGAAGGTATTACCTGGGCTGCCGACAACGGTGCACATGTAATTAGCATGTCATTCGGAGGACCAAGCTATTTCCAAACCATGCAAATGATTGTTGATTATGCTTACAACAAAGGTTGCGTGCTTGTTGGCGCTGCCGGTAATAATGGCGATGGATCCGAAGACCCAAACAACGTAAACTACGTGGGCTACCCTGCTGCCTGTAATCATGTTATTGCTGTTGGTGCAACCAATGGTAACGATGTTGCTGCATCTTTCTCTGAATACGGTACATGGATAGACGTAATGGCACCTGGTGGATATAAAAATGATGGTGGATTAATGGATGTACTGCTAAATCGTGGCGTTTACAGTACTACTGCAGGTAACAGTTATGGCAAAATGGTTGGTACCTCTATGGCATGTCCTATAGTTGCCGGATTATGCGGCTTAATGAAGTCTGTTGACCCCAATTTAACACCCGACCGTTTAACCTATCTACTTAAAGCCTCATGCGATAATATTGAATCGTTGCAGGATGCACAACATCAAGGCAAAGTTGGTGCTGGCCGTATCAATGCTTTTAGAGCTGTTAAAATGGCTCAGGATAGCATGCAATCGGTTGTTGCTAATTTTACCTGTTCAGGGAATTTCATCAATGCCGGTGGTTATGTTAATTTCACCGACTTATCGGTTGGAAATATAACATCCTGGAACTGGTCGTTCCCTGGCGGAAACCCATCTACCTCTACTCAACAGAATCCTCAAAATATTATGTACGACACTCCCGGAACATATCCTGTTACTCTTACTGTATCTGATGGTACTCATAGCAGTACTGAAACAAAAACTGCCTACATTACAGTCATGCAACCTTCACAAAGTGCATGGATAGAACAAGCCAGTGGATTTAGTACCATGTATCGTGGTGTTTATCACATATCAATCGTAGATGAAAATATTGCCTGGGGGACTGCTGTTGATGGTACCAATGGTCAGCCAGTAAAAGAATTTACCCGCACTACTAATGGTGGTTCTACCTGGACACCAGGAACAATCACAGCAACTGGTACCTTAGCTCCTGCTAACATTTGTGCAGTAAGCGATCAAAAAGCATGGGTTGCCATGTATCCAACCAGCGGTGCAGGTGGTAAAGTATATTTTACAGCTGACGGTGGACAAACCTGGCAAGATAAAACGGGAACTGGAATGTTTACAAATTCGGCAAGCTTCTTAAATGTTGTTCATTTCTTCAACGAAAACGATGGCTTCTGCATGGGCGACCCTGTAAACGGCAAGTTTGAACTCTATTACACTACCGATGGTGGCAACACATGGACACCTGTTGCAGCCGGCGATAATCCCAATGCTCAATCAGGAGAAATGGGATGGACAGGCGTTTATGCTGCCTATAACAATACTGCCTGGTTTGGAACAAACAAAGGGAGAATTTATAAAACTACCGACAAAGGAGTTACATGGACAGTATTAACCACAGGATTAACCGATATTAGCGATATTAATTTCAATAATGAGTCTAATGGTGTAGCTATTCAAAAAGTTTATAACACAAGTACCGGTGCTATTACAACATTTACCGTAAAGAAAACAACCGATGGCGGTGCTAACTGGACAACGGTTACTCCCAGTGGTCCTGTTTGGAAATCTGATTGGGCAGCCGTTCCTGGTGTTCCAGGAAAATTCTTCTCTGTTGGAACAGATGGTGCTGCTTCCAGCTCCGCAAAATATGGTAGTTCCTACAGCTTAGATTACGGAGCTACGTGGACACACATTGACACCGGTGTTCAATATATTTGTGTTGAATTCTATAACGACTTGATTGGATGGGCTGGCGGATTTAGCATTAACGAAACTACTAGCGGCATCTTCAAATGGGATGCTTCTACCAACATTAAACCTCTTTCGGAAACCATTAACGTTTCTATATTCCCCAATCCTGCTACCGATTTTGTAACCGTTGCTTCCGACAAAAGCATCTATGCTGTTTCAATCATCAATGCTATTGGACGGGAAGTTCTATACCAAACCGTTCAAAACAATCAAGCCATCCTTAACCTCACAACATTGAACAAAGGATTGTACATCATCTCCATTAAACACGAACAAGGAACAAACACCTACAAACTTATCGTTGAATAACACTAATTTCGTCAGAAATACAAAAGGCTACCTGAAAATGGTGGCCTTTTTAATTTATCTCACTTCTTTACTTTGGCTTTACCATAATTCGTGGTTCCATCATTTCGTGAATGGCATAGCGAACACCTTCGCGACCAAAGCCACTGTTTTTAACTCCTCCATAGGGCATGTGGTCAACACGGAATGTGGGTATTTCGTTTATCATTACACCACCTACTTCAAGGTTTTCGAAAGCATAGTTCATTTCGTCTATTGCATTGGTAAAAACACCAGCCTGCAAGCCATATTCGCCTTCATTAATAAACGATACTGCCTGTTTAAAATCAGAATATGGCTCTATGGTTACAACAGGTCCAAATATTTCGAGCGAACATACTTTCATTTCGAATTTTGTCTGAGTGAGCACAGTAGGTTCAACGGTTGTACCATTACGTTTGCCTCCACATAATATTTTTGCACCTTGTTGTACGGCTTCCTGTATCCAGGATTCAACGCGTATGGCATTTTCTTCATCTATCAAAGCAGAAATGTCTGTATCTTGGTCTAAAACATGACCAATCTTTAATTTTGAGGCTCTATGACAAAAGTCAGCCGTAAATTTTTCAAGAATACTTTTGTGAACATAGATACGCTGTGTATGAATACATATTTGCCCCGAATAGGAAAAAGCTCCTATCAGACATTTCTCAACTGCCTGTTGTAGATTGGCTGTAGGTGTAACAATAACACCGGCATTTCCACCAAGTTCTAGTGTAACACGCTTTTTTCCTGCCTGTGTTTTCATTTTCCATCCAACCTCAGGTGAACCGGTAAAAGATAGCATCTGAATGCGGTCGTCTTCTACCAACTGCTGTCCGGCTTGTCTATCCATAGGCAATACAGAAAAAGCTCCCTTGGGTAAGTCTGTTTTATCAATTATTTTTGCCAATTCTAAAGCAGACAAAGGAGTAGAACGTGCAGGTTTAATGATGATACAATTGCCAGAAGCAAAAGCAGGTGCTATTTTATGAGCAGCAAGATTTAGAGGAAAGTTAAAAGGCACTATTCCGGCAATAATTCCAACAGGAAAATAACGAACAATACCATCTTTTCCTTCGCCAGCTTTTGTCCAATCAATAGAAAGATATTCGGCAGGCAGTCGCTTCGATTCTTCAGCAGCAACTATAAATGTCTGCACGGCTCTGTCAACTTCTGCCGTAGCATACTTTATTGGCTTACAGGCTTCTAAGGCTAATAATTCTGCAATAGTTTTTTTATTATTTCTGAGTTCAGAAGCTATCTGCATTAATATTTCATAACGCAGGTAGGTTGGCAAATGCTTCATTGTTTCCTTTGCTTGCATAGCTCGTTGAATGGCTAATTCCAACTCTTCTTTTCCGGCAAGCCATGTTTTACCAACTAATTCGCTAGAATATGAGTTTCTTACTTCAAGCGCGTGTGAAGTCTGAACAAATTCACCACCAATGTATATCATGCTTTCCATAATTTTTTTTTTTACAAATAAACACAAATGAATCAACTCAACAAATGACTAATCTCTGTCAAAAATACCTATAATGAAATTGTACCGAATGTTTGTTTAATTCGAGTGCAGGAAAAGGTAATTTAATTACTTTAA
>FWWL01010923.1_pt1 | contig 10201 bp, 7 predicted proteins | sample 2228331 | NCBI WGS metagenome assembly FWWL01 (sample SAMEA103939775, study PRJEB20133) | metagenome
CCTCTCCCCCCGTCCGTCAGGGCAGGGGGAGAGGGGGGACAAAGGGGGGTGAGGGGGTATTAAAAATCACTACTCGCTGGAGCGACTACCGGGCGGCCCACTGCTGGTTGAAAATCCGAATTTTTAAGCACCCTCCCGAAGAGCAGGGGGAGACGAGAGAGAAGAGGGATGGGGGCATTTACCCAAAATCACTACCCACTGGAGTGACCACCGGCTTTGCCGCGCGGTGCAAAAATCTACTTTTGACCCCTTCCCTTGCCGAAGGAGAAAAACCCTGTCCCCTGTTATTGTAGTATACCACATACCGGAGATTAGCCAAAGATGAGTTCTTCCAGACGAGCAATGTCCTCCGGCATAACGTCCGGAAAGAGCAATCCGCCTTTCACCTCCGCCCCTTCCGGTTTGAACTCGTAGCCGGTCAGGCTCAGGATGACATCGCGGGCACCGGTCATCGCCTGGAAGAGCCCCCAGAGCGGACTGCGCGACCAGCTGGTATCCACCACCTGGATTTTGCCCCCTTTGAGGTATACGGCATCGGCAAAACCGCGCCGTCGGGCGTCCGGCGCGATGATGATAATCCGCTTGTTGGTGAGAATGAAGCGCCACTGATGGTACAGCAGGACATTCCGCACCGCGCGGGCGAACGCCACCCCTTCCAGAAACACCAGCAACCAGGCGCCAACCTGCAGTGGCGCCGGAATGTGGGCCAGCGAGGCTGCGATGGCCATCGGCAAAGATATGGCCAGCAGAACCAGCGACCCGTTTATGATCCACTGGGACACCTGAACGCGGTAGGGGGCCATCCGGATTTCCAGTTGAACCGTCTCTTCCTTCAGCAGACGGGGAGCCGGCAGTACCCCCTCCATCAGAGGGCGCAGCGGGCGAAAGCGGGAGAGCCACGCAATCCCCCGCTCCACTGCCGTTGGGGCGGGAGAGAACGGGGGTTTGCGCGCGGCACGCTCCGCCGTCGGACGGCGAATTCTCCCCAGGATTCGCTCCAGGATGTTCAGCGCCGAACCTGCGTTTTCCCTCACGGTGACGGAATAATCAACTGCTGTCCAACTTTGATGTTGTTCGGATCGGAGATATTATTGCGCTGCTGGATCGCGGCCACAGTAACACCGAAGCGCCTGGCGATACTGAAGAGCGTATCGCCGGACTGGACGATGTATATCTGCTCGCCAGCGGACTGGGCCGGGATTACCGGGACGCCGGAACTTCCCAGCGGGGTAGCCGTCGGCTGCGGCGAGACCGGCGTAGCCGGTGGCGGTGGGACGGGGGTAGGGGTGGGGACCGGCGGCGCCGGAGTATAGACCACGACCGTCGGCTGGGCTGGAGCACCCACGGCCTCGTTCAGGATGTCCCGGCTGACCTGCTGAATGACGCGGATCTCCGAAGATTGCCGGGCGTTCAGCAGGCGCTGGGCGACCCACTGGGGGAGGAACGTATCCACGATCCAGCCGATGATCCAGAGTGCCAGGATGACACCGATGAAGTAGACGATCACCTGTACCGGGCCCTTGGCCAACAGGTCCTTTTTAAAGAACAGCCAGATGGCCCAGATCAGGCCCAGGACGACGGGAAGTAAGGGTAACAGTGCGGCTAAATTCATCGTCTCCTCCTGCGTTGAAGGATCCCATTGGTGGATAGTTGGGTCTATGACCGGGCAGGCCGATTGACCCAGAAACGGGCGGGGGTCCACAAATCCCCCCGCAACCTTATCGTAGATTGCGACATGGAACGCCCCCGCTTTCCCATCCACCGTTCCTACCGGTTGACCGGTTTTTACATCGCCGATGGGAACAATGCTGGAGCGCAGACCGGAGAGCCAGAGGATCCATTCGTCGTTTTCTATCTGGACGGTGAGGCCTCCCCACTGGTCGGTGTAGCGGGCCAGACGGCCGGGCATCGGGGCAACCAGAAACGCCAGGCGGTCCGTCGCCATCGCCGCGCCGGGGAACAGGCCACAGGTCGCCTCCCCGACCCGGCGGATGGGGGCAGTGGCGGAAATCTGCGGGCGCAGTTCCGACCGCCCTCCGGTATGGGCTGCGATGAAACATCCCCCCACCTCCGGCGAAATGCAGGAGAGAGTGTAGATAGGGCGGGGGGAGACGGACCCCGGCGGCGCCGCCCATGCCCAGACCCGGTCCACCGCTTCGCGGAACGTCCGCGCGACCGACAGAAAGGGAGAAGAACGGCCAAACGTGGGATGATGGGCCAGTTGAGCCTGAATCGCCAGATGGACGGGCCAGGCTCCCAGTGCCTGCAACCGTACCACCTGCCCGCTGGCGGTACGGTGGGGCATGTTCTGGTGGGCCGCGTCATATCCGTTCATCACGTAGCCCGACCGGTCCGGGTGCAGAGGGGTATTGCGTCCGGCGTTGTAGTAGAGATAACACCGCTTCAGAACTTCCGGGTCGGTGGTGGTATAACGGACCTCCGGACAATGCTCTTTAAAAACGGCCGCGCCAATGCGAAGTTGCCGGGCTACTTCGGCGTCATCTATCGGTCCGGGGGGAAAGCATGGGAGCCGCCCGGACCGGACCGCCGAATACAATCCCATAATACCTTCGCAGTTATCGGGGTTGACGGCTCGCAGTCCCCCCTCCTTGTACCACAGCACCAGCGGGGTGACCGGAGGGACGTCCTCCAGGCGAGCGACGGCATCAGAGACCTGCGCCCAGCGGGCGACGGTTTCCTGCTGGGCCGGGGTGAGGCGATAACGGCCTTCCCAGAGTTTCTCACTACCCACTATCGTTGCAGTCGGGATGGTAAAGAGCAGAAAAGCGTCCAGAATCCCCTGAATCAGCCGCCATAGAAGAAGCCGCACCTCTGCCCTCAGGAATGGGAACAGATAGACCTCTGCCCATTCCTTCAACCAGGGAGGAAACCAGGCTGACCAGAATCCCATAATTTATCCCCGGCGCGGGGAGAAATGCTGGCAGCAAAGGGGACGCCCGCGGAAAGGTTGGATGCGCGCAACGGATTATCTTAAATTATACCATACGTCTTCCAAAATACAACTCAAGCCCATCTGAAGTTCGGATTTGAGTTGGGACAGGATATGCTCCGCCCGACGCTAAACCGTCGGGCTCAGAGCGAAAGCCCCTTCGGGGCTGCTCATGGCGAGCCACGAAGCGCAGCGGTAAGGGCGACGCATGCGTCGCCCTTACCAGCCTGCGAAGCAGGGTTATGCTGTAGGGGCGGCTTTGAAAGCCGCCCTTACCCGGAGGGTTCACCCTCCGGCGGGGAGGTCTCGCTTAAGTTCACGCATAGGCCTCCTGGCTCCCTCTCTGCAGCGGCTGCGCTGCACGGGGAGGGGGAAACCTCATCCTCTCCCCCAACCCCTCTATAAAGTTTGGCCTTTTCGGCCTGACCCCCTTGAAAAGAGGGGGAAGGGCAGTTTGCCTGCCCGCAAAAACCAAAAGAAAATATTTTTCATCACGGCGGCGAAGCCGCCGTGATGAAAAATATCATTCCTTTTATCACTTTGCGGGGGATTTGCGATAAAAACAAGGCGAATTGTTAGAAAGGCCAAACTTCAGAGAGGGGTTCTGCCTGCGGCGACGGGGTGAGGGTGAGGTCTCCCCCGCCCCTCAGGGCAGGGGGAGAGGGGAGACAAAGGGGGGTGAGGGGGATAAAGGGAATCTCTGGAAACAAAGAAACTTCGGAACGAATGCCCGAACTCACACCAGGGCAAGGGGTGGGATACGACTATATGAGACTTTGTTCAAGACCAGGTGATACGACTTTATGAGAATCAACATTCAGATTGGCTCTTAGTAGGAACCATCACAGTCCTACCACGAACCGGCTCCTTTATGCGCGGCACCCGCGGACACTTGACTTTGCTGGATTATCATAGTACGATGTCACCGTAACGATCCAGGTACGTGCGATGAAGCCTTTGGAGAATCGCATTCATAGAAAGCCGGATATGTCTGGCATATTGCTGGCTGTTTTCGCTCATCCCGACGATGAGACTTTTGGCGTCGGTGGGACGCTGGCGCTCTATGCCCGCAGGGGAGTGGATGTGGTTCTGATCTGCGCCACGCGCGGCGAGGCCGGCGATAGCGACATCACCGACTGGGGCGAGTGCGAGGACCTGGCCTGCCGGCGGGAACAGGAGTTGCGCTGCGCGGCGGCCATCTTGGGGTTAAAAGAGGTGATCTTCCTGGGCTACCGGGATTCGGGGATGCCTGGCTCCCCGGCTAACCAGCACCCGCGCGCCTTGATGCAAGCAGACCCCGATGTACTGGCCGGGCAAGTGGCCGACTGGATTCGCCGATTGCGCCCGCAGGTGGTGCTCACCTTTGATCCCTATGGTGTTTACGGCCATCCGGACCATATCGCGATGCACCGGGCCACCGCTGCAGCGATAGATCGGTTGCCGGAGGAAGAGCGCCCGCGGAAACTGTATTACACCGTGCTCTCCCGCCGCATGCTGCGCTGGACAGTACGGTTGATGCCGCTCTTCGGCATAGACCCGACAGCAGTGGGCAAAAACCGGGATATCAACCTGCGCGCCATCCTGGAGCATGAACTCCCGGTCACCACGCGGATTGACATCCATGCCACCTACGACCTCAAACAGCAGGCCATCGCCTGCCATTCCAGCCAGCAATCGGGGCCCCGGTCGTTCTGGGGGCGGCTGCCCCGCTCGCTTCTGCGTCGCTGGCAGTCGGCCGAGACCTTCTACCGGGCTATCCCTCCGTTCCGCCGGGGTGAGCGACTGGAGCGAGATATGTTCGCTGGCCTGTGAGGAGGAGTTCCGGCGAGATTATAACTTGCTGCTACTCTAAGACGGGGATTGGGGTGACGGCGGTTTTGCTGATCTCAAGTGAAGGGTGTAGTACTCTTGAATATGAGCCACTTGCTTCTTCCGGCGCGAAACTGAACGGTGGTGGTGGATTCGGAACGACGCACAGAGATTCTGCTCGTATCGGCAGATTGGCGCTCCCGTGCCCTGCTGCTGGCCGAATTCCAGGAAGCGGGCTATGACGTTGTCGCGCTGCCCTCCCTGGAGATCGCCCTGGCCGCACTGGCGAGCGGACGGGTGCGCCCACGGGGGGTCATTCTGGACACCTATGGCGACCCTGATGCCACGCCGCGCCGGATCGGTCAATTGTTGAATTTCCTGGAAGAGGATGTCCCGCTGGTGCTGATTGTGGGAGTCTATGACGCCCAGGGGCTCTCCTCTCTGCGAGAGCGCGTCGCCCTCTGGCTCTCCCGCCCCCTGCGCGTGGGGGATGTCATCGCCGCCATGCGGCAGATCGGTTTCTCCTCCACCCGGAACACCGAGGGATCGGCAAGCACGAGGGGAACCTGAGGCCGCCCTACTCCCGAAAGACCAGAATCCCCAGAGGGATAGCAGCGCCCAGCGCCGCAAGGAGGCCCGCTCCGATCCCCCCCGGGGCCGGCATTCCGATACCGATCAGGCCCAGGAACAGCAGATACCCGATCAGACCGCCGATGAACGCCCAGAGCCCTCCCCGCAGCGCGCGGGAAAGGTCCTGCCCCCGTTTCCAGAGGCGCACGTAACCGACCGTCGCACCTATCAGTGCCAGGAACAACGCCTGGATCAGGTCTATATGCCGCGCCCGGTCGGCGCGCGCGGGGGGAGCGACGACTTCGGGGGGCGGGACGACTTCCGGAGTCGGCGATGGGGGAACGGTCGGCGTGGGGGGCGGCTCCGGGCTGGGGGTAGGGGTGATGGCGATGATGACCGCGGGCTCCCCCTGCCGGATGTCCATTTCCAGACGCACGGCCCGCGGCACCGGTTCGGCGCGCACCGAAATCTGCAATTGCCCGATCCGATCCAGCGTCACCGAGACCTCCGCCACGCCTCCTCGCGTCGTTGTCGGAACCGTCCGCTCCAGCCCTTCCTGGGGGTACGTCAGAATGAACTCCACCAGGGTGCCGTCCGGCACGGGATGACCGTTTCGGTCCACGATCACGCCGGTCCGCAGATGAAGCGTGTCCCCCTGATAGATGGTCGGCGGTTCCGGGGTTTCCGTCCCCTCCCCGGTGACGATGGAGACAGGGATAATCTGATTGGGGTCCGGTTGCGTTTGTACGGTCAGGTTATACCCGATGCCGGGAACGCTCACCGGGGGAGCACCGGTGAAGGGGAATTCGGCAAAGAGGGCCCGCACCGCCGCCTCCACGAAGGGCGCCGCAGGACTGTACAGGCCGAAGTAGGCGGAAAGTTTGGAAATCTCCGTGGTGTCCAGATAGTAGGGGGCTCCGAAGGCAAAGACCACGACTTTTTTGCCCCGCAGGGTGTCGGCCCGTTCGGAAAGAAACCGCCGCACCGCCCCGGAGGGGGACGACCGGTCCCCGGCATCCAGCATCGCGAAAATCACCCAGTCTGCCCGCTCCAGCGCGGTGGCGACGGGCGGGGGCGGAGAGGGGGTGAATTCCGGCGCCGGGGTGACCGGCGGCGTGTTCAGCGCATCCAGCAACTGGCCGAAGGTGAAACTCTGTACCTGCCGGGGAGATATCTGCCCCGTGGCCTGGGGGCCGTACAGGCGGACCATCGTCTCCGCCAACAGTGTGGGGGAGAGGATGGGCACCGACGCACAGCCGGCACAGGGTATGATCTGCCGATCGTCGGTAAAGATGACGATGCGCTCTTCCGGCCCCGGTGGGTCCGGGAGCAGGTCGGGAGAAGGGGGGAAGAGCAGGGTGACCGCCGCGCGGGCGATCGGCGCGACCTGCTCGCGAAAACGGCCGACCTGTTGACCGGCCGCAGCGGCGTCCCGCTGGGTGGCGTTGAAATGGAACGAAGAACCGTAGAGACGCAACTTCAGCCGGAGGATGCGCAGAACCGCTTCATCCACCCGCGCCTGAAAGGTGGGATCGGAGGTGTACTTTTCCCGGAAGAAGGCCAGCGTCGCCTTTACATTCGTGATGTGGGACTCCCAATCGTCGGTGGGGGCGAAATGGGAAAGGATGAGGAGGTCGTTGCCAGCCAGAAACGCCTCCAGCGCGACGCGCAGGTGGTTGAACTTCTGTTCGGACGGGTCATAAAAGCGACGAATGGCGCGCACGCCCAGTTCGTCGGCCACGGTGATGCCTCCGGCCTCCCGCCAGGGCGCGATCTCCGGGAGAGCCAGCAGGGACTGGAGCGCCTGCGGGTCAAAGGTAACCGGTTTGGTGGAAGCGTAGAGGTTTCCCAGGAACCCACGATAACGGATGGGCGCAACCAGCAGGCCATCAGGGCGCTCCAGTGCCTCGCCGCTCCCTGTGGCGGCCAGAAAGGGAGCCAGTTCAATCTGCTTGAGTTGTTCCAGGGATTTCTGGACGGTGGATATCTCCTCAGATAGGGGACGGTCGGCCGCACCCAGACCGGGGAAGTGGGAAGGGACCACCGCCATCCGCCCGTTGCTGCCTTTATGGACGCCGCGGATGTAGGCCCGTCCCATCTGCCCCACCCAGAAGGGGTCTCCTCCAAAGGCATAGACCCCCAGGTCGGCAGCGCTCCCGGGCCGCGGGGTGTCCAGGACGTCCAGCGGCGGGCCCAGGAGCATATTGATTCCCAGGGCGCGCAGTTCCGCGCCGACGATTTCCCCCACCACGGCGGCGTTATCCGGATTCCAGGTTGCGCCGATAGCCATCGGCGACGGAAGCGGGGTCGTGCCACTGATGGGGATGGTCGGTGCACTGTCCCGTTCTCCCTGCCGGATGGCGATGAGGAGAGGAACGTACGGGCTGGAAAGGCTCCCTTCAGCAGGGGAGGGCGGGGTCTGTGCGGCGTCCCAGGCCAGTTGCTGGAGTTGGCTGGTCAACGTGGCAACCTGAGCGGGGGTGTCCCCTTCGTTCAGAATGTTGCCATTCTCCGGGGTGAGCAATACCCCACCGATGCGCTCGTTCACAATCAGGTCGTAGATAGAGGAGGTCTCCGACGTATCTATGCCCGGAAAGGTGACGATGAAAAGTTGACCGACGCGCGCCAGGGGCGACATGCGGGCAAGGATCGCGGCAGCCGGGTCGCCCGGCTGCTGGGCGGATACCGGCATACCGCTTGCCAGCAATGTCAGAAGGATGAACCATACCAGGATTCGCTTCATGGCGAAAGTAATTGTAACATGTCAGGGGGCAAAGCACAAGGGAGGAGAGTTTCCCCGCGTTGTACAGCAGGAGGTGCGATGTTTCACTCCGAAGACCGCGTGCTGGTTGCCGTGATGAACAACCGAAGGGATTTTGAGATCGCCCGCGATCGCCACTGGTACCGCATTCCCGTCCGGCACGCGCCGCCCAGCACGACGGAGGCCGTCGTTCTGGCGTTCTACTTCACCCGCGCCTTCGGCGAGGAGAGTTGGGCCGTCCACTGGTACGCCCCGGTGCTGGGGCACGAGCTGGCCCGCCGCCGGGACATGCTCCCCGATGAGCCCGACCATCCCCGGGCCGATCACCTTTACTACCAGATGCAACTGGGCCCCCTGGTCCGCCTGGAACATCCCATCCCCAGCCTCCGCTGGCGGCGGATCACGTTCATTGAGACGTCGTGGGACCGGTTCGTGGCGGCACGGGAGATCAACGACCTCTACGCCTCCGGCGCCGATGGGCTTTTCGTCACGCTGAAGGAGGCCGGGTTCCGGCCGGAGCGGGAGTATTCGGTGCGCGAGGGCGGGATGAAGTACGTGGTGGATCTGGCGATTCCCTGCCGGGAGGGGACGGTGCTCATCATAGTAGGGGAACGGCCGGCGCCGCCATCGGCGCTGCGCCAGCCGGACGTGGAGGCGGTTCGGCAGGCCGTCGCCGCGCTGGGAGGGGAGATCCGACCGCCTACCAGAGGGAGCGTTGCCAGGCCGGGCGGCGGCCGTCCAGCAGGATGAAGGGGGCAGCCCGCTCCGCCGCGATGCCCAGCGCGCGCAGGTCCCGCAGGTCGCGCAACCGGCCCCGGCGGCGGGCGGCGATGATCCGGTCGGCGCCCACGGGGCCGATGCCCGGCACCCGCAGCAACATCTCCCGTCCCGCCCGATTCACCTCTACCGGCCTCTCCGCCAGATGCTCTCGCGCCCAGGCCACTTTCGGGTCCACCTCCAGAGGAAGGTTCCCCTCCGGGCCGAAGGGCAGTTCCTCCACCGCGAAACCGTAATCCCGCAACAGGAAGGAAGCCTGATAGAGGCGGTGCTCCCGGAGCGGCGGGGTGGGCGGATGGGCCTCCAGCGGGGTCTCCGGGACGGGTCGGAAGGCCTGGAAGTAGGCACGGGCAACCCGAAATTGCCGGTACACGAACTCGGTGGTGGCGAGAATCTCCAGGTCGCTCTCCCCCGCCGCGCCGACGACGAACTGGGTGGTGGAACTGGGAGCGGGGCCGGGGAACTCCCGTCGGATTTCCTCTATCCAGCGCAGTCGGCGCAGGAGTTCGTCGGTGAACTGCTTGTGCGGGGCCAGGGCGGATAGACGGCGCTCGTTGGGGGCCTCCAGATTGACCGAGACGCGGTTGGCCAGGCACATCGCCGCGGCGATCTGGTCCCGGTCCGCGCCGGGCATAATCTTCAGGTGGATGTAGCCCGGAAAACCGTAGCGGCGGCGCAGAATCTCCGCCGTCGCGATCAAGCGGTCCTGGGTGCGCGGGCCACCGCCCAGGATGGCGGAACTCAGGAAAATCCCCTCGGCGATCCCGCGTTCGTAGAGTTGCAGGAACAGCCGCGCCAGTTCGTCGGGGGTGAAGGTAGCGCGAGGCGCGTCCCGCCCGGAGCGGAACGCGCAGTAAAGGCAATCCCGTTCGCAGGCCGAGGTGAGGAGCGTCTTCAGCAGAGCAATGCGCTTCCCGCCGGGCATCGCCGCGTAGTGGATGCAGCGGGCAAGGTCTGCGGGGAGGCCGGCGGGCGGCGGCGCGGGCTGCCCCAGCACGTTGACCTCCTCGGCCGGTTCGTAGCAGGTCGCCGGTCCCAGCAACCGCAGTTTATCCAGCGGGTCCATCGGTTATCCTCCCCAGCGGGGGCAGAGGACCTCACCCCCGCGTCGCCTTCGACGACGCGCCCCCTGAAGTTTGGCCTTTCTAACGATTCTCCTTGTTTTTATCGCAAATCCCCCGCAAAGAGGTAAAATAGAATAATATTTTCTTCTGGTTTTTCGCGGGCGGGCAAACTGCCCTTTCCCCTTTTTCCAGGGGTAGTCACTCTGATAGGTAGTGATAAACCCAAGGGGCCAGTTGTGCTGGCTTTATCTGCCCCTCCCCCCCTGCCCC
>FWWL01010924.1_pt1 | contig 10200 bp, 5 predicted proteins | sample 2228331 | NCBI WGS metagenome assembly FWWL01 (sample SAMEA103939775, study PRJEB20133) | metagenome
TTGCCGTAACAGCGTGAAATCGCGTTCCACCGCCTGCTCGTCGAATTGTTTCCACAATTGCGGGGCCCAACCCGTGCCCGGCCGAAAGTAATTCACTCCGATCGGGAAAAATCGTCTGCCGTCGGGTAACACGAACTTGCCATCTCGCACGGTTACTCGCGGCAAGGGCCGTGCGGCGCCGTCTTGAGCTGCTACGGCAGGTTCCGCCAAGAAGAGCGCCGCTGCGCCCAAGAGCGCAAGCCCGATGCCGTTTCTCACAAGGACCCGTAAACCTACTCCGGTAGCCATCGTTCATCTCCTTGAAATCGACTTGTGGTGGATTCCGGCGAACCCCTCAATTGCCCGCACGGAACAAAACAGGCAATAGGGGTCGAGACGGCCGATTGGGTTCGGCTGCCGCCCATCGAGCGCAGACGTCTCCGACCTGCTCAACTGTGGCGGGCCCTCTCGTCGGCGGAACTTCCGTCGTATGGTTCATTTCGCATGCGGCACCCGTACTTTTTGCATGCGGTGTTCCATCAAATTGGGAGGGACGCGCGCCCTCGCGTCCGCCGATGTGCCGATGGATGATCCATTGTGGGGCGCGGCCACGACAGCGCGTGGCCCTCCACTGTGAAGTTTTGGAGGGACGCGCGCCATCGCGTCCGCCGAATTCGCGAGCCGCCAATACAAAATAGCGGACCGCCGCCCGCAACTCACTCTGGGTGCTTACGGCGCGTGGCCCTCCGATCTTTGTGGGTAAGCCTTCCGAGCTTTTCGCCGCGGTGACGCAGCTCTCGAAGAAACGTCAGGATCCACCGCCGCCTTACGCCCGCGGCTCGATGATAACAATCGACGCATTACCCACCGCCGGCTTACGGCGGCAGCTTGGGCACCGTCATTGTGAGTCAAGATCACTGTGGCATCAAACGAAATCAAAACGTGGGCTTACCGTCTTTCATGGCTTGGTAGGCCTCGGGCGTATCCACCGGGATGCCGGGGTCCTTTTGCTCGGCCAGCCAGCGGTCAAGCTCCTGAGACAACCGCTTCTTGATCTCGGCCACTTCCGGGCGATCGGCCAGATTGGTCATTTCGTAGGGGTCTTGCGACGTGTCGTAAAGTTCCTCGGCCGGACGGAAGCAATATCGCTTGACCAACCGATAGACATCCGGCCTATTCCAAGAGTGGGCGATCCAGGTCGGCCAATAAGCGTTGTGGGGAACACTGCCACCAAGCATGCCCATAAGATGCTTCTCGATGTACATCTCTTGCGGAGTCAGGTTGCGGATATAATGCCAGCGGCCATCGCTCACCGAACGGATTGGGTAGGGAGGCCCCTCCGGGAAGTTGTTGTGCACAAAATAGGCAAATGTCCGGTGGCTGTCCTTACGACCCAGTAGGACTTCCACAAAGCTTGTGCCGTCAAAGTCACCCATCTCTCTGGGCTGGCCCCCTGCCAGTTCGATCAATGTCGGGACCACATCCGCATATTGGACGATAGCCGGGGTCCGTCGCCCTGCCGGAACACGCCCTGGCCAGCGTGCAATCAAGGCCGTGTGCACGCCCAGGTCCCAATTGGTCCATTTGCAACCGGGGAATTGCGCCCCTTGCTCCGAGGTGAATAAAACCAGGGTCTGATCGCGGAGCCCGGCCTCATCGAGCACTCCCAGGATTTCTCCCACTTGCCCATCCATATAGGTGATCTCGGCCAGGTAGGCGGCAAAATCCTCCCGGGTCTTGGGCGTATCAGCAATATGGGGCGGAAGTTGCAACTTCTTGACGGGATACCGTGACCGATCCCCCATCACCCAAGGAACATGTGGCTCGACCAAGCCAACCACCAGACAAAACGGTTGATCTTTCTTGCGGGTCATGAATTCACGGATGCCCGCCAAATCGTGGGGCGTCGTGGGGTTCGCCGTACAATTGGGGCAAAAACCGGGGACATCCTCAAAAGGAAATACCGACTTCGGTGTCACGTGCACCTTACCGGCAAGTCCCACGCGATAACCCAAACGACCGAGATAATGGGGCAAACTCTGGATACCGGGTCGGGATGCCGCGTGATTCCACGCACAACCATTCCGGATAGGGAAGAGGCCCGTATAAAGCTCGGAACGACACGGTTGGCAGATGGCCATCGCCAAATACGCCCGATCAAACACGAGACCTTCCTTGGCCAGACGATCAATGTTGGGCGTATAAGCGTTTTGCCCTCCGTAAACGGGCAGATCATTATAGGTGCAGTCATCCGCCATGATGATAAGAACGTTCGGACGATCGGCCGCCATCACCGGCGCCCTGACCACACCCACCGCCAAGATACTTACCAGTCCCAGAAACCACAAAGCCACTCTCATAGCTACCTCCCACATGCGTACTTCAGGATGAGATACCAAAACTTGAACGTCATGATAGGCTAAATCCACAGGCCCCGGCAAGCACGTCAAGCCCGGCAGCCCGACCAAAAAAATCAACACAGTGTCCCATCCTGTTGGATCGAAACCGGTTGGATCAGCCGATTCTACTCGACGGCTTCAAACTCCCACGCCTGGGCAGAACAAGGTGGTAATGTGATGTCCACGCTCCACATGCAGGGCCCCTCCGCAGTTTGCTGCCGACCCTCCGGAAGCACAGGCGTGACGCGGACTTGGGAGGTGTTCAGCCCCCATTGCCGTGTGTCGGCCGTAACTCGGACCGACAATTCCTCCTCCGCCGCGTTCACCACGAAGGCAATCGCCTTTCTTTCTCGGGGAATTGCCCATGCACCCGTCAATACCGCGTTCGTGGTTACCCACATGGAGCCTTGCCATTGCCAATCGGCGCGAAGCTGGGGAATGTTCCCGCTGACGCGAGGTGGCCGGACCATCTCGCCGGCGTAGAAAAATCGCACCGCTTCGGCACGGAGCAAAACGAGCTTCTTGAGGAACGAGGCATTCTGCGGTTCATCTACCACCGCGGGGTTAATCCAACCGAGCTGTTCCCCAAAGACGAGTTGTTGTGAAGCCCGCATTCGTAGCGCGATGTCGCGGTTCCGTCCGGCGGGTTCCGTAGGCCGTAGGCCGCTTCCCGTTCCGCCGTAGTACCGCCCAAACATTTGGATGCTGCCACCGTACACGGCAGGGAACAGCGGGACCTGATTGGGATACTGCCAGTGCCAACTGAGGTAGCCATCAAACCAGCGAATATACGGCTCGGCGTTGCATTCCGTCGTAATCATGCGATCGGCCGGCATGGCCTTACGGATGCCCTCGAGCAGTTGCCAGTAGGACGTTGTCCACCAATGACCGCCCCCCAGAGGATGACCGTGGCTTGCATCGAAGCACAGCGTGGGTGACGCCGCGGCAATCTGGTCGATATACACCCCGTGAACACCGCATTCCGAGAACAGTCGGGTGACAATCCCCTGGACCGTCTCTCGCCAAAGGGCTGTGGAAGGACACATTACCCCCAACGACACCGGGCTGCCATCACTCTCCTTACTGCTGTATCGCTCCTGATAAGGTTCGCCGGCTTCATTCTTGGATACGGCCGGTTTCGCCCGGGAAGAGAACTCAAAATCTTCCAGCCCCCGGTCCCGTGTGTCCCAAAGGCGACCGTTGATGTAAGGCATGACGTGCACGCCGCTTTTCTGCAGCTCCGCCACGGCCTCGGCAAAGCCTTCTTTCGTGGGAAAGTAGTGCGGATAGTCGTTATCGAACGGGATTTGATGCCAATTGTACCAGTGAAAACCGCACGGCACACCAAAGTATTCGGCAAAGCGTTTCACGCGTTCGACGCAGTCCGCCGGCGCCCCGCCGCTAAGGGCCCACAAGCAAAGTTCCCGCATCCAAAGAGCCGTGTCTTGGCGTCCATCAGGCCCCAACTGTGGATACCAGCGTGCCTCGCGCTGCACCCACTCGCGGTAAATCCGGGCCATGTCAAACCAATCACCGGCAAAGGCCTGAAACACCACCTCGCCCGGTAACTCGAAGTCGTTGCCCGCTTGGCCCATGTTCTCCGCAGGGTGTTCCACCGTCCAGGTGACGAGATGGTCCTCCGGCCGACTTCCCAGGTGAATCTCCTTGGTGCTTCCCCAACGATCATGAACTGCCAGGTAGAGTCCCGTGCTGCTATCGGCCGCATAAGTCCCCACGAACTGCATGGTGACCCAGCCACTGGGGTAGCGACCGCCAAACTGGAGTGCCCGCTGCCATGCCCCCTGCTCGGCGACGCCTACACCCTTGGGATAAACCACCCAGGCATCTCGCCCTGGTTCTGCCATGGCGACTTGGGGGAATACCACCGACCAGATGCTCCACGCGGCGCTTTCGTTAGCGACTTTTAGGCTCCAGTGGATGGCCTGGCGGGATTCTTCGGCTTTCGCCTCCACCTCGACGGCGATTCCTTTGAGACGTGCATCGCCGGGGTCCTGCCAGCGAATCTTGAGCGAAGAATGTCCCTCTCCCGGATGACATGTGACGTTATTCCAGCCCACATCGGCCGTCAAGATGACGTTCTCCTTGCTGGCGGCATGTCTTAGCCGAATCGTAAACAGGGGCAGGTCCCCTCTGAGCAGCAACCGATCCTGACCAACATCGTAAGCCACCGGGCCCTTCAGACCCTGAGGAAGGTTTTCCAAAACGACTGCCAGATTACCGGCTGCGATGCCCGTCAAAACCTCGGGCATCCTGCCTTCTGCAGCGTGCAGGGCCTCTTCCCAGCGTCCGGTTCGCTCACAGTAACTCGTTGCTGCCGAGAGAAGCGGGGGGAGTTTCTTCCACGCCGCGGCAATCCGATTATGAATCGCCCGAGTCGTCACGATGGCGTCATCCGACTTGCGGAGAAGACTCGGTATCTCCCGAATCCGCCGGTCAAATTCTCCTTGTTCCGCGACAAAGATATAAGCCTCCTTGGTGATTTTAGCGGTCTCCCACGGCTGCCACGCCCTGTCGCCATGGGCTTGAATATAATGCCCCTCCCCACCGGGCGAGTCATAGACCAACACCGTCCCGCCGCAAAACATCCCCAGTCCCACCCGATCATTGTGGACCATGCCAATATGGGTCAGTGAATGCGACTTCTCGGCCCGTGTGAGCGCACCTTCCTGGAGAGATTCACCGCCCACCCACCGGTTGGCCGTGTTTTCGGAAAACTGAATCTCCAGGAAATGGTGTTCGTTCCAGCGAAAGCTCTCAGCCTGGGTCGCAACCACCCGGACCCAAATCAGGGGAAGATCGTGGAAATAGAACCAATCGTAACAGGCCCGAGGCTGTGAAGCGGGAACCTGCTCGCCGCGGACGTATCGTGTCTCGGTGCGAACAAGCGTCCCCAGTGGGCCACGGCTCAGCAGTTTGACGTCGGCAGAAGAATAACCCGCCGCTGGGTAACTCCCTTCCTTTGCGTGATGAACCCGATCGGCAAATCGCACCGGGAACTCTAACCCAGAGCGCCCAATTTGCACCTTTTGAAAGAAGCCGCCATACGCGGGATAATGCTCGACGGACAGATAAGGCGTTGACACTTTTCCGTCGAATGCCTGAGACGAGTCAGAGTCGCTGTCCGACGTGGGCTGAAAGCGGATGACAAGCCTCGTGGGCGGTGGTTCCGGCAGTCGAAGAATAAGCAGGCCTGCGCCGGAGACTTCCTTGCCGGTGGTTGATGTGTTTGGTCCGGAGAACGGGTCGGGCACGAACTGAGCTGGGATCGCTACACCGTCCTCCGTGAATATCCTGATTTTCTCCCAAGACGGCGCCGACAACCCGCACCGTTTCAGGGCAGGTCCCAGTTCAACGTTGAGGCACACCATCCCACCGCGAGGGACATCCTCCAGTAACAAGAGTGGTTCATCTCCTAAAGCGAAAACAGCGCTCCCAAAGTTCAGCAACACTCCGAAGCATAGAGCAAGCAGTCGTCTGTACATAGAACGATCCATCCCGGTAGCTGTGAAGATGCTGTCATCTCAAATCTGTACCGTGGCGCCAACGGCCCTCGACAGACCTTAAGGAAAAGGAAGGTTTCCTTCCCCACCATTGGTCCGTTTGCCTTTGAATATGCCGTAGTTGGTCCGGCTTGTCCACACAGGGATCGCAATTATAATGGCTAATGGGGGTAGTGTGGTTTGCTCACAGCGTGGTTTGGCCGGTTTATCCACCTGTGATGAGGGACGCATGTCGGCCAGGTAGCAATGATCGTTATTATCACGAAGGCGTCCCACCCAGACGACCGCATGGTCGATTACGATATCCGGTGTTTGGTGTGGATGGTTTGGGTTGTCAGAGAGGAGAGCCGGAAGGACGCAAAAAAGAGGTCGTTGCCCGAAGCGTGTATGACAGCGTAACCCGTTATAGTCCCTTTGATTATGTGTGCTCAACGGAAGCCTCATCTCGGGCAGACCTTGGACAGGTGTGCAGGGTTAGGAAGGATGACCTTCCTCCTGTCAGCATAATTGTGACGTCCTTTCTGCGAGTGTCTCTGGGTCGGCAAGGATCACCCAGTTGACGTCTGGCAACCCAGCCGGGATTTGAGGAGTCGCTCGTCAAAGTCATGGCTTTTCATTGGCGCTACATGAGCGACCGATTCCTCTTCCGGTCTTTGGCCCCGTCTTTTTGGTGCGCTGCACCAATGGAGGGAGACCATGCGCGTCTCGGATTTGGGTTTGCCGACCACTGCCATTGCCCCGGTGGTCACGCCTGGTAACGGCAAGAAGGACCAAGGGCAAGACACCAGCGAGAGTGTGACCGGTCATCGCGTCCAACCCCCAGAAGGAGACCAGGCCCCGAAGCCCCTCCACCGGTTGGCACAAGTGCGGATACGCCAGGGGGTTTCTCGTCGCACCATGGCCCGTCGGATGAAGGTTGATCTCCGCACCGTGCGGGAAGAAGAAGACCCGACACGAGACATTCCCCTTTCGGCCCTGTATCGCTGGCAACGGGCCTTGCAGGTTCCTTTGATTGAACTTCTTTCCGACATTGAGGAACCGCTCTCGGCGCCGGTGCTCAAACGTGCCCGTTTGCTGCGGATGATGAAGACGGTGCGGGCAATTCAGCTTCGGGCAAAACAGCCCGTCGTGCGCCAATTGGCCGAGTTGCTGGCCCAGCAATTGCTCGAACTTATGCCCGAACTGGCCGATGTCAGTCCGTGGCCGATGGGCCGACGTGGACGAACCGACGATCGCGGCCCAACGGCGGACCGCGTCTTCAAGCTCCGGTTCCGGTGATCGGTAAGCGAGGGTTTGGTGTTTCTCAAGCTGTGCCCAACCTTTGGGGAAAGGTGGCAATCACTTTCGCCAAAGGGTGGACCCACGGTTGGAACTTCCTCGGCTCCCAAAAGGTGGTATCATACAACGAAAGTGATCATGGTCCGGCCTGCGAGACCACCTTGAAGGAGCCGAGTTGATGGACCGTCAGGACTTACGGCAGGAAGCGACGCACCAACGCCGATGCGCTGCATGGTGGACGTCCGTGAGGGTATTCACTCGCGGTGGACGCCTGCGGCGTGCGATCATCTGCCGGCTGCCGATTCTTGCTTTGTGCCTTTTTCTCTTTCTCGTAGGGTGCCGACAAGCCAACCAGCCGGCCACACCGACGCCGTCTCCCCTTGAGGAACTGGGACGGCTACCCGGCCTACGCCGTTCGCCCCATCCCCAATTGAGCGAGGAATTGGCCCGCATCGAGGAAGAAGGCGGCACACCCGAGCAGTTAACCATTCCTTTGCCCCCACCCGAGGATAATGTTGCGGCAGCACTTGTAGCATTGTTTCCCAAGGAGCGGGTGGAATTTTTAGTGGCTCAGACGGCCGATTGGCTCCGTGCCGCACCGGAGCGTCTTCAGAAAGAGGAGCTTCAATCCGCTAAATCGCTAGTACAATCATTCCAGCCCCAGCGGGCGACATGCCGTGCGGCTTTGCTGCGTCCCAAGTGTGTCTTTCCCATCCGCTTTACGGCCGGATTCGGTGCCGATCTGAGCTTCGTCGATCAGTGCATTTTGGCCGTGCAGATCGAGCAGTTGGCGGCCGCTTTGGCCATCGCCGAAGGCAATCTGGAGGCTGCCGTGGATGCCCTCGCCGTGGCCTTTCGCCTGTGCGGTCTCCTCTCCCGAACAAAACACCCTCTCCTGCGGTGGCAAGCCGCGTCCTTGCGGCGGCAGACGCTCGATTGGCTCCCAGCGGTCGTCTCGCACCGCGAAATCACACGGGACGAGCTGGGGCGGATTGCCGACGCCCTGCAAAAGGAGCTGGCAGTTTGGCCCAGCGATGCAGAGACGTGGATCGGTGCCCGCGCCTTGGGGATGCATGCCTACGAGTTGGTCCGCATCGGTCGCCTGTACGATGTGTTGACGGAAAGGGAAATCAAACAGTTACGCCAAAGCTACGATTTGGAAGAGCTGGTGAGAATGACCCAGGAACATGCCGACCAAGACGAGCTTTACTACCTCACCCAAATGCGCGAGATCATCACACACTCCCAGAAGCCTTATTACGAATGGGCCGAGGAACTTGAGAAGCTCCAAGGGATCTGGGAGCACAAGTCCCACGATGACGAAACCGTTGTAGCGTGTCGCGTCTTGCTTCCTGAAGTTCCTACAGGCCAAAAGACCCAGGCCGAGGACCTCGCCAACGTATGCGCGTGGTTGGTGGCGTTGCGAGCGGCGCGGCAAGATACCCAAGGGCTTGACATCGTCAACCCTTTGACCGGTCGTCCCTTTATCGTGGAAGTACAGGACGAGACAATTTACGTGAGTGGGATCGGCACCGACATTGGCCGATATGGTGCCATTGAAGTCCCCCGACGCCCACCGCCCAAAGGAACCCAGCCCAAACGAGAATAATGGCAGTGCGACGAACGTCTTGGCTGCCCAGATCTGTCTGAATCCTTGGAGTTTACCCGTTTTTTGCAACTGTGGGGCGACCTTGCCACTTGGGGTTTACCCAGTTTTTTTATGGTTTGACATGACCAGGACAGCGCCGATCGCTCCAAGATGGGTAACGATACGACATTAAAATTGGAGGGACGCGCGCCGTCGCGTCCGGCGACGTGCCGATGGATAATCCATTGTGAATCACGGCCACGACGGCGCGTGGCCCTCCAACGATTTTGTTTGTACGGCAGCGCGCGGCCCTCCAAGGCAGACTATGGATTTTGCCTCATCAAACGCATATTTGCATCTGGGTTGCCTTGCCATTCAAACGTCGGAAGTGCGGCCCATTACTGAAAAAATGGGTAAACTCCAGCACATTTGCTGGCGAGGTTTGTCCTGCTTGTCAGTCTGGCGTCGTGTTTCAGAGACCAAGACAGGGAGCGCGAGATTTGGGGTAATTGATATGCACCTCTGGTGGGGCAAGCCCTCTCAGGCCTCTTCCACCAATTTGAACTGGAGGGCCAACGCCAACTCTTTGACGGCATCTTTGAGATCGCCATAGAAGGTGACGCGATGCCACCCGTTGCTCCACCCCAATAGCAGCTTGTCCAAATCCCCCCAAACTTCGCACCCCAGTTTGGTCCGACATGCTCGGTCGATGACGACGTTTTCCGCGGCCACACCCTGGTGGAATAGTATCTCTTTGCGATCCGGATAAATTTCCATGGTCGATGTCATGTAACCGACGGGGAGGAAAGACCGCACCGAAGCCCCACGACGATCCTCTGAATGTGTAAGGATTTCATAGGGATTGGCCGGTCCTTCCGGCCCAAACGGCTTGGTCGTGGCAACGCAGTGGGCGTAAACAATTTCCCGTTTGGATGTGTCGATGACCGGGTCCGAGATATAACCCGGCCGCCCGGCCAAGTGATTAACGATGACCATGGTGATCGTCGAAGGTAAATCCGCCTCGCAAGCGCCGACAAACCCGCTGTTCAAAAGTTCCACAAAGCCGAGACATGGGTACGCCTTAAGCTTTCCACTGTAAAAGCCGCCCAGGCAATTGATGGTGATCGCTTCGGCGCGATATTTGTTCAACAGGGCCTGTTGTGCCAAGTAGTTGGCCGCCGACAACCTAAGGGTTTCCTCGGGCCGGTCGATCAGGACCTTTTGAGCTTCTTTGTGCCATTTTTCAGCCAACTCGTCAACTTTCGTCTTGTCGGCTGCTTCAGCGGCTTCGGCCATTTCCTCGAAGCTGACGAAGTGAACCGGGATTCCGAATTGCTGCTGAATGGCCTCGGCAACACCCTTGTTTCCCCCCCCGATTGTGATAATCCCGCTACTCTTGCCCTCCTCTAAACACTGACCGATAGACTTGAGTGTC
>FWWL01010926.1_pt1 | contig 10195 bp, 8 predicted proteins | sample 2228331 | NCBI WGS metagenome assembly FWWL01 (sample SAMEA103939775, study PRJEB20133) | metagenome
CCGCATCCGCGTGGGACGCCTCGTCTCGCGCATGCACCCAGCGCGGCGGCCACGCGTGCGCCGCGTGCGCGCCGGAGGCGCCCCGAACGCGAACCCGGACCCGGACCCCATTTTCCCGCGTGCGCGCGAAAGGCGCTTCGCATGCGGCTTTTCGGGGCGGAGGCGAAGGATTGCCCGTGCCGCATCCGCGTGGGACGCCTCGTCTCGCGCATGCACCCAGCGCGGCGGCCACGCGTGCGCCGCGTGCGCGCGGGAAGCCTGAGGAGAACGGGCGGCTTACACAAAGCGCATAAAGAATCCGGGGCCGAGCACCAAGCAAACGGAGCGTCGAATACCTCACGCAAGATCCTTCGCCCGCCGGATGGCGGCAAAAACCTCAACAGGTGCGGCATCGGGTAGCCCCGCCGCAGCCGCCACCTCTGGCAGATGGACGCGCAAATAAGGATTGAGCTTACTCTCCAAAGCCAAGGTTGTGCCTGTGGTGGGCAAGCCCTGGGCGGCGCATGTGTCTAGCTCAGCCAGGCGTTTGGCGAGGGCTGTAGGGTCTGGGGCATAGCGCGCGGCGAAGGCCAGATTTGCCCGCGCGTAGTCGTGGCCTGAAAAGATCCGGGTTTCGGGGGGAAGCGCGGCAAGGCGGCTTATGGTTGCAAACATCTCTGCCGGCGTGCCCTCGAAAAGCCGCCCGCAGCCGTGGGTCATGAGGCTGTCGCCAGTAAAGGCAGCAGCAAGCCGCGGCACATAAAACGCGACATGCCCGCGCGTGTGACCAGGCGCATCGATCACCGCAATCCCCCCCGGCAACACATCACCGGGGGAAAAGGTGTGATCAAGCCTTGGCAGGCGATGCGCATCGGCTACAGCGCCCAGAACCCGCGCTCCCGTTGCGGCCACAAGCTCCGGCACTGCCTGAATATGATCGGCGTGGTGATGGGTGAGCAAAATCCGCGAAAGCCTGAGCCCAAGGTGTGCAAGTACGCGCAAAATTGGCGCAGCCTCGGGTGCATCGATCAGCGTTGCTGAGGCTGGCTCTTCGTCAGGGATCAGAAAGGCGTAATTGTCGGTCAGGCACCGGACGACATGGATCGCGTCGCGGCTCCGTTCGCTCGCGGTCTCTCTTGTGGGCATGCTGGCAAGCCTCATTCAAGTTGGGAAAATGGGCAAGAGACAGAATAGCATGCGATGATCTGTGGGGATTTTTCGAGTAAAGCCAAGGAGTGCCGAACGCACGCGATCCCTCGTTGCACCCTGCGGAGAAAAAGACCTCTCGCGCCTTGGGCAAAGGGATAGAAAAGCGCGGAGGCAGCTCTTGGCAAGGGCAGACGGCTCTGCCAGGCTGAAGCTGGGTGCCTGCCGCGATCAGGTCAGGTCATGCATCTCGATGTGCAAATCTTGCGCGATTTTTATTACCGCTCCGCGCTTGGGCGCGAGGTGCAAAGGGTTTTGCGTGAACATTTGGTCTCCGCATGGGGGGCGGCGCGGGGGCTTTCTGTTGTGGGCTATGGGTTTGCGGTTCCGCTGTTGCGGCCTTTTCTGCGCACAGCAACGCGGGTGATTGCCTTAATGCCCGCGCCACAGGGGGCGCTTTCTTGGCCGCCTGAGGAGCCGAATCGGGCTGTCTTGTGCGAAGAGGCGCGCTGGCCGCTTGCCAACGAATCAGTCGATCGGGTTGTTTTGCTGCACGGTCTTGAGACCTGTGAGCGGCCGCTTGCGCTGCTGGACGAGCTCTATCGGGTGCTTGCCCCCGAGGGGCGGGTCATGGTGGTGGTGCCGAACCGCTCGGGTCTTTGGGCGCGGCGCGATGTCACACCCTTTGGCGTTGGCCGCCCGTATTCGTTTGAGCAAATCGCCGCTCTTTTGCGTGAAGTTGGGCTGGTGATTGGGCGGCATAAAGCGGCGCTGTTTTTCCCGCCCTCGCAACGCCGCGCGTGGCTGCGTATGGCCAAGATGCTTGAGGCACTTGGCGAGCGGCTTGGGCCCGAGGCTCTGGGGGGCGTGCTCCTTATTGAAGCGATCCGAACCGACCATGCGGCGCGCGGGATTCGGGTGACAACAGAGCCTCCGTTGCGGGTTTTTGACGCGCTCGGCCAGCCTGCGCCGCGCCCTGCACGCGCACCCTCCCCAAACCTCTGGCGATTCTCGTTGCGCAGTCCTGTTCCGAACGGGTTTACACATGCTCTCCGGCCTTTCGTCCCGGCAGAGCTCCCGAGCGCACAAGCGCGTGCGAGAGCGGCAGGGAAGCGGTGAGGGCCGGTCCCGCATCAGCCTATGCGGCACTGCGGCAACAGAGCGGCGGTTTGCGCGGAGCTTCTGGCGCTCTTTGTTGCACTCTTGCCCAGATCACGAAGGCTTGACCGTTGCGGTGGCGCAAACCCTCTGCTAAGGACGCGCCGACCTCTTAAGGCTACTCTGTCCTGAAGCCGTCCGCGACGGGTAAATGCAGTCTTGGCGGCGGAGCAGGCAGGCAGGGTTGGACAAGTTGGAAGGTGCACGTGGCAGACAACGTTTCAATTTCTGCAAGTATAGCCAAACGCTATGCGACGGCCGCTTTCGAGCTTGCCCAAGAGCAGGCAGCCGTCGATGCGTTGGATGCCGATGTGGCTGCGCTTGCGACGGCTTTGCAGGCAAGCCCGGAGCTTAGAGATGTCATTCGTTCGCCGGTGATCCCGCGGGCCGAGCTTGTGGCGGCCATGGTTGGTTTGGCCGACGAAATGGGCCTCACTGAGATCATGCGCGGCACGCTCGGCATTATGGCGCAGAATCGGCGCTTATTCGTTCTGCCGCAATTTCTGGCCGAGCTCAGGCGGCTTTCGGCCGAGGCGCGCGGTGAAATGACGGCCGAGGTCATCTCGGCGGCGGTTCTGACGAAAGCCGAGGCCGACCGGCTGGCAAAAATCCTGCGTGAGCGGCTTGGTAAATCGGTGAAACTATCATTATCCGTCGATGAGGGGCTTATCGGCGGTCTGGTCGTGAAGGTCGGCTCGAAAATGATCGATACCTCGATCCGTTCGCGCCTGGCCGCACTCGAGCACAAGTTGAAAGAGGTCAGCTGATGGCAATCCAGGCGGCGGAAATTTCCGCGATCCTCAAAGCGCAAATCAAAAACTTTGGGCAGACCGCAGAGGTCGCCGAGGTGGGGCGTGTGCTCTCGGTCGGTGACGGGATCGCCCGGGCATGGGGGCTTGACAACGTCCAGGCCGGGGAGATGGTCGAGTTTGCAGACGGCACCCGCGGCATGGCGTTAAACCTTGAGGTTGATAACGTCGGCATCGTGATTTTTGGCGATGACCGCAACATCAAGGAAGGTGACCTTGTTCGGCGCACGAAGTCGATTGTGGACGTGCCGGTGGGCGATGGCCTTCTTGGCCGGGTGGTCGATGCGCTCGGCAATCCGATTGACGGCAAGGGCCCAATCGTTGCCGCCGAAAGGCGCGTGGCCGATGTCAAGGCGCCTGGGATCATTCCGCGCCGTTCAGTGCACGAGCCGATGGCCACCGGCATCAAATCAATCGATGCCATGACGCCAATTGGCCGAGGCCAACGTGAGCTGATCATCGGTGACCGGCAGACCGGCAAAACCGCGGTTGCGCTCGACACAATCTTGAACCAGAAAAGCTACAACGAAGCCGTGGGCGACGACGAGTCGAAAAAGCTTTACTGCATTTATTGCGCTGTCGGGCAAAAGCGCTCGACCGTTGCGCAATTTGTCAAGAAGCTCGAAGAAGCCGGGGCGCTTTCTTACACGATTGTGGTTGCCGCCACCGCCTCGGACCCGGCGCCCATGCAATATTTGGCACCCTATTCAGCAACGGCAATGGGCGAGTATTTCCGCGACAACGGCCGCCACGCGCTTGTCATTTACGATGATTTGTCAAAGCAGGCGGTGGCCTATCGGCAAATGTCGCTGCTTTTGCGCCGCCCGCCGGGGCCCGAGGCCTATCCGGGCGATGTTTTTTATTTGCACTCTCGCTTGCTCGAGCGCGCAGCCAAGCTCAACAAGGATTATGGCTCAGGCTCTCTCACCGCGCTGCCAATTGTTGAGACGCAGGCAGGCGATATTTCTGCCTATATTCCAACCAACGTAATTTCGATTACCGACGGGCAGATCTTCCTTGAGACGGAGTTGTTCTACCAAGGGATTCGGCCAGCAGTAAACACCGGCCTTTCCGTTAGCCGCGTTGGCTCAGCAGCACAGACCAAGGCGATGAAGTCCGTGGCCGGGACGTTGAAACTTGAGCTTGCGCAATATCGCGAAATGGCGGCCTTTGCGCAATTTGGCTCAGATCTCGACCCGGCCACACAAAAGCTTCTGGCGCGGGGGGCGCGGCTGACTGAGCTTATGAAACAGCCGCAATATTCGCCCTTGACCAATGCGGAGATTGTCTGCGTGATCTATGCTGGAACGCATGGGTATCTTGACAACATTCCGGTCAAGGATGTGGTTCGCTTTGAGCGCGGGCTTCTTGCGCATCTGCGTTCGCGGCATAAGGATCTTTTGGACGATATCACCAACAATGATCGGCCGGTGAAGGGCGAGCTTGAACAAAAAATTCGCGCGGCTCTCGATGCTTACGCGCGCGATTTCGTCTAATCGGGTCGCATCAGCCGCAGAGGGGGGCCGATGCCCAGCCTGAAACAGCTCAAAAATCGGATCAACGCGGTCAAAGCGACCCGGAAGATCACTAAGGCGATGCAAATGGTCGCAGCCTCGCGTCTGCGGCGGGCGCAAGAGGCGGCGGTGGCCGCCCGCCCTTACGCCGAGCGGATGGCGCAGGTTGTGGGGCAATTAGCCGTCTCCGTGGCCGGCTCCGAGACCGCGCCGCGACTGCTTGCGGGCACGGGGCGCGATCAGGTGCATCTCCTTGTTGTGATGACGGCCGAGCGGGGGCTTTGTGGTGCCTTCAACAGCTCGATTGTGCGGCTTGCCCGGACAAAGGCCGCCGAGCTTGCCGCGCAAGGTAAGACAGTCAAGATCCTGACCGTTGGGCGCAAGGGGCGCGACCAGCTGCGCCGCGATCTTGCCGATAAATTTGTCGGTCACGTTGATCTGTCCGGCGTTCGGCGGGTGGGCTACGAGGAGGCGCGCGCGATTGCGCAAAATATTCTTGCCCGCTTCGAGGCGGGCGAGTTCGACGTGGCCACGATCTTTTTCAGCCGCTTCCGTTCGGTGATCAGCCAAATTCCAACCGCCCAGCAGATCATTCCGGCGGTGGTCCCCGAGGCTGATCAGGCGCGGGCGGTCTATGAGTACGAACCCTCGGAAGAAGCGATCTTGGCCGAGCTTTTGCCGCGCGCGGTGGCAACGCAGATCTTTTCCGCGCTGCTCGAAAACGCCGCCTCCGAGCAAGGGGCGCGGATGACGGCCATGGACAACGCCACCCGGAATGCTGGCGAAATGATCGATCGATTGACGCTCGTTTACAACCGCACGCGTCAGGCGACGATCACCAAAGAGCTGATCGAGATCATCTCAGGCGCCGAGGCGCTTTGAACAAAGACCGGAGAAGAGAACCATGTCCACCGGGAAAATCATTCAGGTTATTGGCGCGGTCGTCGATGTGCAGTTCGATGGCCATTTGCCTGCCATCTTGAACGCGCTTGAAACGGAAAATCATGGGAAACGGCTGGTCTTGGAGGTCGCGCAGCATCTCGGCGAAAACACCGTGCGCTGCATTGCGATGGATGCGACCGAAGGCTTGGTGCGCGGCCAGCCTGTGCGCGACACCGGCAAGCCAATTGAAGTTCCCGTCGGCAACGCGACGCTTGGGCGGATCCTCAACGTGGTTGGCGAGCCCGTCGATGAGCGCGGCCCGATCAAGGCCGAGGAATATCGACCCATTCACCAGCCGGCCCCAGCCTTTGTCGAACAATCGACAGAAACGTCTATCCTGGTGACGGGTATCAAGGTCATTGACCTTCTTGCCCCTTATGCCAAGGGCGGAAAAATTGGCCTTTTCGGCGGGGCGGGGGTGGGCAAGACTGTGCTCATCATGGAGCTCATCAACAACATCGCCAAGGTGCACCAGGGCTATTCGGTCTTTGCTGGGGTTGGTGAGCGCACGCGTGAGGGCAATGATCTTTATCACGAGATGATCGAGTCGGGCGTCATCAACCTTGAAGAGCCCGAAAAAAGCCGCGTCGCGCTCGTTTATGGCCAGATGAACGAGCCGCCGGGCGCGCGGGCTCGGGTCGGGTTGACCGGGCTCACGCTTGCCGAAAAGTTCCGCGACCAGTCGGGAACCGACGTTTTGTTCTTTGTCGACAACATCTTCCGCTTCACGCAGGCCGGCTCTGAGGTTTCAGCGCTGTTGGGCCGGATCCCCTCGGCCGTGGGGTATCAGCCGACCCTTGCCACCGACATGGGCGCACTTCAGGAGCGGATCACCTCCACAAAGAACGGCTCGATCACCTCGGTGCAGGCGATTTACGTTCCGGCTGACGACTTAACCGACCCGGCCCCTGCCACCTCATTCGCCCACCTCGATGCGACCACCGTGTTGTCGCGCCAAATCGCCGAGCTTGGCATCTATCCAGCCGTTGACCCGCTCGATTCGACCTCGCGGATCCTCGACCCGGCGATCGTGGGCCAAGAGCATTATGAAGTCGCGCGGGCGGTGCAGGCGATCTTGCAGCGCTACAAGGCGCTTCAGGACATTATCGCGATCCTCGGCATGGACGAGCTTTCCGAGGAGGACAAGATCACCGTCGCACGGGCGCGGAAGCTTCAGCGCTTCCTGAGCCAGCCCTTTGACGTGGCGCAGGTGTTCACTGGCACGCCTGGGGTGCAGGTGCCGCTCGAAGAGACGATCCGGTCTTTCAAGGCGGTGGTTAATGGCGAATACGACCACTTGCCCGAGGCGGCTTTCTACATGGTGGGCGGGATCGACGACGTCATCAAAAAGGCCGAGCGGCTGGCCGCCATGGCCTAAGCGGAGAAGGCGATGGCCACAACCATGCAATTCGAGCTTGTGAGCCCAGAGCGACGGCTTGCCACGCTTGAGGCTGTCTCGGTGCGCATCCCGGGTGCGGAGGGTGAATTGACGGCCATGCCGGGGCATGTCCCGGCTTTAACCACGCTGCGGCCGGGGCTTTTGGTCGCGCTTGGCGCAGATGGGGTCGAGGCACGCTTTGTCGTCACCGGTGGCTTCGCCGAGGTCACCGGCAAGGCCGTCTCGGTTTTGGCGGAGCGGAGCTTTCCGGTTGCGGAGCTGACGCGCGAGACGGTCGCGTCGCTTTTGAGCGAAGCACGCGCTGCGGTTGAAAGCGCCCCCGCCGAGCGGCTCGATGCCGCGCAAAAATATCTGGCCGACCTCGAGCGGCTCGCCGCGGAAGTGATATCGTAGTCCGCACCGCGCGGGTTGGCCTGCCAGAGACATGTCGCTCGAGGTGCTAAAGCAAACGCGCGACGACCAAAGCCCGGCGAGCCCAAGGGCGAAATGCCCCAGTCTCGCCCTCGAATTCTGTGCGATTTTCTTTGAGGCGTCGGTCATATCGGGAAGGTGCTGGCCTTGCGCGTGAGCACGCGTGCGGGTTCGAGTTTTTCTTGCGTGGCGGCTTCGCCTGCTGAACCGCACCTGAGGCGAGCCCGCGCAGGCGGGCAGGACCGAGGCGGCCAATGCGCGTCGATGGGCTTGAGGCCGGCTCAGCCGTGAAGCAGCCCATCCCGCCGTCGCCGCGACCACGGCAGCCCCAAGCGAGTGCCGGCGTTTCAACAGTACGCGCCGCACAGTACCCGCCACATGCCGCATCCCGGCGCCACGCACCGTTTTGCGCTAGCGAAAGTAAATCCGAAAGCGGCGGCGAATTTCGACATCAACTTCCGCCGGGACCGTCGAGCGCGCTTGGGCAAGCAACGCCTTCACCCGTTCATGTGCGCGGCGCAAGAGGTCAGGCCGGCCCATCTCGGCCCATTCTTTCGGGCTACTCCGGTTGGCAAGGGTGGGGTAGACATATTCGGTCTGCATCAGCCGAAGTGTTTGTTCAGCGCCCAAATAATGGCCTGGCCCACCCAAGCAAACCTGCCGCATGGTTTCAAGTCCAACTGTCTCGTCGGTCACCTCAATTCCGCGGATCACGCGCTGCACCTGGCCCAAAAGATCATCCCCAAGAACCATCGTTTCGAAGCAAAAGCCAAGGAGCGACGCCTGCATCCCAACCGCCTCGTAGGCCATATTGAGCCCTGAGAGACCGGCAAGCAGATTGGTGATTGCCTGCTCCCATCCGGCTTGCATGTCGGGAAGCTTTGAATCGCTAATCCCTGCCGCCGCGCCCCCGGGCAGGCCATAAAACTGATGCATTTGTGCACATCCAGCCGTCAGAAGCGCTTGTTCGGCCCCACCGCCTGACATCGCGCCCGTGCGTAGGTCAGACACAAAGGGCCAGGTCCCAAAGATGCAGGGGTGCCCAGGCACAATGGCATTGACATAAACGAGGCCAGCCAGGCATTCGGCCACCGACTGGACAATCGCCGCGGCCAAGGGAGCCGGTGCCGTTGCCCCTGCCTGCCCGGCCGAGAGCAACAAAATTGGCATGCCGGCGCGCGTGCACAGCTCCATCGTTTGGCAGCTTTCCTCGGCAAAGGTGAGCGGCGGGACCACAAAGCAATTAGAATTGCTGACAAAGGGCCGTTCGCGCCAGGCCTTTTCGCCCCCGGCGACAAGGTGCAAAAGCTCCATGCAGCCGGCCACATGCGCCGGGTTTGAAAACGACGTCCCGACGTGCTTGCGCGTGCCGGCGAGGCAGGCATACACGGTGTTGACATCCATCTCAAACGGATCGGGGATGTCGCAGCAAACCACCGTGCGCTGAAAAAAATGCACGTTGTCAAGCTCTTGCGCGAGGCGGGCGGCATCGTAAAGGTCTTGCGCGGTCGAGGGGCGATACACTCCGGTAAACGGATCGACAATCTGCACCGCCGCGCCCGCCGTTCCAAAGTGAACCCGGGTTCCCGAGAGTTCGAGGTCGAATTTAGGGTCGCGGGCAAACAAGGTGATATTGCGCGCCGCTTTGGCAAGGGTGTCTTCGACAAGCCCGCGGGGGAAGCGGATGCGGCCATCCGCGCCCAAAATCGCGCCGGCCTTCGTCAAGATCTCCACCCCCGAAGGCGGCGCTTTTGCAAAACCTATGGTCTCCAAGACCGCAAGCGCGGCTTCATGAATCCGCCGGACGCTGGCATCACTCAGCGGGCGATATTGCCCGCCGGAAAGGCCGGGCCGAATGGGCCGCATGCTTTCAGCAAGCGGCCGCGCCCGGGCGGCAATCCGCGCCGCGCGCCCCGAACGCACGCGTCCGGGTACGCAGCCAGAAACCGGTTCTGAATCTGTGGTGGTGCTCATTGGATGTCCTTCCGACTATGAGGGCAAGGCGAGCTGCCGCATGGCAAGCTTTGGCAAACAAACTAGGTGCGCAGGCGAAGGCCTTCCGGATCCCAAAACGGTTTCAGGCTTGCCTTGGCGGGATATCTCTGCCCGGCAATCTCGATTTCATAACGCGAGGCCAGCAGAGCCTCGACCGGCTCCCCCACGCAGGGCACATAGCCCAAGCCTACAGCCCCCCCCAAGGCATGGCCATAATTGCCGCTGGTAATTGTGTCGACGATCCGACCATCGCGCACGATCGCCTCGTTGTGAAACAAGACAGGCTCGGGATCGTCGAGCAAAAATTGCACAAGCCTTCGCTTGGGCCCGGCCTCACGCAGCCGCAAGACGGCCTCGCGGCCGATAAAATTGGGCTTACTCAGCCGCACCGCATGGCCAAGGCCAGCCTCAAGCGCGTGATCCTCGTCGGTGATGTCGTGGCCCCAATGGCGGTAGGCCTTTTCAATCCGGCAGGAATCAAGAGCATGAAAGCCCGCGAGCGTGATTTCGGGGGCCGCCTCGAGTAAGGTTTCAAAGACATGTGCGGCCATCTCAACCGGCACGTAAAGTTCCCACCCGAGTTCGCCCACATAAGAAACCCGATGCGCGCGCACGAGCGCGAGTCCAACTTCGATCTCGCGGGCAAAGCCATAGGGATGGGCCGTATTTGAAAGGTCATCGGGGCTCACGCGCGCGAGCACCGCGCGCGCCTTTGGCCCCATCAGCGCAAAGACCGCCTCGGAGGCGCCCATATCGGTGATCACGGTGCGCGCCTCGCCGACATGCCGCTTGAGCCAGGCTAGCGTTCGTCGCAAACTCGCCGCCGCGACGACCAAGAGATA
>FWWL01010928.1_pt1 | contig 10191 bp, 8 predicted proteins | sample 2228331 | NCBI WGS metagenome assembly FWWL01 (sample SAMEA103939775, study PRJEB20133) | metagenome
TCTGTCAAACGCTCTAAGCAAGTTTTCTCTCGTTGCTTGGTCATCGTAAAGTTCAATGATATTTTCAGGATCGAAGCCAAATTCACGAACAAGTTTTTCGCGAATTAGTTTTGCACTTCTCACCGCTCCGGTTAATCGAGGCAAACTATGATATTCATTAATTCCCACAATTAACGCCCAGCTTTTTCTGTAACCCTGCTGTTGTGAAAATGTTTGAGCAAAAAAGAAGATTAAAAACATCAAAATTTTGATATACATTTTAACTCACCTTTTTTAATTTTTTGGAAAAGTAGTTAAAACGATGCTATCCTCCGCATAATTCGTCGCCTTTAATCCTATGCTTCGCGTGTTAACAAGATAATCTTGTATCGAATCTATGACGATTAAACCACCTACAACTCTGCCTCTTGGCATTGGCAAAGGTGTTTCGCTTGCGACAACTTTTAATATCTCGCGACCAAAAGGTGGCTTTATGACATATTCGCCGGGCACTTTATAAACTTTATTTCCTTCGATTTTATTATTCAAATTTTCTTTATTCGGAAAAACAAGTATCGTATTCCCTTCCGCATCGTGATAAACGAGATTAATGTAGCAGTCTTTGTTAGCGCGGACGAAAATTTTTATCTCATCGCCATCATAATAAATTCCATCTGGTCTATCAACCCACACCTCAACTTGTAAATCTTTTCCTTTGCCTTCTTCCTTCAAAATTTTATCGTCGATCTCCGGTCTATAATTTTCCGGCGCGATCGGAATCTTTGGCAACATTGACAACGGAATTCTAACATCAGTCGTCGCTATGATTAGTTTAGATTGGACATCGACAGCTTTAAGGATTAAATCGAGTTCATCACCGCTGTCCCAGCATGAGCCAGTTATCACAAACTTCGCTCCGCTTAAACTTCCAAAAGCCTCCGGTGTCCCAAGATTTTCCATTGAATAGCCAATATTTTCAAGTTTTGAGGACGCAAGTTTTATCTGTTCCCCACCGATAAGGGCAAGGCTCGTGTATGACTCAATTCCTCTTTCAATTTTTTCCTTCAAATATGAAGTCATTGGACTTGGTATTTTATCCCTGTAATAAACCCCAGCGATCATAACCTTTGCTGTTTTATCTGGAATTTTCGAATTCAAATTTAACACAGCATCCCTTATCTTGTCATCAAGTGTCAAACTTTCCCTTCGCAATGTGAAAATTAATTCAGATTCATATCTAACCAACAAATCGTTCCAATCATCGTATTCATTTTTAAAATCTGAAAGATCCAACTTTGCGACTATCGTATAAAATGTCTCTTGATAAGGCTCGAGTGAATAAATTTCACATTTTGCGTTTCCATTTCTATCGCTAACGCTATACTCGCTAATTTTGCCCTTTCCACTTTTTAAAAAATATCTAAACTTAAAACCTGAAATAGGATATTCCAAAGCACCTTGATTGTAGCAAATTTTTAAAACAAGCGGTTTCAATGGCTGATTGAACAAAACATTCTGCTCTTCACCGGAAACTTTTTCAACCTTAAGCCCAGCAAAGATATTTTGAACGATAGATTTAACCTCGGAAACAAGTAGTGGCTCATTTAACTTCCAACCCTCTGGGTTCATCTCCTCGAGTGGTCTTGTTATAAACCTGTAAAGTGGCAAAAGTTCATTATAAGATAGCATATTTTTATACGCTTCGGATAAATTCAAAAGCGCTTGATAAAAATTCTTATCGTCGATTTGCTTTCGCGCAAGTTCAATGTTTTTTGAGTAAGCATTAAAATATTGAAGGAGTTTATCTTTCAATTCTCCTCCTGCTGTTTCCCTTTCGAGAACGGCAAGCGAGTAATAAATGTCATCGTCATCATCAAAATAAACTTCAACTATCCTCAACCCCCCAACCGTCACTTGAGTTGTAACTTGAAGATTGGCTGACGCCCTTTCAACCGACTCAACTTTTCTACCAGATATAACCTCAAGTTGTTCTACGACAGATTTCGATTCAATCGTTGCCTTTATCTGCTTTGCTATATCAGCAAAAGCCTCATTGTTAGCTTTTTTAATATCTTCAATTTTATCCTTTGTCTTTTTTGCTGCGCCAACCCCAAGGATGTAAAGGCGATCGGGATAGCGCGGATGTTTTTTCGTCGTGAGCCAAGTTGGCTTTTGAGAAAAAAGAGTTTCAAAGGAGAAAAAGAACAATAAAATTAAACTTATGAATTTCATCTTCATTTCACCTCCACGGTAAATGTTAATTTGCCAACATTTTGATAAATATCGATCGCAACTATCTCAACCAAATTTTTACCTTTCGAAAGCCGAAGTTTGCCGTAAAAGTTAATTCCAGCGATGCCAAGTTTAGTTTCAACTGGTTTGCCGTTAACCTTTACGGATACAATTCCACCTTCATCAGTGGCAATTCCGCTAAATTCAAAATCACGATTGCTAACTCGAATGTATCCGTTATTTTTAACGCTCGGATAATAAAGTTCTATCTTCGGCGGATCGCTATCTTTAAATGGGTCTTTCGCGATATTGAATTCCTTATACAAATCCGAAAATATATCCTCTTCCTCCTCTTCCCATTCCTCTTCAATTTTCTGTTTCTCTTCTTGCTTTACTTCTTCCTTTACTTTTGATTCTGGAGATTCCACCTTCAAAGCGAGATGTTTGCGCGACAGGTCTTCCGCAAGTTTATACGCGAGTTGCTCCATAACCTTCAAAAGTCCTGTAACCTTGCCTTCATAATCAACGCTTGCGGTTTGAACTATCTCAGATGTTTCAACGCTTATTCTTCGAACATTAATCGTATAGACATCCTCAACTTTACCGATATCGCCGGTTATTATTTCCCTCACGCCCAATATCTTCCCAATTTGGACATTATCACCCGAGCCTTCCGCTATTTCACTTTGTTGTAAATTTTGTTCAGCAAGTATCTCTTTTATTTTCTCTCTTTCAAGGACGCTAAATTTGCCGGTCGCATTTAAAACCACCCTAAATCTTGAAACCAAAACATCAAGTTGAGTTGGGTCAAAACCCTTTGCGTCAAACTTTAACACCGCAACGCTTATTTTACCATCTTGAGAAAACAAAACCGTAGCTGCGAGAATGATCGCTAAAATTAACTTTGAGATTTTCATTTTAGATTCCCCCTAATTTTTATTTATTTTTTGAAGTTCACGATCAAGTTCATTTAACGCTTCATTGATAAGTTCTTCGATCGGCTTATTTTGCACGGCAAGTTCTTTTGGCGGGTCTTGTTTAATTGCGTTTGCTGTTAATTGTTTGATTTGTTGAATTAAACTTTTCTTATACATCCTCGCAAGTGCGTAATTTGCACCTGTTTTTGGATCAACCCAGAACCCAACGATTTGCGAACCATAAAGTTTCGCTTGTGCAACTGTTCTCGAAATTCTCATAGAGTAACTTAGTTCAAAAACTTTATTCCCCTGTGACCAATTATCAAGAAGTGTTTGGATTTTTAAATTTAGAATTCGAGAAAGCTCAGCCCTTGCATTTTGAATTGCTTTTTTACGAGTTTGCACTGGGTCAAAATGTCTATCCGCCCCACCAACCGCGTAAACCGCAACATCTGAAACTGGAACTTTATATATCCATTTTGGAACTCGATTACGACTTGTACTTATTTCAACAAGAGCTGGATCATAAATAAACTCATCTGGGATTGAAAAAGATGTATCCTTTGATAATGCTTTGACGGGGATTCGAACGAGGACATAGAAAATTTTTGATTTAGGTTCTTTCCATTCAGAGACAAGTTCAAAATTTGATTTAACGAAACTTACAAGGGCGCTATCTATTTCTTCTTCATATTCCTCCTCGAAATGTGAAAGCCCAGAAAAAATACTTCCCGTGTCCTCAAACCAATTTACTTGTTTTGCCTTAACCCCAACTTCAATCGTTCGAGCAAGTTCAAAAATTGCATCTTCAATTGCTTTGACTCGCGTAGTTTCAGGATAAAAATATGGAGAGGACGCACCAACCGCATATAGATAATATTTTGACTGCGGCAAAACAGAAAGCCAGCGTGGTTGAACCTGCGCATAAAGGTTAAAAAAAGACGCAAAAAGTAAAAATGTCCAAATTTTTAATTTCACATCTTTTTTACTTTATCACTTTTAATGAAAGAATATGCCTCGTAACGCCAATCCCAATTAAAACAATAAGCACTTGTAAGAAAATATTCGACAGGGCAAATAGCACAGTATAACCCATCACGAGCCACATAACGACAAGAGATATGATTTTCCCTTGCAAAGTTATAGCGCGATGTTCACGATAATTTTTTATATAACTTCCAAAGACCTTATGATTTAAAAGCCAATTATAAAATCTTTTAGAACTTCTCGCAAAACAAGCTGCTGCAAGCAGAAGAAATGGCGTCGTTGGTAACAACGGGAGAAACATACCAAGAATTCCAAGACCAACAAAGACAAATCCAAGACTGATCAAAATTAATCTATAAACTTCACTCATAACTTTTTTCGCAAGAACAGCCTTTTTCTTAAAATATACCCAAGCGTCACTTAAAAATCAAAAGGTCGAGGGTTTGAAGCCCCCGACCCTTCCCTATGGGGTTAAATCATTTGCTCAAATCCCATTTTTCAAGTTCTTTGTCAAGCAATTTCAAAGCCTCTTCTGCTTTTTGCTCCACGAAAGCCGTTTTCTTCTGACGTTGTGCTTCATTCATACTTCTCACGATCTCATTGACGATATCATTCTTTCTTAAAACCGCAAGAGCGTAATAAATTTTGTTATCCTTGTCATAATAGAACTCAACTATTTGGGAGCCAGCGAGCGTCGCTTGGCTTACGGATCTGCTGACGCTTCTTGTAAATTCTTCAGATGTGATCGTTCCCTGATTGTTTACGAATTCCTGATGTTCTTGCATGAAATTGTCGAGCAGGCTTTTAACTTTCACTTGGATAATTCTTCCAAGTTCTTGTCTTGCAGCATCAGCAGCTTTGTTCCTTGCGAGAACGGGATTAGCCCCAACATTTGCAGCGCCAACCGCATATATTGCATCAACAGCGGTAGGAGGGGTATTAACCCATTCTGGAGCCTTTGGTCCCGGAACAGCAACACGTTCCCCACCTCCGCAACCAATTAGAACAAATGCAACCAAAAGGATCAAAGTTAAAGAAGCCAGATAACGCATGATTTTTCACCTCGTTTTGTTTTTAATTTTTGATTCGTTTTTTATTCCTCAATTTGCGCATTTGAAAGCATCTCCACAAGATCTTTATTCGAAAATTTCATCCCTTTCAACGCTTTTTCATAAGCTTCCTTCTCGGTCTTTCCAATCGCTCTTGACTTAACACTCATACTTCCAACAATTTGCCCTGTCTCAAGGTCTTTGAGGAAAAGATTTAATTCAGCTTCAACTGTGTAAAGCATACCACCGACGCCCTGAACAGATGAGACAACCCTTGAACTGACATCTCCACCTATGACAAATCTTGCTTCATCTTCAATTTTATATCCATTCCTTTCAATAGCCTGGGTTAATTTCTTCATTACATCAAAAATCAGTTTATCCTCTTTCGCTCCTTTTATCGAAACAGTGACGGTTGGGGTTGCCTCTGTGCCGGTCTTATAAGTAAACTCAGTTTTAATCCCAGACAAAACTCGAGCGTATTCGCTCGGTAATCCGGGGATTGAAAATGACACAACAATTGCGTTCTTTGTTCTTTTTCCCATAGCAATTGCTCTGACGCTCGCCATCCCATCCTCGTCAGTTGTCGTCCTCTCTATCACTTCTCCACTTTTATAAGCAAATGTAACGGAAGCATTCGGAATTGGAACGATGACATCTCCACTGTAAATAACTCTAACAACAAGTGGCTCAGGGAGTTCTTGACCAACAGTTGCTACTTGATCATCCCCAGAAACCTTTTCAACCCTTATCTTAGAGATCAAATCCCTTATCTCAGATTCAATTTTCCCAGCCGTTAACTCAACATTCGGTTTATAAGGTATGTTTGAAAGAGCGTTATACAAAGTTTGCTTCGGATAAATTTCGTAGATCTTTTGTTGAGCATCTTTTAGATTTTGAACTGCGGGCAAAATTTTACCTGCATTGATAAACGATTGAGCATCCTCATATAATTCTCCTATTTGTGACCAAGCGTTATCAAGTTCATCTTCAAGCGAAGTCAAATATTTTTGCTTATCAAGCACCGCAAGAGCATACCATGTTTTCGATTTTCTATCATAGTTCATTTCCACAACCTCACATCCTGTCAAAATCTCGTCAACAATGGTTTTTGATTTTTGCTGGAATTCAGAGTAATAATCAGATTCCTTGTTTATAATTCTTTCCTTTTCCAAACTTGTTATCTCCGATTGGACACGAACCCTTATTTGAGATGCGACATCCGCGATCGCATTTTGTTTTGCGGTTTCACGCTCATTTTCACCAACCGATGCACCAATGCCAAGTATATAAAATTCCTTGGGATATTTTGGATGCGTTTGAGTCTTGTACCAATTTGGCTGTGAAAACGCATAAAGTGAAAACAAAACTGTCAAAATGAACAATCTCATAGTAGATGCCCTCGCTTAAATTTTATTCTGTTATTTCAAGGATTAAAAGTTTTCTATTTGCGTTTATCCTTTTGACCTTAACTGGGACGCTCGCTTCGATTTCTCTTCTTATATCTCTATAAAGTGCAAGGGGTGAGCTATATTTTTTCGGATTGACCCAGACAATATAATCCATCGTCTGATCGGTGACGACATTTTGCTTGCTTCTGTTGCAAATCTTTTTAAGTGCAGATTCAGTCGCCATCAAAATTTCATCGTGTGTATCCTCGTCAAAGTTTCCGGTAATTCTAAATAAAAGCTTAAACTGTAAACCTCGCGTTAGATCATCTTTCCAATAAAGCATAATTCTGCTTAAAACCTTATCTATAGCATCATTCATCGCTTCTTCAACGACTGCTTCCTCAGGGACTGGGTATTCACCGCTATATCCAGTCTCCGTTCCAAGCAATCTTGCAGTGGTCGTTTCATAAGCGCGCGCAGCAACGACAGCTTTTCTAACCTTTGTAGTACCAATATATCTTTCTTCAACTTTTACATTGTAAGTGATATAAACATCGCTTCCAATAGCAAGCGCAAGTTGATAAGCATAATCTTCTTCTATCCCCTTAAGCCCAGCCTGTGCCTGTGCGAGTTCGCTTAATGTTTCCATTTGTTCCGGGACTTGAACATCGTATTTTCTCGCTGTAAGATATGATTCAATAACCTCAGCACCTTTTTTTAGTAGCCTATCGCTTCTTAAAAGGTCGATTGGACTTACTCCTTTAGGAGCCTCTGGGACGACCATAATAAAAGGCAATCCTATGGCTTCAGTTATCTCCTCTTTCGGCTTTATGACATTTCTTGCGATGAGATCATCTGTGAGAAGTTTTTTGTTAACTCTGTAAACCTTTGTAATTTTTATTCTCTTATCCGCGAGTCTAACCCTTGATTCATATTCGGTGGATTCGAAGGAGATATACTTTGAGATATTTTTTGCATCAAAAATTTCATCTTGAACTGCTTCAAATGCTTTCTTTTCCTCCGGGGTCTGCAAAATGGGGTCAGTTGCACTGATTAAAACATAGTAAACCGCAGATCTTCTACCATCGAGTTCAGCTTCTTTATTATCTTTCCCAATGCCCGATGCTCTTATCGTAACCTCGGTAGGAGAATAACTTTCAATGAATGTCGCTTCCCTTGAAACTGGGAGGTTTTTCTGAGCATAAGCGACCGAAAGGAAAAGGAGCAAAATTAGTGAGCCTAAAATTAGTTTCCTCATTTTTCGTCTTTTTATTTAGTTTTTACATTCATAAAATAACTTGTGATCGATTTCAAGATTGTGCTATAAATCACCAAGGAAGCACTCCCTTTATCACTGCTATCGGATCAAACCCAAGCCTTGGCAAAGAATAATTCGCATAAATTGAAAACACAACTCCCGAGTGGTCACCTGATAAACCTGTAACAGTTCCCGTTATACCGCCTAAGCTCCATTCCTCACTTTCAGAGAAAAGTCTATAACCAACATTAAAACCAAGATTTAAATCCGGCGTTACAACATATTCACCTCCAATTCCAAAGCCAAGCCCAAGACTTGAATGGCTAAGTTCATCTTCATCTTTTGAAAATTTGGTTTCTTCGAGAATCAAGTCCACTCTTCCCAAAGCGCAAAATCTTTTAAAGTAAAATTTCTTCACCAAAGCACCGCGCAATTCAACAATTAAAACATTTGGTTCCTGTCCCCAAAAAATGTTTTTTATTATATCAAGATTCTCTACACTTCCCGTTCCAAAGGAAAAACCACCGCCAACCCAAAACTGAGGTACATTTATGTTTCTACCAAGATCGTAAAGCAAATCAACCCCTATTGAAATTCCAGTCATTTTATTTGTTGTTATCGTTTCACCAGTATAAGGATTATTTAGTTTAACGGTAAAAGGATTATTTAATATTCTACCAACAAGATCTATCGGCAATTTCGGTCTTTCGGAAACATAAATTCCGGGTTCAAGTCCTCTTCCAATTATAATTTGCGCCCTTGAGAAAACCCCTGGGTTCGTGCGGTTATTAGCCACATATGTTACCCTCGCAAAACCAACTTTTACAAAGTTTATTTCACCATCTGGATTTTCTTGAACCTCAACCAGATCAAATCCATCGTCAATTTTGATTCCCTCTCTTGCTCCCATTGGGAAGGTTACATGGTTTGGATAAACTTCGATAACTTGAGCTCCAAGTTGGAATTCGGGAATTTCTCTCGTTGCAACTTGCAAGTCACGGGCAAGCGCTATAACAGCGGTTCTGAAAGCGTATTCTTTATCGTTAACCTTTTCTCCTTCATGCTTAAAATCTTTTCCAATTTTAGCAACACCTATACCCATAGTTTCTTTTTTAACAACAAGTTTTAGATCACTTGCTCCGCTTTCATCATAAGTGACTCTATACCAAATGGCGCCAGCATTAATTGTAATGCTTAAAGCACCTCTTACTTCTTCCGTTTTATAATCGCTTATAACGGGGATATAGATAAAAGCGGAGTTCATTACTTTCATCAGTTGTTCAGCTGTTATCCCAAGCGTTTTTGCCTTAGTTGCAATGAAACTGTTCCTTTGTGCCTCTGTCACAAGATTCTGAGCCCTCATCTCCTTCTCAATGTCAAGTATCTCAATTATCTTAGGAACAAACTTCTCCTTTAAAATCTCAACAACCTCATCCAATGTAACCCTCGTCCCCCTGGATTTAACCTCAAACTCAAATTCACTAAGCAACTCATTCGGTATCGGATTGTAATCAAACCTCGGCATCTCAATATACTCGCGAAATTTCTTAATTATATAATTCGCCTGCTTCTCATCAATCTTTATATCTGGGTTTGTAGTTAAAACAACATTTGCATATGAGATCGACTTCCTCTCATACCTTATCGGCTCAGGCGTCGTAGATTTCGGCTGTGTTTTAGGTTCAGTAGTCCTTGCTTCGGTAGTTTGAGCTACAGGAGTTTCAGTTATCGGAACAGCCTTAGATGCAATCGGCTTCATAGTAACCACAACGCTTGTCTCAACCTTTGGTGAAATAGTAACGCTAATTCTTCTCTCCCCATATCCAGAAACAGAAAACCTCAAACTATACTCCCCAGCAGGAATTTTTTTAATTTCAAACTTTCCCTTCGAATCTGTAACTGTAGAAATAGAAGTGTTTTCAACAGCCACATTTACACCCTTGATAGGTCGTTTCGTTTCTATATCAATCACAGTCCCACTTAAACTCCCCGTATCTTGAGCAAATAATTGAATTAAGAACCCACTTAAAAAGAGAATGCCTCCAACAATTAAGCCAACACGCATGGCAGTCTCCCTGTTTGTTTTGCTTTGTTTCATTTTACTTACTTTTCAAATAAAAATCAAGCCAATCAAGAACAGTTTCCCACCATAACTTTGCGTTCTGCGGTTTCAGTATATGATGACCTTCGTCAGGGAAATAAAGCATTTTCGACGGGACCCCCATCCTTTGCAAAGCGGTAAACATCATAAACCCTTGACTCACATCAACCCTGTAATCGAGTTGTCCATGAGTTACGAGAGTTGGTGTTTTAAAATTCTTAACATAACTACTTGGGGACCATTTTTTATATTGTTCAGGATTAGTCCATGGGGTTCC
>FWWL01010929.1_pt1 | contig 10191 bp, 10 predicted proteins | sample 2228331 | NCBI WGS metagenome assembly FWWL01 (sample SAMEA103939775, study PRJEB20133) | metagenome
GGTTGATTAAATTTTATAACTAACCTTTTACCCTTAGCTTATGTTATCAGGCTTCTGATAGAAGAGAACATAGGAGATATGGTGTATGTGGGAAAAATATAATCTTTATTCAGAATTTATTTGTATTATTAAAGCGAATTGTAGGATACCGTCTTAATTCTTTCCATACCATCACCTCACAACCAACCTTAACCTTTCATTCCCTATCTTTACAATATAGACACCTTTCTTTAAGCTTACTTTACCTTCCTTTATTATAGTTTGCATAACCTTATTTCCATTTATACTATAAATCTCAATTGCCATTTCCTTAGCCGCTTTAACCTCGATAAATCCATCACCTGCATAAATCCTAAAATTACAACCCTTATATTCATTATTGCTTATAGGTGTAACCGAACAGCTTGTCATTTGCGTTATAGATGATAAAATTTTAGATATTTAAGATAATGGAATTCAGCTTCCAAATTCGAAAAATCAATGATCTCAGGTTCAACTTCCAGGTTATTATAACATAAAAATTCATTCAAAATTTTATAATTCTTTTGTCTCAATAGGAAATTAATTATCTCAAATTCTCTATTATCCAGTTGCTTAAATGCTATAACATTGAACTTCTTCAAGGTTCTATATATGAAAATTTCATCTAACTTTAATTTCTGTGATATTTCAATTATATTTTCAAATGGCTCTTTTTCAATATAGTCTAATACAATTTTCCGCTCATCTTTTATACTAAAAAATCCCCCATCTTTAATTCTATAAATTGTATCTCTTGAAACACTATATTTTTTAGCAATTGAGCTAATTTTTTCACCTTCAAAAATTTCTTTATAAATTAGAAATCTCTTATAAATATCTAATGCTATTCTTAAATTTTAGAGCATAATAAGATAAGTATAAATTGATGGGTGAGTTTTCATTTTTTAGAACGATTAGGAGGGAGGATGAAAGCGCAAGCAATTGGGAGGAGGTATTAAAATACATAAATATGATGATGAAATAATACATTTTGGGGATGTTAAATCCGTTAATCAAGGGTAATAATCTAATAAGAATTTCAAAATCTGGTGTTTATATAATAGGCTATTTAGCCTGCTTCCTTAGTTCCATTAATGTTTTTCCAATTACTACAAGACTCGTTTCTGTTATATGTAAAATCCTTGTAGAGGTATCATAACCACATACTCTACAACTATCTATTCTAAAAAGCCTAATTAATTCTCCTATATCTTTTTGGCAAGAACAATATTACAATCTACAATATGTGGAACTGCATAACCACCAGCGCCTTCTGCTGAAAATTCCTCGTGTGAGCTCCTTTTCTGAGATATAAATATTGCTGTTTGATAAAATTTCTTTTTAAATAATCTTCTTACGATTATCCTTGCAAGAACTTCTCTTGCTTCATAAAGTCCTGTTATTGAATCGATTACTACATTTAATGTATTTATTAATGTTAATATATCATCTCTTAAATTGTCATAGCTTGCAGCATCAATAATTATAATTTTATCTTCAATTTCTTTAGGATTTATACCTATTGATAATGCCCTTTGTTTTAAAGCTGTTATTAAAAATGGTGCAGGTGTTTCAACTGTTACAAAAATTGTAGGATTTCCCGAACTTGCTTGCTTTATTGCAAATTGCTCGGCCATTACACTCTTACCTGTATCAATTGCTCCTGTTATATTTACAATCGCATATTTTGGAAAACCATCTAAACTCTCTTTTTTATTTTTATAACTTTCCCTTCTTTAAATCTTGTAATAAAAAATAACTTATCTAATCCCTCAATACCACTTGGTGTTCCCTCTATCTCTGGTGCAAGCTTTGAACCTTCTTTTATACTAAGTATTGCTTCTTCTACAATTTTTCCTTCTTCCATAATGAAAATCTTAAAGAGGCAAGCTTTTATTTGCTTCCATAAATTTCAAAATTGCATAACTCATCCAAGCAATAGACCATCTCATATAAGGTATTTTAATTTTATAAAGTCTATGCTCCTGAAAATAAAAGTAATGCTCCTTTAAGTCATACATTCTATTCAATGCATTATCTAAAATTTTCTTCGCAATATCAACCTCTTCAAATTCACAAAATAGAACTATTGAAGTTGCATAAGAATGAATATCAATGGGATATAATTTGTTATGATAATACTTTGGAAGAAAATCCTTTGTAAATAGATTTCTTTTATAGAATTCATATCCCCTTTTAATTGCAATCCTAATTCTATCATCATTTGTAGCCTTATAAATCCAATTTAATGAAAGTAAATTAAATGCGGAATGGAAATTATCTATGTATTTTATATTTGGAGCATAAAACCAACTTCCATCCTCATTTTGAAATTTATAAGCAAATAATCCACACTTTAATGCCACCTCTTTTAATTTTTCATCATTATTTATCACCGAAATTCTTGCAATAACAGAACCTCCAAGCAAGCTTGCATTAAATACTCTTAAATTATCAATCGGTGTATATGAGAATACTAAAATTTCATCATCTTCATATCTATTTAAATCATTTAAGATAAAATTGGTTGTAGAAAGTGCAATACTAAAATCTTCACTATTATTGAAAACTTCATACGAATCTAAAAATGCATGTGCAATAAATGATGTATTTACAATTGTAGGTGTGTATGGCCTTAAATAAAATACTCTACTTTGCCAAGGAAAGTTATATCCCCAACAATATCCACTATAACCTTTTGAGCATAATTCAATTAATAATTTTTTAATTATATAATAATTTTCAATACCATTTAGCTTTGAAAATACACTAAGAAAAAGTCCAAGCCCCTTTGGATTGTAATCCTCTTTTATCAAAAGTAATTTTCTAAAATTTATAGGAGAATGCTTTAATAATTGTGTAAATAAAATCCTTAAATACTTATTGAAACCTAAAAACTTCAAAATTGGGCTATTCAATGCATCATATGGATCATAACCTTTAAAACTTTTCCTTTGAGCATACCTTAATAATAATTCTAAAACTTGTTGCAAAGCTTGAAAATTTTAAGGATTGTAAATTCTCTTCCAAAGAGGGTCTTTTATTTTTAAGTCAAATAGATCTCTTATCATTAGCAGTTTTAAGTAAAATAAAAAGGCAAAAAGAATTAGGGGTAATAGAATTTTAAAAGTCATATAATTTTTAATCAAGAATAAGAATAATGACTTAGCTCGCTTATATTCTGAAAAGCTATTTTTCATCTTCCTTGTAGTTCCAACATCATGATAAACAACTAAATTATTCAACAAGAATAGTTTATATCCAAGTTTTCTTGCCCTCAAAGATAAATCCAAATCCTCTGCATAGAAAAAAAACATTTCATCAAATCCATTTAACTTTAAAAATACATCCTTTTTGAGCATGAGAAACGTCCCACAAAGTGCCTCGACCTCTAAAATCCTATCATCTTTATCCAAATATAGAAATTCCTTACTTTGTCCAAGAGGAGAACGCCTTGAAAATAAAAATAATAGTGGATTACTTAGCTTCCTTGCACTAGGCCAAATTTTACCATTTCTTGTTAATACTCTTGGACTTACTGCAAAAACATCATCATTACTTCTTAAAAACTCGAACATCTTATATACTACACCAACTTCAAAATCACAATCAGGATTGAGCAAAAGAACATAATTTGATTTTGCATATTTTATCACTCTGTTTATTGCAGGACCAAAACCAATGTTAAGCTTACTTTCAAAAACCCTAACATTACCAAAACTATCAATCCTATCAGATGGTGAATTGTTCCAAATTATAACTTCAAAATCCTGACTATCTAATTTCCTTATAATCCTTCTAATATCATTTGAAGTGTAATAATTTACAGTAATGACGCTAATTTTATACATCAAATTATACTCAAAAGACCTCTTAGGTTATCAAACTCAAAATCTGCAGTTATACTTTCTGTTCTTGGTGTTGCACCAAATCCTCTCCTCTTAATGTGTGCATTTTTCATACCCAATTCCTTAGCAGGAATAATATCATGATAATAGCTTTGAGCAACGTGCAAAATCTCACTCTTTTCAACATTAAATACTTTTAAAGCATATTCAAATACTAACTTTGATGGCTTATAGGCTTTTACTTGACTTGCAGTTATTACATAATCAAATTCTACATCAAATTTTACCTTCGTTAACTCAAATAAATCCTCATCAACATTAGAAATTATAGCAATTTTATAACCCTTATCTTTAATAGCCCTTAAAACTTCATTTGCATCTTCAAATGGTTCAAAATTTCCAAAACTATTTAGCAATGTAAATTCTTCTCCCTTCTTTAAATCAAAGTCAAAGTAATCTGAAAATTTGATTACAATTTTTTTTAGAATTTCCTTATAAGGCAAATAATTTTTTTCAAGTCTACTCTCAATTATTGAATAAATTTCAAGAATTTCATCATCCTCAATATCAACCTCATACTTTTTGAATAACGGTTTTAGAGATGATAGAATGCCTTCTTCCCAATCTATCAGAGTTCCATAGCAATCAAACGATATAATTTTCATGTTTTAAGAGGTTTTCTTTTGGTTGAAGGCAATAGAACATTATTTAAAATTAGCCTATAACCAGGTGAATTTGGATATTTAGTTAAATCAGTTGGTGGCTCACCAACGAAGTGCTGATAATCCTCTGGATCATGCCCTCCAAGAAACGAGAAAAATCCCTTACCATAAGCACCATATATGTATTTAACTTCATCTGTCTGTGGAACATCTCCAAGAACAATTACATTATCCTTTATTTTATCTCTCCTAAAACCTGTGTCCTGACCCAAAAACTCCTTAATTGTAGATGTATGATCCTGAGTTAGAATTGTAGGTATAACATCAAATTTAGCAGAAAATTCGAAAAGCTGAAAATAGCTATTAGGACCTCTTAATGCTACATCTCTTGTTATGTCAACATCTGAATGCTCATATATATAAGGATCAGTTATAACCTTAAAGTCCTTAAATGCGAATGTTTGAGAATAATCTAACTTTTGATTGTGATTTGGACTTGGTGGTGTTCCATCAAATGGCACATCTGCTATATCAATATTTTGACTTGCCAAAGCTATATCAAGTGTAATAGGTGCAGAACACATAGCAAACAAAAACTTACCACTTGCTACAAAATCTCTAATTTTCAGGGCTACTGCCTTTTTAAGAGATGGAATATCTTTAAATCCAAGCTTTTTTGCCATTTGCATATTAACTTTTCCTATCTCCTGATACCAGTCCGCAAACTGATAACTTGCCCAAAACTTACCAAGCATACCAGTAAAGTCCTCGTGATGTAAATGCAACCAATCGTATTCCTCAACCTTACCATTTAGAATTTCTTCATCCCAAATCCTATCATATGGAATTTCAGCATATGTAAGTGCAAGCTCTACCGCATCATCCCAAGGTCTATTATAAGGTGGTGCATAAACTGCAACCTTTGGGGCTCTCACAAGCTCAACAATCTCCATATTTTTCTTTTCGACAGTCGCATAAATCTCTGCAACATCAGAAGAATTTAGATTTTCTACATATACTCCCATCTTACTTGCCTTTACAATAATATCCTTATTAAACTCCATCATGAAACTTCCACCCCTATAATTCAATACCCACCAAGTTTTATATCCATTCTTAACTGACCAATAGGCAAGTCCATATGCTTTAAGATGATTAGTTTGCATTTCATCCATAGGAACTAAAATGCGTTCAAAGGTTAAAATTGTTAATAACATACTATTGAAATTTTAAAGCTTTTGTTAAATTTTTGGGATTTTAATAAAATTACATAAACACCCTTTTTGACTTCAAGAGGAATTTCAACATACCCTGTTCTTACATAATAGTTTCTTGAAAATACGAGACTACCATTTACTTGATAAATATCAATTCTCACTTTATCACCACTAAGCAACTTGAATTTAAGCTTTTTGGATTTTTGATCAAACTGAAATGTTAAATTTCCCTTTTCAGAATCTGAAGGCATATCCAAGCTTTCAATGGCAAGCAGTGCATCTATCCTACCCCATCCGCAATTATTATTAGGCCAATCATTTGATAAGCATCCCTCAGGTCTTACTATTGCATAGTCTGTAATAACTCTGTATATTTGGTAATAATTTAAATCTGGTTTCTTTTCAAGCATAAGGGCAATTGTTCCTGTAATGTGAGGTGTTGCCATAGATGTTCCTGTCCCATTTGCATAACTATTTGGTGGATTTGCAATTGATGAAGGAATACCAACTCCTGGTGCTACTATATCAGGCTTTATATAATTCCAATCAGGTCTTGACCAATAACTTTGATCTGCATAAAGACCTTCACTAGAAGCAGGTCCCCTACAGGAACGATACCAAATACTATCATTCTGATCAACCGCTCCAACACCTATCACAATTGGATAATCTCCTGGACTTGCTATTACACTAAATTGAGGATAGTTACCTATTGAAAATACGGGCACTATACCATTTGCTCTCCACCCATTCCAAATAGCATACCAAAGCCAATCATTAGGTCCATTAATTCCCCAAGAATTACTAACTAATCTAATTGGAACATTTTGATTTGCTTTTAGTTCTGTAAAGTGCTGAATACAATCAACTATTGATGTAGCAGTAGAGGAACCACTTGAATTAAAAGCCTTACAAGCTATAACCTTCGCACCTGGTGCAACACCTATATCAGGACTAAAGAGACCTGTCCCATCACCTCCTAATATCGTTCCTATAGTATGCGTCCCATGATTATGATCATCGTATGGATAAGGAAAACCATTTATAGCATCAAGCCAATACTGTGATAAAACCTTACCCAAAAGTGCAGGATGACTTGTATCAACACCTGTATCAATACTACCAACAATAACATTATTTCCTGTATATCCATATTTTATCCAAACACTATCCGCTCTAATTTTCATTATATTCCAAGTTGCATCCAAGCTGCTTATCCTATATTCATTTTTAAAATCATAAATGATTTGGAAATAATCATTGTTATAGTAAATTTTAGATATTTCATTTCTGTTTAATAATAAGTTTTCAAAAGCACCTCTCCTAAGCTTTACATAAACAGCATTTACTACCCAAAATTGTTTAATTTCATAAACATCAGATGAAGCTTTTAGGTGTTCAACAATGGCTTTTTGAGAATTAAAATGGTAATTTTTGAGAATAGAAACTTTTTCACTTGGCAAAAGTTTATAATTCTCTCCCAACATGAATTGTTCTTTTAGAACGATGAAAATTTCAATAGTTTCATTTGGAGGTGTATTTCTTAGAACATCTTGTAGTTTATAATCTATATCAAAGCTCATTATTAGGTAAAGCATAATCAAAATTTTAAAGGACAGACCTTAATCATACTTTCTTTTGTTTAACAGTTCTCAAAAAGATGGAATGCTTTTTTACGCATCAAAAATCTTCTTTAAGTGTTGGATAAACTTTAAACTTTTCAATATGTCCAAAAAAATTGGTATTCTTGCAATTCAGGGTGACTTTGAGGAGCATAAACTTATCTTGGAAAGGCTTGAACAACCATATAAACTTGTAAAAAATAAGGAGGACTTTAATAATATTGCTGGGCTTATCATACCTGGTGGTGAATCAACAACATTTAGAAAAATTATAAGAAACAATAATTTAGAAGAGGAGATTTTAAGATGGAAGAGAGAAGGGAAGCCAACACTTGGAACCTGTGCGGGTATTATAATAATGGCAAATGAAATTTTAAATGATGAAGAAGGAAAAGGGGTTGGATTTTTAGATATTGTAATTGAGAGAAATGCATATGGAAGGCAAAGAGAAAGCTTTATAGCGGAGGTTGAGTATAGTTTTGGACAGAAAGCTAAGGTTGCATTCATAAGAGCTCCCATTATCAAAATAGTTAATAGAGGTGAAGTTATAGCTAAATTAAATGAACAAATTGTAGGTGTTAGAGATGGCAATTTTATAGGTATTACATTTCATCCTGAAATTACAGGTGATACTAAGCTTCATGAATTCTTCTTAAAGTTAATATAAATTAAAACCCAAAGACTTTAATCCATCTTGAAAGCACTAAGAATTCAAAAACATTCAAATCATAAAATTTCCTATTACTAAATTCATCATCCAAAACCCTAATAATTTCATAAAAATTTAGAAAATCTAATTTTCTTAAGATCTCAATCTCATTCCTTACAAATTCTTCATTTTCAAAGAGCCAAGCCCTAATAGGACCTCCAAATCCCATTTTTTTCCTTTTTACAATCTTATAAAATTTATCCTTTAAGATCTCTTTTAATAAAATTTTATCAACTTTCAACTTATAACTTAATTTTTTTGAAAATTCTAAAATTCTATCATCTAAAAGTGGAACACGCATTTCTACACTCTTTGCCATTGAAAGCTTATCAGAATATAATAAGTTGTGATATGGCAAGAATGTTAAGAAATCAAAAATTAACATCTTTTCATAATTCTTTTCATCAATATTTTCATAAATTTCTTTTGCCCTTTCAAATGGATTATAATTTAATTTTGAGATTTTTTTAAATTCGTTATCATCATAATAGCTTAAATAATAATAATACGGCTTACTCCAAACCCTTTTAAACTTTTCAATATCTCTTGAAAGCTTCTTAAAAATTTTTGGAAAATAAACTTTATTAAGCGGTAAAAATCTAAGTTTTCTATAAATCGAGTAAGCTTTATATCTTGGATATCCACCAAACAGCTCATCTCCTCCCATTCCTGAAAGAACAACTCTTGACTTATTATAATCGCACATTAAATATGTAGAAATACCTGCAATATCTCCAACAGGTTCCTCAATATAATATACAAATTTATCCAAAAGCTCTTCATTAAATTCAAATTCAATAAGTTCATTCTCAAAACCTAAAATTTTACTTACAAAATTTGCATACTCTGCTTCATCTGAAATTATATCCTTCTTTTTATAATGCTCCTTATAAACTAAACTAAATGCTTTTAATTTCTTATATTTGCTTGAAAATAGGCTAACTATTGTAGAATCAATACCCCCACTTAAAAATATGCTAACTTCAACATCTGCAATCAATTGACTTTTTATTACCTTATCAAATGTTTCAATAAATATTCTTTTGGCACTTTCAAGATCTTCAATCTCGCTATGAAACTTATAATACCAATAAGGGTAAATTTTTACATTTGAATTATAAAATTCTAAAATACTTGCAGGCTTTAGTTTATAAACATTTCTAAATGCAGTTTCATCATCAAAATTAAATAAAAATACAATATGATTTAAAATTGCCCTCTTGTTAATATCTCTATTTTCAATGATTTCTAAAATTGGCTTAATTTCTGATGAAAAGACAATACCATTCTTATAAAATGAATAATATAGTGGCTTGATACCAGCTCTATCTCTTATTAAATAAAGTTTACTTTCATCCTTATCATATAGTGCAATTGCAAACATTCCAATAATTTTTTTAAGTGCTTCTTTTATACCAAATTTATGAAATGTATATAGTAAAACTTCACTATCAGAATTTGTCTTAAATTCATATTCATAAAGCTCTTTTTTTAATTCTAAAAAATTATAAATTTCACCATTAAATGCCATTATCAAATTTCCATATTGCATTGGTTGATTTGCACGCTCAGAAAGATCAATAATTTTTAGCCTACAAAATCCCAAACTCATATTTTCATCTTCATAATATCCTATGCTATCGGGTCCTCTATGCTTTAATAGGTTTAAATTTAATTTCTTTTTTATTCCAAATACTCCAACAAATCCACACATTTAGAAAATTTTAAAGATTATTTAAAAAGCCTACTTTTAAATTGTAAAAGGTGTCAAAAAAGAAAACAGCAAATTATCTAAAAATGGCTTCACAGCTTAATTGCGACGATCGGCTCAAATTAGCATCAGAGCTTGAAAGTAGGACACTTGATAATCAATAACTTAAATAGTCTATTCTGGAATTTAGAACTAATGAGAATTTCAGAAGGGATATTATTGTAATTTTTGAGTTTATAAATTATTGTTTTTCAAAATCTTACAAATTCAACTGCGGCGACCTATAATCTTGCAAAAATCCTTAGGGATCGCCGCGAAGGCAAAAATTAAGTTAAGTAATTGATAGTTAAGAATTAAGTTTAAATTAACAGAATAAAATTATAAAAAATTGTAGGTTGACA
>FWWL01010945.1_pt1 | contig 10190 bp, 6 predicted proteins | sample 2228331 | NCBI WGS metagenome assembly FWWL01 (sample SAMEA103939775, study PRJEB20133) | metagenome
TTCGGAAGGTTTATGAACTACACCGCAGGAATAGATAATCGCGTCTTGTGGTGACTTTTTTACAACAAGAATATCTCCCGCTTCTAATGGGATAGATTCTGGAACATTATCATAAGCAAGAATAGCAGGTCCTCGTGTTATTTTCACCTCAATCAATGTATTCTCCGATAAAATAAGATGTGTTACGGGTTCTGAAGTTGCCAGGAAGGCAATCCCTATCCCCTGCCAGAAAATTCCACGGGTCACATTAGAGAAATATGCGGTGCTCCCGAAAGGAGTGCTTATCATGAAACCATCGCCTAATATTTCCTTATTCTCTCCTTCATAAGATATCCCATCAATCCAGAGTTTAAACCGAACCGCAGTATTGATTCTCCCTTTCTCTACCATAACTTCGTTCAAGGCTTCAAATTGGTATGAAGGGACATTGGTCTCTCCGGAATAAACCGAGCATAACAATTTTGTATAGCGATAAGGAATAAGTGTTTCTTCAACCAGTCTTTTCAATACCTCTTCTGGTGGATGTGGAATACATCGGTATCCACGCAAACTTTTTAATATGGGGATTTTGGGAACATGCGGATAGGTATGTTCCGCAGCAATCAGTGTCCCATCACCTCCATAACTCAAAACAAAATCAGGATTTTCTCCTACAACTTTTAACTGCGGAAATTTTTTTACTATAGGGGCCAACTCTTTTATGTCTTTCCCAAACAATAGGATTTTCTTTCGCCCATTATTTCTCTTTTGTTTTCTCCCCCGTTTTTCCTTTTTCGCACCAACTTCATTAAACATATATGGCTCTTATTCGTCTTTCTTGGATAAGGTATATTCTACGAACTCCCGTATTCTCTCCTGGTCTTTTTCATCTATGCGAGTAAAAACAATTCCCACTTTAAAATGGTCATCCCCAAGTTCATCTTTATTGCAACGAACTACAATTCCCTCCGCTTGAATGCGGTGATTGAATGGTTTAGGAAGTTCCACTACGATTTGCATCCGGCTCATAAGTGGAACTGGCTGGACAGTATGACACAAAACCCCGTTAGCACTTATGTTATCTACATGATTCAGTATACCGGGTCCTTTAGATTCAACAGGAATTTTTAGACCATGTTTACTCCGTGGATATTTCCTTTTTTCTTCTTTACTGGAATCGTGTGTCATTTATGCTTCCTCCAGATAAAAATTTTATTTTCTTATTATATTACTTCAAAATTACTTTGTATTTAAAATATTTTTCCATCCGATACTAAAAATCTCTGAAACTTTAAAATAAACACCGGAAAAAAACTGATAATCAATAGAAGAGTGATACTCCACCAACTGGAATATTTAATCAAAAATTGAGATTTTTCTAAATAAACAAGGACTGCCTGAACAATAATAAATAATAGAATTCCCTGCATAACTAATCTTTTCTCATAATTTATTGTTCCAGACAGCACCATGTAGAAGGAACTGAACCATAATCCACATAACAGTATATTCTTTATAGGAATCATCAGTGACAATAGCGGTGTTCTTGATGTCTGAATGGATGAGAAAGCGATAAAAGAGGATGATACATTTATATCGGGACTGAATGAAATTGCCTCTAATAATCCGTCAATCGCAATGGAAATCAAGAACACCGCCGTCATACCTAAAGATATCGCCACTGCAATCCGTTCCCATCTTTTCTTTGACAATATAAAATTAGATAATATTCCTAACAATAAGAAAAGAATAGATGTTTCTCTTAATGATATGTAAGCGGAAAAAGTATAATCTGTAATATCTTCTCCCGAATTGGATGAACTTATTAAAAGTATTGTCGGTAAAAAGTCAAAATAATCCCATATATAAAATAAAGTTTTCGCACAAATTGTAATGATAATCCCCCAGAATATCCATGCAATAGGGATAGAATATCTCCAGATGATATATCCACTTAAAAATAATAAAAACAGAGTTACTAGTAAAATGAAAATAATATTAGCATAAACTTTCTGTGTTTCTATCAAAGGAGCCACCACACAATAAATATCTGCAATGGCTTCTTCCAGATTGAGAACGATGTGAGTATTTTCCAGTTTTTTATCTTCAGGTAAAACAACATACCAGTGTAGTAATGAGAATCCGGGTATCTGTCTTTCCTCAATAATATTCCTCTGCGCATCTTCAATTTGTATAACAATCTGTCCTTTTGATACCTTTCCTGTAAACGAGAAAGCAAAACCTTTCTGTGCATCTTTATGACCTAATATTCTACACCGAATAATCTTTGTTTCCGGATAACTACCTGTCTTGAATTCTTTCTCAAAAACAGGCTCTGCAAAGACAGATATAGTTGTAAAACTATATAAAAGAGAACTGATTAAAAATAGAACTATCTTAAAGGAATTCATTTATCATTTTTCCACAAGGCAGGTTAAAGGAACTTTATTTATATATATATTCTATGTGAAATAAACTGCCTTTTCACAATCACTCGGCAAATATAGGGCAATAGTGGTCTTCAGAGAGGAATGGGCAGAGTTCATACCCAGCAGAGTTAAGGAATTGCACCAAACGAAGAATTTCTGTAAGGTTGATACGCCAATCCTGAGGTGAGTAATCCGCCGTATGGGGAGTACAGGAGAAGTCAAAATTTTCGTTATACCCAGGGGCATATCCATCTTCCGTGCCCAGTTCACAATGGAGTCCTCCGGAATTAAAGAACTGAATCATTCTCAAAAGTTCTTGAAGTGAAATTTTACTATCTTGATTTGTATCTGCCGAATGGAAAGGTAATGTTGGTGGTGGATTGAATAAGTTTGAGATAAAACTCTCTTTTGTCCCGTTAAAACTAACAACCATCTGATATTCTTCGTAATTGGTCAAACCATCATTGTCTATGTCCTCTGAGGGTATTAAAGGTATAATTCCAGACCCATCAGGATATTCAAAAGGAGTGTAGTCTTTTGTAAGCATCAATAATGTTTTCAGTTGGTCAATATTTATCCCAAGCGTAATTAACCCCGTTAAAACATAACGAAAATTAAAGTAAGTCGTATGAAACCAGGGTTCTTGTGCAAGTTGATTATAGTTCTCAATAAATTTGCAGATGAACCTATTGTCCCAAATACCTGTCGGACTACACAGGAGATATTTTACAACTGCTATTTCCCATGAATCGGGTATGGACGAGTTATTACTATCACAACTATCCCAACTTTGCCCAAGGAATTGGGCATATTTTGTTCCCTGCCATTCAAAATTAGGACAGGTATCATTCCAGATACATAGTTCTCCCTCATAACTACCTTCACCTTCCACTGTCCCTTCTGATATCTTCGGATGCTCCTTCTCTAATTCCTTCTATCGTCCCCTCTCCTTCTATTATCCCTTCAATTATTCCCTCCTGTATTCCTTCTACCGAACCTTCAATTATTCCTTCTTGTGTCCCCTCTCCTTCAGGACAGGGTCCCGTGGAAATGGTAATATTTACTGCACTACCTGGTGGAACTAAATCCCCCGCTAATGGGTCCTGTATCATAACTATCCCTGCGGATGTCTCATCGTTGCATTGCATCCCTACATCGCCTAATATCAATCCTGCACTTACCAATTGATTTTCTGCTTCTTCTTGTGTCATACCTGTAACATTCGGAACAGGGACAGGACACGGTCCGGTGGAAACCCATAATGATACCGTACTCCCCATTTCTACTGTTGTGCCTGCCAATGGGTCCTGATTCACCACATGCCCTTCTGGAAAATCATCACTACATACTTGCACTATTGTGCCTATACTTAATTCCGCATTTGTTATAGTTGTTTCCGCAAAATTCTGTGGGAGACCTATTACATCCGGCATCTGTGTTAAATTCGTAAAAACACATCGGACATATCGGTCTTTATCCATAGAAAAGACACACCGGAAATAAGTCGGCGACATATCTCCATAATCCCCTTCCCAGCGCAGGAACTTCCAGCCCGGTGTGGTTTCTTTCCTCTCACAACGGATATATGACCATTCCATAAAATCAAATTCGTGAACACCTGTTGACAATATCAAAGGGTCTTCAAAGTTCTCTATTAGTTCCACATTTCCTTGTCCAACTACTTCCAATGTAAGTTTGTACCACGGTTTTTCTATGAATACCGCTGTGATATTTCGGTCCTGGTCCATCGGAAGTTCCAGCAGAATATAGTATCTCGGCTCATTTAACCCAATATCCCCCTCCCAGTGGTCAAAACGCCACAACGGATTTTGTGTGAATGCAGTTACCGATATGACCACATCTGCCGAAAATCTATGAGGATTCCCCAACGGACCTGGTGATGCAAATCCATCACCTACTACATATACATTGAGTATATGTCCCGTGCTTGTGAAGCGTGCATTGATATATTTGTCCGAGTCCATCGTCAGCAATACAAATTCCGAAGCACCGCTTATATCCCCTGACCAACCACCGAAATACACACCCGGCGAAGTCCCGACGCTTATTGGCACTGTTTGCCCATCTTTATAACCATAAACACCCGGACCAGGGAATGTCGTCCCATTGGCATCTCCGCTATGTTCTATCGTAAGCCTCCATACTGCTGGAACGAAAACTGCGGTAATAGTTTTATTTCTATCCATTAACACCTGAATGTAAATATCCGAACCGGTCACCGCCCCTTCCCAATGGTCAAAAGCCCAATCTGCATTCGGAACTGCATTCACGAACGCTGTTGTCCCCGCATCGTAGTAAAAATCACCAACACCAGGATTTACTGTTCCCCCACCAACTACATTTATAGTCAGCCGATATTTAATCTTTTCCCCAGCAAAAGTATGGATGGGAAGTAAGATAACTATGACGAACATCAAAAATAAGAATCTTTTATATGTATCCATTTTTCTATCCTCTAATTATTGCTCATTTCATCTTCTTTTAACCTATCCGATTTCCTGATAAAAATGGTTCTATAAACATAGCGACCTAAACGGAGAACGGAAATCTCACGCTCGGTCATAATTCCAAATGGATTTTGTTCTAATTGTGTCCCTTCTACTTCAAAATGGGGATTATTCGTAAAAGTCTCGTATATGTTTTCATGTAATTCCTGTATATCGGTTTGCACAAAAACTTTTCCCCCGGGATGTATATAAGTCGCGAGTATTTGGACGAATTCAGGATTGACCAATCTCCGTTTATGATGTCTTTTCTTAAACCATGGGTCAGGAAAATTTATGCTTACATACTGCAATACACCAATGGGTAAACTTTCCAGCAGAGGCTTTAGAACAACATTTGCATGACCCGCAAAAAAGTATAAATTGCAAAGACCTCTTTCATCTTTCCAGCGGTTTGCCCTCTCTACCAGTGGTTGTCGTATCTCCAATCCTAAAAAATTCCAATTCCTACTTTTCTCAGCCATTTGCAATAAAAAGTGTCCACCGGCAGAACCTACATCCAGATGAAGCGGTAGAAAAGGTTCCGCATACACCTTTGCCCATTCCGGTAACGGAGGCACAACCAGATACTTTTTACTAAGTGGATTTACATGCTGGTGAATTCTCAACTATTCATCACCTCTTTTGATAATAAATAAACCTTTTATGTTAATCTTACATAATTATACCTCTTTTCTCAGACTTTTATGAAGAAAGGAACAAAGAATGCAAATAAATTTATCGCTAATCATTTCTATTACCATGTTCAATTTACTTGCCAGTTATGATACCTTGTCTACCAACACGACAAGTTCTCCACCACAATCTCTAAATTATCTCATCGTATTAACAGAAAATAATCTATATTGGAAAGGCATTACTGAAAACATATCCAAAAGTCTAAATAATAGATTCATCAATGTTAAAAATAGCCCTATAGACGAATTTATTATCAATCCGAATATACTGGATAACATAGACACCCTCATTGTAATTCCTGGCTTTTCTCTTCCCTCCATTACAACCAATATCATTATGGATTTTATAAAGCGAGGAGGAAATTTTATATCTTTCGGCGTACCCCTGTGGAATAATGACCTTATATGGGATGGAAAGTATATTATAGGAAGACTTCAATTCGTACAGGAAAACTTTTCAATACTTGCTCCTAACTTATTTAATTTAGATAAAACCTCTGTTAAGAACTGGCAGAGAGAAAGTAATAACCTTCAATCACCGGCACAATTTGAATATAAATCCATAGATAACCTCATAACAGGCATCCCCCTTCACGGATTTTATTCTTCTATTATTGATATGAACGGTTGGGATATTTTTACGACACCTTCTCTGGAAAATCCATTTCCCGAAGGACATCGCCTTACTACCTTTTTTTTTAAAGGAGGTAAGGATACAACTCATCTTACAATTGAATGGCGTGAAAATGACGGCTCTCGCTGGATTGCCTCTGTCCCACTCACAGAAAATTGGCAGTTTTATGCGTTAAAGCCCGAACATTTTAAGATATGGGAAAGCCCATCGCGACAAGGTACCTTATTCAACCCGAAGAATGCTGTGAAATTATGTATAGGCTTGGCTATGAGCCATTCCCCTATTCCCTCCGGTATGCACCAATTCTGGGTTGCAGGATTGGGAACTGCTCCCGAAACAGAAATTCATAAAGCATATATGTCATCCGTTGATTTGCCTAAATTAGAACTTTTCTATCCAGAATACAAATTTTATTCCTCTAATGATATTCGTTCTATTGAAACTGATACCGAACTGGCACTCAAAGTATACCCTCTACCTGTGCCAAAAAATTCTTTATTAATTCATCCACGACCTCGGGGAGGTGGCTTTAATAAAAATCGTTTATGGCGATGGATACCTCTCATCCATGCATATGGCAAAGAAAACGATTACCGTGGGACGCTATCCGCAATGATGATATACAACAACGGTCCTTACAAATGCTCCACACACACATCCTTTGCGGTTCAAGACCCAGAATGGTATCAGAACGAATCCTTCCTCAAATTCTTCTCCGAATTCATAGAAAAACTCGCACAGGGAATCTTTCTCATTGATGGCGGTTGCCAATTCTATACACTTTTCCCGGAACAGGAATTACCATTAGGGGCAACTGTTTTTGCAACTCAAAATCGAGTATTCACTGACATAAATGTTCATCTACTCATAAAAAACAAAAATAATAGAGTTTTATGGGAAAAAACAATTCCCGTTACAATTGTCCCACAACAACTATGTCAGGTAAAAGAGACCATACAGTATCCCGACACCGGCGATAACAATCTCTATGTAGAATGTAAATTGATTGTAAACGGAGAAAACCAGGATTATGTGTCCCATGAACTTAACCGCTGGCTACCACGAGATGAAAAAGAATACATCACTATCAAAGATGGCGACTTTATCTATCGTGGAGAGAGATGGTGTCCTCACGGTGTAAATTATATGCCTTCTTCCGGCATCGGAGTGGAATGGTGGCGCTACTTTGAATACTGGCTCAGTGCGGAATCATATCACCCGTGGATTATCCAACGAGATTTACAACGAATCGCCGATATAGGAATGAATTCCATCAGCGTATTTCTCTACCACGATAACACGAAAGACCAGAACCTGCTTGACTTGCTTTACCGGGCGGACAAACTCGGATTGAAAGTAAATCTGTCCCTCCGTCCCGGCACACCATTTGACTTTGAATGGGAAAAAATCAAGGAAATGATTGAATATTACCGATTATCGGAAAACGATGTGGTATTTGCTTACGATTTAGCATGGGAACCAATGTTCCCCGGACACGAAGGACGAAAACGATGGGATAACGAATGGAAAGAATGGATTATAGAGCGTTATGGTTCTATCGAAAATGCAGAGAAGAACTGGAATTATCCCGTTCCAAAAGATGAGAACGGAAACATTACCAATCCCGAAGATAAGATGCTAACTCAAGATGGCGAATGGCGAGTGATGGTCTGTGCATACCGCCGTTTCTTAGATACATTGCTCTATGAATACTATAACCGCGCTCGGACACTGGTTTGCTCCATAGATAAACATCACGCAATTAGTTTTCGTATGACAGAAGGCTCTAACCCAACCAATAACAATGTTAACCCACTACCGTATGATTGGTATTATTTATCCCACGCAGTAGATATCTTAGAGCCGGAAGCCTATGGACGAATTGGCAACTGGGACATGGTCAAGCCCGGCTGGTTCCAGGTAAAGTATGGCGAATTCTGCAATCCTCACATACCCCTATTTTGGGCTGAAATAGGATATAGCATCTACCGCACCACTCCCGGACAAACAGAAAAAGCCTTAAATTTCCAGGCAGAATTCTTCACACACTTTTACCAGATGCTCCTACAAAGCAATTCTGACGGCGTCTATTTCTGGTGGTATCCTGGCGGTTATCGTGTGAATGAAAAAAGCGACTACGGTATCATCAACCCTGACGGAACCTATCGCCCCGCAACAGAAGTTATTAAAAAACACAAGGATATATTCAAAAAACAGAAGAAAACTACCACTGATTGTGAAATCCTCATAGACCGTGATAAAACATCCACAGGTATCGCAGGCATATACAACGAAGTCAAAGATACCTTCTGGCGTTTAATTGACGAAGGGAAAAAACCAAGACTCGTCAGCGAAGGCACAGGAACCAATTCACAAACCTGTCCACTCATTGCCATCGGGAATGTCCCTTACAACGGCAGTAATCCCCCGAAATATTTAGATGCCTTCTTTGACCAGGTGATATGGATAAATGGTAAAGACGAAATACTTATTCAAAAGCACGACACAATACAAATTCCTGAGAGCACAGACACAATCCGTCTCAAAGTAATCTGCACCAATCTGGGCGAAGCAGAATGGCTCCCCGTCGGACAAACCCCTTCCGAAGGCGAAATATACCTACTCGTTCATTTTACCCACGAACAACGAGTCCCTCTTAAAACACCACTCAAACGCGGAGAAAAAACTGAATTCCTCATAGATATACCATTAAATACCCTATCCCAGCCTTCCACCAAAGACCCTCAAGCCTCCTTTACTAAATCCTCAAACCAGAAAAGCATTCCCATCCTCCTAACAATAGAATCCCTCCACCGCACCCAATTCGGTCCCAAATTCCCCTTCACAATAATACTGAGGAAATAAAAACAATAGAGACCATCACATAACCTCACTAAATTGCCTAAAACATATATAAGCCCTCTGAATAATTATGATTTTATTCCCTTATTAAAATAAGATTACTCTCCAATCTATTGAAATGATAGTTTGAATCTTTTATCACTTTTACCCTGTCTTATTTCGTTCTACTACGCACATCTTCATTTTGCGATATTCTGAAGTTTTTTCTCACCACAGAGGACACGAAGAAGGCACAAAGGATGTGTAGGGTCGTATTGTTATACGCCCTAATTTTATTTTGTTCCAGGTTTTACATTGACTTTTATTGGGGCGAAAGATTTTTCGCCCCTACATTTTTTTATTTATTCTTTTCACCATGGAGGGTATAGAGAAAAACACGGAGAGCCACAGAGGGGTTAGGGTTTCTTGAGTGGTTTTTTGTGTTCGTCGTTCGTTTTTTTATTGTCGTATGTGTAGGGGCGAAAAATTTCTCGCCCCCACTCACTCTTTAAGGTTGTCCTGGGCAGTAGCCGTCTTCGCTTTCGGGATTATCTGGGCAAGGATAGTAGCCACCCATATTAAAGAATTGGATTAGCCGTAATAGTTCGCTCAGGTCAATTACCCAATCTTGTGGATTATAATCGGACGAATGCGGCCTGCAATTTTTATCTCCTTCTATTCCCGGTAGGTACCCATCTTCAGATTCTTCACCGGGTAAAACACAGTGATACCCTGCGAAGTTGAAAAACTGAATCACGCGTAATAATTCGCCAAGACTGATTACTCCATCTCCATTCTGGTCCGCACTATGTGGTGGAGTTTCTCCTTCTTCTGAACCTTCAATACTTCCTTCTCCTTCTTGTGTTCCTTCTGCTATTCCTTCGCCTTCTGCTATGCCTTCTGGCGTTCCTTCACCTTCTACTACACCTTCTGGTGTTCCTTCACCTTCTATAACTCCTTCCGGTGCGCCTTCCGCCGTTCCTTCGCCCTCTACCATTCCTTCCGGTGTCCCTTCTGCTGTTCCTTCGCCTTCTACCACTCCTTCGGGCGTCCCTTCTGCTGTCCCTTCGCCTTCTACCACTCCTTCGGGCGTCCCTTCTGCTGT
>FWWL01009625.1_pt1 | contig 10189 bp, 8 predicted proteins | sample 2228331 | NCBI WGS metagenome assembly FWWL01 (sample SAMEA103939775, study PRJEB20133) | metagenome
GTCCGCCTGATTAGCGACTTCCGCGACGAGTGGCTCCGCTTCTACCTCACCGACTTTGAATTCCTCCGCGACGACTTCATCCGCCGCCGCGCCGAGCAGATCGAACGCGAAACGGTCGCCCTGTCCGATCTCGTCGTCGCCGTCACGGATTCCTCCTTGCGCGAAATCCGGTCCCGCTATCCCGGCCAGCCCTCCTCCAAGTTCGCCCTCATCCACAACGGCTACGATCCCGACGCTCTCCGCCCCCTCTTCGACTCCCGGCCCGCTCCCGTTGCCCCACGCGATAAGGTCGTCATCACCCACATCGGCACCGCCTACCGCACCGCCTCCCCGTCCTGGTATTTCCGGGCGCTCGACTCGCTGCCCGCCAACATCCGCGACAAGATCGAAACGCGCTTCATCGGGCGGATCTCGGAAACCGAGCAGCAACTGCTCTCCTCCCGGGGGCCCGGCGTCCGCCTCCTCGGATTCCTCCCGCAGCAGGAAGCCCTCCGCTGGATTGCCGACACCGACTACCTCCTGCTCACCATGACCAACGAATTCAGCCTGCCCGGAAAGCTGTTCGAGTATCTCGCCTCCGGCAAGCCCATCATCGCGCTGTCCCCCGAAGGCGGCGAAGTCTGCCGCCTCATCGCCCAAACCAACGCGGGATGGTGCGTGCCTCACGATCAAACAGATGCTGTCTGCGAGGTCCTTTCGGAAGCCGTCCGCCTCGCCCTTGCCCGCCAAATCCCCTTCCGCACGCGCCGCGATATCGTCGAGCAGTTCGAGCGCCCCCGCCTCACGGCTGCTTACGCCAGCCTCATTCGGGAGCGCCTCTTTGCCGATGGAATAGACTGAAGGTTTCGGTCCAAAACAGGCTCGTTTTGTATGTCTGCATCTCTTCCTCTGCCTCCATCGGGTGAATCGTTGCTTCAGAAGATCCGCTCACGCCAGGCGCACGTCGGCGTAGTCGGTCTCGGATACGTGGGACTTCCTCTCGCCGTCGAGTTCGCCAAGGCGGGGTTCCAGGTCACCGGCATCGACGTCTCTGCCCCCAAAGTGGACTCCATCAACGCCGGCAACAGCTACGTCCAGGATGTCCCTTCCTCCGACGTCCGCGCGCTTGTCGATCAGGGCCTGTTGCGCGCCACTACGGACTTCTCCGTCGTCGCTTCTCTGGACACCGTCAACATCGCCGTCCCCACTCCGCTGCGCAAGACCAAAGACCCCGACATGAGCTATGTCGTGAACGCCGCCCAGGCCATCGCCCGGCACGTCCATCCCGGGTTCCTCGTCATCCTCGAATCCACCACATACCCGGGCACCACCGAAGAACTCCTCCTGCCCATGTTTGAGGCCTCGGGTCTGAAAGCCGGCCGCGACTTCTTCCTCTGCTTCTCGCCGGAGCGCGTGGATCCGGGCAATCCGAAGTTCCAGACGAAAAACATCCCCAAGGTCGTCGGCGGCATCACCCCTGCCTGCACCAGCGTCGGCGCCGCCTTTTACTCCATGGCGCTCGACACGGTCGTCCCCGTCAGCAACACCGTCGTCGCCGAAATGGTCAAGCTGCTCGAAAACACCTTCCGCATGATCAACATCGGCCTGGTCAACGAGCTCGCCATCATGTGCCACCGCATGAACATCAACGTGTGGGAGGTCATCGACGCCGCTGCCACCAAGCCCTTCGGCTTCATGCCCTTCTATCCCGGCCCCGGCCTCGGCGGCCACTGCATCCCCATCGACCCCTTCTACCTTTCCTGGAAATCCAAACAGGCCGGCATCGAAGCCCGCTTTATTGAACTCGCCGGCCACATCAACGGCGACATGCCCCGCTACGTCGTCTCCCGCATCCAGGACGCCCTCAACGATCACGCCAAGCCCCTCCGCAATTCCCGGATCCATATCGCGGGCGTCGCCTACAAGCGCGACATCGACGACGTTCGCGAATCCCCTGCGCTCGACGTCATCCACCTCCTGCTCCAGCGCGGCGCCCTCGTCTCCTACTCCGATCCCTACGTGCCCGAACTCCGCCTCGACTCCATCACCCTCCGCTCCGACCCTCTCGAAACTCCCTGCGATATCGCCGTCATCATCACCGACCACCGCCGCTTCGATTACGACGCCCTCGTCCGCTCCGCCCCTCTCATCCTCGATACCCGCAACGCCCTGAAAGGCCGCACCGAGCCCCACATCCTCCGTCTCTAGGCATGACCAATATCCTTACCGTCGACGTCGAGGACTACTTCCACCCCACGGAAGTTCGCGCCTCCGTCCCCCCATCGCAGTGGGACTCGCTCCCCTCCTGCGTCGAAGACGCCACCTCCCTGCTCCTCGAACTGCTCGCAGAAGCCCGCGTCCGCGCCACCTTCTTCGTCCTCGGCTGGGTGGCCGCCCGCCATCCCGCCCTCGTCCGCCGCATCGCGGAAGCCGTACACGAACTCGCCTGCCACAGCTTCTCGCATTCCCTCGTATTCTCCCTGTCTCCCGAACAGTTCCGCCAGGACACCCGCCACGCCGCCGACGCCATCGCCCAGGCAGCCGGTATCCGCCCCCGCGCCTACCGCGCTCCCAGCTTCTCCATCACCTCCCGCTCGCTCTGGGCGCTCGAAATCCTGCTCGAATGCGGCTTCGACACGGACTCAAGCATCTACCCCGTCCGCCACGACCGTTACGGCATCCCCTCTCACCCCGTCTTCCCCCACCGCATCCACACCCCTTCCGGAGCCATCCTCGAAGTGCCTCCAGCGGCTGTCCCCCTGTCCTCGCGCCGCAACGCCCCTGTCGGAGGCGGCGCCTACCTGCGCCTGCTGCCTTCCGCATACGTCTCGGCCGGCATCCGCCTTCTGAACCATGTCCACTGCGCCCCTGCCTGCATCTACGTCCACCCTTGGGAGTTCGATCCCGGCCAGCCCCGCCTCGCCTCCGGCGCCATCGCCCGCATGCGCACCTACCTCGGCACCCGCTCTATGGGCGCCAAGTTGCGCCGCCTGTTGTCTGCCTTCCCGTTCGACTCCCTGCGCGCCGTCTGCCCGCCCTCCGGCCCCTACCCGCTGTTCCAGCCCTCCCGCAGCGCCGCCTAGAACCGGAACGCCGCCGCGCTTGGCGCCCACGTCAAGTGCACGGAGACAAACCGCTGCCACTGCTTCCCGGTCGTCTGCGTATCAAAGTACGACCAGCCGCCGTTGACCCCAAAGAACAAATCATTCACCACACGCAGACCCAGGCTGGCTCCCACCGAGCCGCTGTTGAGAGTTGTGTTCTGCAACAGCCCGCTCCAGCGGTAGTAACCCCCGAAAACCCCAAAGCTGGCCCTCCCGATGCTCCTGCCCGCCGATCCGAACACCGAATCCCGCCTCGATGCCAGAATCGCTCCGTTGCCCGGATTCAAGCCGTGAGCATAGCCCGCCGAAAGCCCCCACTCCCTCCACCTTCGTTGAATGGCTGCCATCCCTTGCCAGCCATAGAACCTCCGCTTCTGCACTTCCAGCTGCGTGCTCACGCCCAGCAGAGACGCAATTGCGGGATCCACCTGCACCGTCCCAAGGAACCGCGTGTCCATGCGGAATGCCCCGGCAGCCAGGCTGATGGAGGTCAGCGGCGAGATCCGGTGTTCCAGCCCGATGCTCGCCACCTGCGCGCGATTGTCCCCGAACAGTCTTGGATAGGAAAACTCGCTGTATCCGTAACTCACCCCGATCATCGTGTTCTGCCCGGGCTGATAACCCGCTTGGCCGAACACTCCGTAAGAATTCAGGTCGCGGAGTCCGCTTCCCTTTCTGCGTACATAATTCGCCTGCGCCCCTCCGCTCAACGACCATTGCAGGCTCGGGCGGAAGCTCACGCCGCCTGACGTTCCGTAGAAATTCACTCGCGACGTGAACAGTTCGTTGTCCACCAACCCGTTGTTCGCCATATCCATCACCGGCGCTCCCAACAGCCCCGCCGTGGGCAAGAGCGCCGAACCCTCAATGCCCCAACCGCCGAAGATCCCCGCCGGCGCGCCGTAGCCGAATCCGCCCAGGCTGCTTCCCGCGAATTGCGTGGCAAACAAGCCCACCCGGTTCGTCGCCCGGTGGCTCACCGCGACGCCCCCTACCTGACTGAACCCGTCTTGCACCCCTTCGCCCGACCACCTCTGATAGTTCGCCGTATAGAACCCCGCCACAGAGGTTCTCTCCCACCCGCGCGCTCCGCTCACTCCTGCGGCTGCGCCATAGCCGTAAAAGTCCCGCAGCAAACCCGGCACGTTCGTTCTGCCCAGAACTTCCGTGTAACTCCCGTTGGCGGAAATCCAGGGCCTGAACTGAATGCGGGATGGCGGCGCCCCGCTCGTGCCGCTATCCGGAATCCCGCCACCCATGCCGATGCCGCCCCATTGACCGGAAACCGGCGCCAGGGCGCCCGTCACGAAAACCACCGCCAGCATCCATAGCTTGCGCCTCGATCCCCCGAATCGTCTCATGCGTGCTCTCCTCCGGTGCCGACGGCGTGCATGCTTGCCTTGCCTGACTGGAACATCCCCCATTCTACGACGTTCTGGCCGCCCTGCATCCCTTTGATGGTACTAGCTCTTTCGCTCTCCCGTACCTTTCTCTCCCGCTGCCGCGGGACGCCCGGATCCGATCCGCTACACTGAAAGCAGACGGAAATGCACCGCACTGCCCCCGCGCGTCTCCCAGTGGCATTGGTGCCCGTCCTCCTCCTTTCCCTCCCGGTTGCGCTTTTGGCCGCTCAACCCCCTGCCACAGGCGAACTCGACGCCTCCCCGGCGCTCTTCACCGTCCTCGCTGCCCTGAATGCCTCCGGTTACGACGAAGGTCTCGCCTCGCCCAACACGCACCCCCTGCGCCGCCAGATCCTGACGTGGATCGCCGAAAGGAAGCCTCCGTCGCTCGACAAGATCCGCGATTTCATCACCGAACGCCGCGCAGAAAGCCCCGCCGCCGAACTCTCCCGCTACATCACCCTTGCCCTCAGTACCAACGGCCCGCCCAGCTTCAAGCCCCGCTTCAGCCCCAACCAGATGCCGCCGGAAACCCTTCCCCTCGAAGGGCTCCTTCCTCTGCTGGCCAAATTCCACCAGGAGGCGGAGCTCGACGAGGCCTTCCGCCGCGCCCAGCCCTACTTCGATCAGGTCATTGCCCAGTACCATCAGCCCGTCACGGAGGCCATTCTGGAAGCCAACGCCTACCTCCGCAACCCCACCTCCGGGCTCCGCGGCCGCCGCTTCCAGATCTTCATCGAACTGCTTGCCCCGCCAAACATCGTCATCTCCCGCCTTCTCGGGGACGAGTTTTATGTGATCGTCACGCCCAGTCCCCGGCCCCGCGTCCAGGACATCCGCCACGCCTATCTCGATCACCTCATCGATCCGCTCGTCATCCGCTACTCCGCCTCCCTCGACGCCAAGAAGCCTCTCGCCGATCTCGCTCTCGGCTCCCCGCTCCTCGCCGAAGAGTACAAGAACGACTTCACCCGCCTCGCTGCCAAGAGCGCTGTCTATGCCGTCGAAGCCCGTCTCGCCCGCGCCCGCGGGCCCGCGCTCGTAGACCAGGCGATGCGCGAAGGCTTCATCCTCACAGCCGCCTTCTATGACGCGCTCGGCGAGTACGAAAAGCAGGAGGAGTCCTTCGCGCTCTACTTCCGCAAGATGATCGAGTCCATCGATCTCGCCCGCGAAGACAAGCGCATCGCCCGCATCGAGTTCGCCTCCGCCCCGGCTGTCCGGAAAGTGGAGGCCCCGAAGCCCTCGCTGCCGCCCGCCGAGAAAGACCTTCTGGAAGCGGAAAAATTCTACGAGGCGCAAAACTTCGATGCCGCCGGCGAGCTCTTCCGCCGCGTCTACACTTCCGAGGCGGACGCCCCCTTCAAGGCGCGCGCTGCCTACGGCCTCGGCCGCATCGCCGCCCAGCAGAAAAACTTCGATCTCGCCCAGCAATGGTTCGAGCGCACGCTCGAACTCCACCCGGAACCCTTCGAACGCGCCTGGACCCTCGTCTATCTCGGCCGGCTCGCCCGTGCCGCGCGCGACCTCGAACTCGCCGCGCGGCGCTATCAGGAAGCCCTCGCCGTCGAGGGAGCCAGCGAGGCTGCGCGCAAGGCCGCCCGTGCCGAACTCGACCAGGTCAACTCCCGGTTGAAACCTCCCCAGGCGCCGTGACTTCTTTATCATCAAACAAGGAACACCCAACATGACACGTCTGCTGACTGCATCCCTCCTCACCGCCACCCTGGCGGTCTCGCTCGCCTTCGCCCAGACCGCCAACCCGAAACAGCCTCAGCCGAAAAGCCAGAAAGAACTCGACGCCGTCCAGGCCATCTTCCAGGCGCCCGACCCCGATGCGCGGATCGCAGCCGCCAAGGAACTCGTCACCAGATTCGCCGACACCGACTTCAAGGCCACTGCCTTCTACATCGGCGCCTTCTCTTATCAGCAGAAAGGCGACCTTGAGAACGCCATCGTCTGGGCCGAACAGGCCATCGAAGCCGACCCCAAGTTCTATGCCGCCCAGCTCATGATCGCCAACGCGCTCGCCCTCCGCACCAAGGAGTTCGACCTCGACCGCGAGGAGAAGCTCGGGCGCGCCGAAAAGCTCGCACGGGAGGCCATTGCGCTGATCAACAGTGCTCCCAAGCCGCGCCCCGACATCACCGACGAGCAGTGGGAAGCCGCCAAGAAGGACTTCATCGCGCAGGGGCATGAGGCCCTCGGTCTCGTCGCGCTCGTCCGCAAGAAATACGACGTCTGCGCCGACGAGCTGACCACCGCCGCCTCCCTCGCCTCCCAGCAGGACGCCTCCCTCATGGTTCGCCTCGCCAACTGCCAGATCCAGGTCGGCAAGGTGGATGACGCCCTTGCCGTGCTCGACAAGGTCCTCAACGATCCCAACGTCGCCGGCCAGGTCAAGTCCGTGGCCGCTCAGCTCAAGGTGGACGCCAACAAGAAAAAGGCGGAAGCCGCCAAGTAAACCCACCTCATGACCGCGCCGCCGGAGGAGCTGGAATCCCTGCTCGGCTACCGGTTCCGCAACCGGGACCTGCTCCTCCGCGCGCTCACCCACAAGTCCGTCCGCGCCGAGTCCCCCTCCCCCGTTCAGCACAACGAACTGCTCGAGTTCCTCGGCGACGCGATCCTCGGCCTCCTCGCCTCCGAGTTCGTCTTCCGCCTGTGTCCCAACGGCCGGGAGGGCGACCTCTCCCGCCTGAAGGCCCATCTCGTCAGCGCCTCGCGCCTCCACGGCGTCGCGGCCACCCTCGGCCTCGGCCGCTTCCTCGTCCTCGGCAAGGGAGAAGAGCGCAGCGGCGGCCGCAACAAGAAAGCCCTCCTCGCAGACGCCTTCGAGGCCCTCCTCGCCGCCATCTATCTCGATGCCGGCAGGACCCGCGGCCTCGCCGTCTGCCGCCGCATCCTGGAACGCTTCCTCTGGCCCGCCCTCGAGTCCGCTCAAGCCTCCCTCCCTGACGTCCCCATCGATCCGAAGAACGCCCTCCAGGAGCTCGCCCAGGCCCGCAAGCTCCCCCTGCCCCGCTATTCGCTCATCTCCCAGTCCGGCCCGGAGCACGCCAAGCTGTTCACGGTCGAGGTTCGCATCGGCCCCGGCCTCGCCGCCGCCGCTCAGGCCAGCTCCAAGAAGGCCGCCTCCCAAAAGGCCGCCGCCATTCTGCTGAACGAACTCCGCGCCGGACTCGACAGCCCGGAGCCCCCCGAAGCCCCCGCAGGCTGAGCCGGAAATTCAGAGTCGGTTCTCTGATTTTCTGCCCCGCCGGGCGTATGCTTGAGGGAGGAGCCATCGTATCCATGTCCGATCGAGCGTCCCGTCTTCGCGCGGCTCTGGAACGCCGTCAGGCCCTGGTTGTCCCCGGCTGCCACGACGCCCTCAGCGCGCGCATCGTCGAATCCGCCGGTTTCGAGGCCGTCCAGGTCTCCGGCTTCGGTCTCGCCGGCTCGTTGCTCGCCCTCCCCGATGTCGGTCTTGTCGAGATGAAGGACATCCTCGACATCACTGCCAACATCTGCCGCGCCGTGAAGATCCCCGTCATGGCAGACATCGACACCGGCGGCGGCAATGCCCTCAACGCCGCCCGTATCACCGAGCGCCTCCTCGAGATGGGCGCCGCGGGCGTCAATATCGAAGACCAGGTCTTCCCCAAACGCTGCGGCCACATGGAAGGCAAACAGGTCATCACCGCCGAGGAGATGGCCGGGAAGGTCCGCGCCATGGCTGACGTGCGCGCCCGGTGCGGGCGCGACATCGTCATCAACGCCCGCACCGACGCCTACGCCGTGCTTGGCCTCGAGGAAGCCATCCGCCGCGCCAACCTCTACCTCGAAGCCGGCGCCGATATGGCCTTCATCGACGGCATCGGCACCCGCTCAGATATTGAACGCGCCGTCCGCGAAGTCCGCGGATTGCTCTCGGTCAACCTCATGGACGCGGTCACCGGCGTCAAAACCGAGCTCATCCCCATCCCCGAACTCGCCGCCATGGGCGTCGCCCGCGTCTCCATCCCCGTCGCCTCCATCCTGGTCATGCACCGCGCTCTCACGGATTTCTTCACCGATCTGCGCGGCTCCCCCACCGGCATTCTCGCAGGCGAAGTGCACCGTCTCACCTCCTTCCGCGACTACACGAACTTCGTCGGCTTGCCCGAATACCGCGAGCTCGAAAACAAGTACCTGCCCCGCCGCCCCGGCGCTTCCTGAGGAGGTTCTTGCGCCATGACGCTTGCAGAAAAGATCCTCGCCCGCGCCTCCGGGCGCTCCCGCGTCGAACCCCATGAGATCGTCGTTGCCGACGTCGATCTCGCCATGAGCCACGAAAACGCCGACCTCGTCCGCAAGGCCTTCCTCGAAATCGGCGTCCCCCGCGTCTGGGATCCCGAAAAGATCGTCATCATTTTCGATCACCGCATCCCCGCAGAAAGCGAAAAGACCGCCGCCACGCACAAGGCCGTCCGCGAGTTCGTCCGGCAGCAGGGCATCCGCCACTTCTACGACGTCGGCCGCGGCGGCATCTGCCATCAGGTCCTCGCCGAAAACGGCCATGTCCAGCCGGGCATGGTCGTCGTCGGCACGGACTCCCACACCACCACGCACGGCGCCTTCGGCGCATTTGCCACCGGCATCGGCGCCACCGAAATGGCCGGCGTATGGGTCGAAGGCAGGCTCTGGTTCAAGGTTCCCTCCACTCTCCGCATCGAAGTCGACGGCGAGTTCGCCCCCTGGGTCTCCGCCAAGGACCTCATCCTCTGGATCATCGGCAGGCTCGGCGCTGCCGGCGCCGACTACCGCGCCGTGGAGTTCGACGGATCCGCCGTCCGCCGCATGACCATCGCCTCCCGCATGGTCCTCTGCAACCTCTCCATGGAAATGGGGGCCAAGGCGGCCTTCACTCCCGTCATGGAAATCGCCCCGGATCCCGAAGCCGGGTACGAACGCACCCTCCACGTCAACCTCGACTGCGACATCCCCGAGCCCCAGGTCGCCTGCCCCCACTCGGTCGATAACGTCCGCCCTGTCTCCTCGCTCGGCGATGTCCCCGTCCACCAGGCCGTGCTCGGCTCCTGCACCAACGGCCGCCTCGAAGATCTCGAAGCCGCCGCCCGCATCCTCGCCGGCCGCCGCGTCCATCCGCAGACGCGCCTGATCGTCATTCCCGCTTCCCAGCGCGTTTATCTCGACGCCATGCGCCTCGGCTATCTCGATACCCTCGTCCAGGCCGGCGCCATCGTCAACCCGCCCGGCTGCGGCCCCTGCGTCGGCGTGCACCAGGGCATTCTCGCCGCCGGCGAGAACTGCATCTCCTCCACCAACCGCAATTTCATCGGCCGCATGGGCAGCAAGGACTCCTTCGTCTACCTCTCGAGCCCTGCCGTCGTCGCCGCATCCGCCGTCGCCGGCCGCATCGTCCACCCCGAATTCGTCATGGCAAAGGAGCACGCCCATGCATGATCCGAACCCCGTCCTCCGCGGCCGCGTCGCCGCCGTGCTCGGCCCCAATATCGACACCGACATCATCTACCCCGGCCGCTACCTGAACATCACCGACCGCGAGAAGACCGCCGGGCACCTCTTCGAACTGGCCTATCCCGAAATCCGCGCGAAGCTCCGCCCCGGCGATTTCATCGTGGCCGCCGCCAACTTCGGCTGCGGCTCCAGCCGCGAGCAGGCCGCCGCCGCGCTCAAGTTCGCCGGCTGCGGCGCCGT
>FWWL01005363.1_pt1 | contig 10188 bp, 10 predicted proteins | sample 2228331 | NCBI WGS metagenome assembly FWWL01 (sample SAMEA103939775, study PRJEB20133) | metagenome
ATAATCCATGAACAGATGGGAGATTGAGAAAAACAGCAGGGCTTTAGCCCTGCTGTTTTTGCTCTGAATAAGGGCTAAAATTAGCTGGGGAGGGGTATAGATGGCTTGTAACATCTTAGGAACGGATATTCTGGTGCAAATTGGAATTGTGGTCAAAGATATTGAAAAGGCTGCGAGAGATTATGCGGAATTCTTTGGAGTTGAATTTCCAGAAATAATCGAAACCGAGGAATGGGAGAAGGCACATACTGAATACAATGGTCATCCGACAAAGGCTCGTGCAAGGCTTGCCTTTTTCAAGAATTTCAAAAACATCGAAATTGAGCTGATTCAGCCGGATGAAAATCCTTCTACATGGCGGGAATTTCTGGACAAACACGGCGAGGGAGTTCATCATGTTGCCGTTTTTGTGAAAAACATGGATCAGAAGTTGGAAACTCTCAAGAAAATGGGAATAACTGTCCTTCAAAAAGGTGATTACGAAGGTGGAAAGTATGTGTATATGAACAGCGCAGAAAAGTTGAAGTTCATACTGGAACTCTTGGAGAATTACTAAGGAGTGTTTTCAATGAGGACCATTTTGACTTTGTTTGGTGATCACTATCACGACCGCGAAGACTTTTTCAGCGCTTTCAAGGAGGTTCTTGAGGTGGTCGTCAAAGATTGGATACTAGTCGATACCACCGTTGATGATTTCGAAGGTTTCTTGGATCAGCAGCCGTTTGCCGTTGTCATAGCAAGAGAAGGCAGAGTAAATCCAAAAGATGGAGATACAAAGTGTTGGATGAGCCGGGAAATTGAAGAAAAGATAAAGAATTACGTTCAAAACGGAGGAAAACTTTTCGCGTGGCATTCGGGTTTGGCTTCCTATCGAGAAAATGGTGCTTATCGCTCTTTGGTCAGGGGCTTTTTCAAGTACCATCCAGAAGAGCACGAGCTTGTTCGTTACCACTCCCAAGACAAACCTGTTTTCGGCAAACAAAAGGTGGATTTTTCAATCATGGATGAGCACTACTTTGTCCATTGTGATGAAAAAAGCACAAACGTCTATCTCTATTCCGAGTCACATGACGGGAAATCAATAGCTGGCTGGTGGCACAACTACGGCAGGGGCAAAGTGTTGACACTTACACCCGCACATGGAAAAAACGGACTTTTCGATCAGAACTTTCAGAGCTTGTTGAAAATCGTGGTTGAGGCGTTTCTTGAATGAGTTTGCTTACTATATAAACAATAAGCAGGGCAGCAGCCCTGCTATTGATATGATGTTAGTTCTTGGTTTTAACAAGGACCTCTTTTACTGTCCTTGAAACCTCCTTCAGCTGCCATCTCCAACTCAAGCTCTTCGTATGTCTTAGCTGGGAATTGTTTCTTCACAAGAACTCTTGTTGCTTCTATAATCAACACAACGGCAAGGATGAACAAGATGGATGCTATTGTGACGAGCAAGTAGTTCTTTGCAATCCAGTTGTTTCTAATTAAAATCACCAAGGCGGTCAAAGTCACCGAGAACATGAAGACCATCGGTATGACAACGTAGAAAATCTTTTTGCCTTGTCTTGCAAGCCACGCGCTGAGAGAAAGCAATGCCAGTGCGGCAAGAAGTTGGTTCGAACTTCCGAAAATTGGCCAAATCTTTGTGTACCCATAACTCAGAAGTCCCCAGGCTGCGCCTATGGTCAGAATTGTTGCAACATAACGGTTGTTCAGGAAGAATTTTTTCCCAAAGACGGTTTCCATGAGTTCTTGCAGAAGATACCTTCCAAGTCTTGTAGCGGTATCAAGACTGGTCAGAGCGAAAGCGGTGAATGCAAGAATCACGAAGACTCTACCAACTTCGAAAGGAATACCGAAACTTTTCATGAAGGTGGCTACTCCTGTGGCAAAGATAGTTGCAGGTGCACCTTGAGCTTTGGCAACATAAGCAACCGAAATCAGAGCCACGATTGCCACCATTCCTTCAATGAGCATTCCTCCATAGCCAACCAGTTTGGCGTCTGGTTCTTTGTCGATTTGCTTTGCGGAAGTTCCAGAGCTCACCAACGAATGGAATCCAGAGATGGCTCCACAGGCAACGGTGACAAACAAAATCGGAAACAAATACTGCGCACCTGCTGCGGTTGTAACCGTAAAGCCTTTGAACGCCGGAAGTTGAAGATTCGGCCTTGTTATGAACAGTCCCAAGATCGCTCCAACGAGCATCGAGTACAGTAAGAATGAGCTCAGATAATCGCGTGGTTGAAGTAGTAACCAAACTGGTAGAACCGACGCAAGGAAGATGTACACGATCAATATCAAGTACCAAGTTTCCTTTGAAAATGCCATGAAAGGCGCCACATAGCCAACGTAAATTGTCAGTGCCAACAAGGCAACACCTACGATTGTCGATACAGACAACTTAGCCTTGCGGCGGTAAACTAAAAAGCCAAAGAGAACCGCCAGGAAGACATACAACACGGACGAAGTAGCGGCAGCTGGACCGGGTTGAAAACCCGTTGCTTGTGGGTTATAGGCAAACGACGAGGCAACGATATCCGTGAATGCCGCTACAACCAAGACAAGCGCAAACCATGCAAACAAATTGAAGAGAATCTTTGCCCTTTTACCAACATTGTACTGAATAATCTCTCCAACGCTTTTGCCACCATGTCTCAGCGATGAAAACAGAGCGCCAAAATCGTGGACAGCTCCTACGAAGATGCTCCCAAGGACTATCCACAAGTACACTGGCAGCCAACCGAATATCGACGCCTGAATTGGACCAGCTATTGGACCAGCTCCAGCTATCGATGAAAAGTGATGTCCCAAAACAACCTTTGAGTTAGCCGGTACGTAATCCACGCCGTCGTAATTCTTGTGTGCTGGGGTCTGTCTCTTTGGATCCACACCCCATTGTTTTTCAAGGTACCTGGCGTAGAACCTGTACGCCAAGAGGAAAAACACTCCACCCAGCACTATCAACCATAGTGCGTTCATTCCAACACCTCCTCCTTTTTCGATAAGAGCTTCTCAAGAAAATTCTTGAGAATCCCCGCATTATTGCTTTTCAAAATTTTCCCAGATCTTTGTTCCACCACACACAATCTGATCTCACTCCAACCGTGAAGGTAGAATTTGTACGCCCTTTTGTATTTGAATTTCTTGACAAACTTTGCTATAGCTTCATCCATCGCCGGAACGAGCAGGACACAATTGGTGATGGTGGACATGTGATACTCATTTGGTTCGGTGTGACTCTCGTGAAAAGAGATAACCTGGTTCACATAGTCGCTAACAAGTGAAAGGGAGGGTTCTGTGATTTTCTTGACCACAAAATACTCGTGGTTTGTGTACTTGTCGATCACATCTTTTGTAGTTATGAACGTTCTTACCTTTGTGTCGGAGAATTTCCCAAATAGATCGCAAAAAAGATTGTCTACTTTGACATCTAAGTAGATTTCAAAATTCTTGGAAAGAGACTTAGAAAGATTTTGAACAAAGTTCTTCTCATCAACCATACTTGTTCAGCGTACGAACAGGTAATTCGCTTTTTTAACTTGTTACCGTGTTCATCTTGTCACTAATTTTAACGAACAGACTCAAATTTGTCAAGTAAACGAAAGGAAAGTTCCAAAACTATAACACGAATCAAAGATCTTTGAATCGCCGCAGAGGTTCATCAACGCTTTGTCGACTTTCTGACTAGCAGGATTGTAGCGGTCAAAAAAGCAAAACTCGTGAGGGCTATTGCTGGACCAGGCGGCAAATCGAAGTGATAAGCGATGACGAAACCCAAAAATGAGTTTACAGTTGAAAACATCAAGGAGTTGAAGATTATTCCCTTCAAGTTCTTTGAGATTGACTTTGCAAAGACCCCAGGCATCACAATGTAGGTTCCCATGAGAATTATTCCAGAGACCTTTACAGCGGCAACTACCGCCAGCGATACAAGAAGCATGATCAACAGGCTAAGCAATTTTACGTTTATTCCGTAAAACTGTGCGGATTTTTCGTCAGCAACATAGTACACCAAGTCTCTCCAAAAAAACAAATAGAAAACCATCGCAGAAAGAACAATGACAGTGACAAAAACTATGTCACTACTGCTTACCAGTAGCACGTTGCCAAACAAATAGCTCGATAGGTCAACGGTGTAACTTTCACTTTTGGACAGTAGAACAACTCCAAAAGCCATGAAAACCGGAAGAAGTGTTCCAATGGTACTGCTCTCGGAGAATTTGGCTTTTCTTGAAAAATACCACACGAATATCGCAAAGAACATGCTGCTGAGAGTTGCAAGTGTTATTGCGCCAAAGGAAAGAACTGACGCAATCGCCAGGCCCGCAAAAGTGGCATGCGCAACGCCGTCGCCTATGAATTCCATTCTGCGATAAACAACTATTGGAGATATAAGAGCCGCGAGAATCGAGACCAAGACTGTCCCAACAAGGGCAGTTCTAAGAAATTCATAGGACAGAAAATCCGCCAACATGCAACTCACCTTCGATGTTCAACTTCGTAATGACTTTCTGAGCGTATCCAAATGTCAAACTGCCCAAAGAGTTCTTTCAATTTTTCCGGACTTATCTTTTCAGTCGGGCCATGACAATGCAATGTCTTGTTCAGGCACATCACCGTACGGCATTCTTTGAAGACCAATCCTATGTCGTGGCTAACCATTACCACCGTCAAATTTCTTTCCCTTCTCAAGTCGGAGAGCAACTCATAAAAGCTGCTCTTACCCATTTCGTCGACACCAGAATCCGGTTCATCCAGCAAAAGTATATCGGCATCGGAAAGCAATGCCCTTGCAAGGGATAATCTTTGAAGTTCCCCCCCAGAGAGGTTGCCAACGAGGAAACTGACTTTCTCAGCAAGCCCCACCCTTTCCAAGATCTCAACAGCCCTTAACCTCAGTTCCTTTGAAAGCTTTCTGTGTTTTACGTACAGAGGAAGTGAAACATAGGTTAACACATCGATGGGAAATTCTCTGTTGACAGTGTTGAGCTGTGGTTGATAACCTATTGTCCCGTTGACCTCCACCTCGCCGGAGTAATCAGTTATTTCACCGATGATAACCTTCAAGAGTGTGGTCTTTCCTGCTCCGTTTGGTCCTATTATTCCAACAAATTCACCTTCTCTTACATCGAAAGAAACGTTTTTTAAAGCGTAGTATTCCCCAAATCGGACTGACAGGTCTTTGACTCTTATCTTAACCATGGTTTTTACCTCGGCTGTGTTGCTTCATGAAATGCTTTAAGAAGATTTTCATAATACTCAGTGGTGTTTTTTGCATCAACCCCCAAGTGGTCTATGACAACTACTTTGCGCTGTAGTTCTCTGGCTATTGGTTCAAGCAACTTCACGTTGAATTGCTTTTCAGCGAATATGCCCAAAAGTTTTCCCTCTCTTGCCTTGTTCACAATTTCTTTAACCTTTTTCGCACTTGGTTCTTTTCCGTGCCCTTCTTCTAACGCCAGCGTTTTTATTCCGTACAAGTCAGTCAAGTAGACAGTGGAAGGATGAGTTATCACCAGAACACCGTTTTCGAAATTTCGCAGCAGTTGATCAAATTGTAAATGAATTTCCTCCAAAGCTCTGAGAAGTTCTGACGCATTTTTTCGATAAACCTCCCTGTTCTGTGGGTCCTTCTGAGATAGCACCTCTAACATGCCAGGGATGACAAAGTCTTTGACGAGCTTCGGAGAAATCCAAATGTGTGGGTTGAGTTTTTCGTTTTCGTGGTTATCTTCGTGCTGCAAAGCGTTTTCCAGAAGAAGGTTGCTTGGTACAAATTCGCTGACATAAACTACGTTTTGGTAATCCCCAAGGTAAGGTTCCAGATCAAGCCCATTAGCGAACACAAGATCAGCGGTGCTGAGTTTTTTAATGTCTGAAAAGGACGGTGAGAAGACGTGCGGATTGGTATTTGGTTTGATCAAAAGATGTATCTCGGAGTTGGTGCCGACAGCTAAGTCTTTTAGGATCAGATAGTAGGGATTTATCGTTGCCAGTAGATTCAAAGCGAAAAGCCCCGAGGTAATAGATGTGATCATCAAAAACATGGCTGTTTTTTTCACATCTTTCCCTCCTTCCGCAAGCATTCCTTGCAGATACCTTGGTAGATAACCATGTGGTCGAAAACCTTTCCTGCCGTCAATTTCTCCACGTCGGAGTTCTGGATTTGGCAAGATCTGATCGGCGTTATTTCACCACACGAGTTGCAAACAAAGTAGTGAGCGTGTTTGTTCGTGGAGTAATAGTAGCTAAAGCCACGAAACTGGAAGGATTTCACCAAACTTTCTTTTTCAAGGATGCTCATGTTCCTGTAGATGGTCGGCACAGGTATTTCAGTGATCTTCGAGATCTGGTAAACGTTCATTGGAAGATCGGAGTTTGCAAGAGCTTCAAGAATCGCCGCGGCGCTTTTTGTAAGATGCCTTTCCGAATGTTTCATGATCGACTTCCTCTCCAACAATAATAATTATCATAATCATTATCATTGTACAGCACAATGAAAGTTCTGTCAAGAAAGAAAATGGAAATCCGAATCAACGGGACATTGGGATGTCCCGTTCTGGAAAGGATTAAACCACGGCTCAAACAGGGGTTTTCATCCTGTTTGACTTCAGAAGGCCTTTTTTAAATCCATACTCGATGGTCGCCTGTCTCAGTCTCTGAACTCCTTCAATGATCTTTCCTTCCGGAGGAAGACAAAACGAAAGCCTCATGGATGAACTCGGTTGGCCGTCTACCATGAAGAGCTGACCAGGTACATAAAAGACACTTTTTTCTTTGGCGACATGGAGCATTTCCATCGTATCGAAACCCTCGGGCAGAGTAAGCCATATGAACAAACCACCTTCTGGCTTGACCCATTTCGCACCGGGTATATCGGAGAATTGGTTCTCGAGCGCCCCAAGCATCACATCTCTTTTTCTCTTGTAAAGTTGCACCGCCGTTTTAAGCTGACTAAGCAAGTCGTATCTCTGAAGATATCGAGCAGCTATTCTCTGGTTCAAACTTGGGCTGCAAAGGTCTACTATCTGCTTGGCGTCAACAAACTTTTCAACAATCTGCCTTGGCCCGACGACAGTCCCTATCCGCAAACCGGGGGTCAGGACTTTGCTGAACGTGTTGAGCAGTAAAACTCTCTCACAGCCGGCGAGTGAGAACAAACTTGGAAGGTATTCGCCTTCGAATCTGAGCAGTCCGTAAGGATCATCTTCCAGGATCAGCAGATCATACTTTGTTGCAATTTCCGCAAGTCGTTTTCTTTTATCGAGTGACAGAGTAACACCCGCAGGGTTGTGACAGTTTGGAACGGTGTAGATGAATTTTACTTTTCTGATCTTACCCTCTTCATCCAGTTTGCGGAGTACAGCCTCAAGTACGTCGATGTTCATTCCATCATCCTCAAGAGGTATTCCAATGATTTGTGGGGAAGACATTTTGAACGAAGCGAAAGCCACAAAGTAAACAGGATTTTCTACTATGCATATACTCTCTTCATCCAACAAGACACGCGATACAAGATCGAGAGCCTGCTGCGAGCCATTTGTAAACAGGATATTCTCGCGCTCCAGATTCTCTATGCCATAAACCTGCTTGAGAAACTTGATCATCTGCTCACCAAGCAACGGGTCTCCTTCGGTGCTGTTGTATTGGAGAGTATAGTAATACTCGTTCTCGATTACTTCTCTTGCTATCTCGGCAAGTTCTTTTCGCGGAAAGGTCTCAGGATCAGGAACTCCCCCACCAAAAGATATTGCACCTGGAACGGCGGCGAATTTCAGAAGTTCTTTAACAATGGAAAAGTTCAGATTTCTACCAAACGCTGAATACAGTTCTCTGTAATCCACATGCATTCCCCCTTTTCAAGGTCGGCAGAATTGTATTGCGTGAATTATAACACGGCAAACTGCGATGTATTTTTACGATTTTGTGTCTGCTGATTTATCGCATGGTTCCATAGTTTTCGTTTTGCCAGTAATCATATTGATATACTCTTTTTCATTCTCCTGTCGCCATATTGTCAATAAAACTTAATAACATGTCTTCAGGTGATGCTGGTATAATTTCATCAAACCAGTTGGGGGTGTACCATGAGTAAGTTGGCTTTTGTCAACAAAAGAGGATTTTCAATCGCAATTAATATAAGGCGCGCGAAGGGCCGGTGGGTGCAAGAAGGCACCTAGGTCCTTCGTTGCCTTTTTGCATCCAGCGGCCATATCGAAAGATATGGCCGCTTTTTTTATACCGTAACGAACTTTGGAGGTGGATTTATGGGTGAAAAACTGGTTCTTGCCTACAGTGGAGGATTGGATACTTCGGTGATCTTGAGATGGTTGGTCGAGAAAGGCTTTGAGGTCGTTGCTTACGTTGCAGATGTTGGTCAAAAGGATGACTTTGAGTACATAAAACAAAAAGCAATTGCCACTGGGGCGTCAAAAGTCTACGTCGAAGACCTAAAGGAGGAATTCGTGACAGATTATATTTTCGTCGCACTGATGGGTAATGCGATGTACGAAAGCAGATACCTTCTTGGCACATCCCTTGCCAGACCATTGATTGCAAAAAAGCAAGTTGAAATAGCCCAAAAGGAAGGAGCAAAGTACGTTGCACACGGTGCAACGGGAAAAGGAAACGATCAGGTCAGATTTGAATTGACATACGCCGCACTTGATCCTACCTTGAAGGTTATTTCTCCCTGGAAAGATCCTGAGTTTCTCAGCAAGTTCAAAGGCAGAACAGATCTGCTCAACTACGCAAGAGAAAAAGGGATACCCGTTAAAGCAACTGTTGAGAAACCCTACAGCGAAGATGAAAACTTGATGCATATCTCCCATGAAGCCGGAAAACTTGAAGACCCAGCCTACACGCCAGAGGAAGCCATTTTCAGCAGAACTGTCTCGCCTAAGGATGCTCCGGATGAGGAAACGCTTTTGCAGATTCATTTTAAAGACGGCATACCGATTAAGGTGGTAAACCTCAAAGATGGTACTGAGAAGACAAAACCGTATGAGCTTTTCTGCTATCTCAACGAAATCGGTTCCAAAAATGGTACTGAGAAGACAAAACCGTATGAGCTTTTCTGCTATCTCAACGAAATCGGTTCCAAAAATGGTGTCGGCAGAGTTGACATGGTGGAAAACAGGTTCATAGGTATCAAATCAAGGGGAGTTTATGAAACACCAGGTGCAACGATACTCTGGATTGCACATCGCGATCTTGAAGGAATAGCCATGGACAAAGAGGTTATGCATCTGAGGGACATGCTTGCGCCTAAGTTTGCCGAATTGATTTACAACGGTTTTTGGTTTTCTCCTGAAATGGACTTTCTTTTGGCTGCTTTTAAGAAAGCCCAGGAATTCATCGACGGGTGGGTTGTTGTGAAGATATACAAAGGCAACGTGTGGTCCGTGGCAAGATACTCACCAACGTCGTTGTACGATCAAGATCTTTCAAGTATGGATGTGGAAGGTGGTTTCAACGCTTTGGATTCGAAAGGTTTTATAAACATCCACTCTATACGCCTAAAGGCTCACAACATTGTCTTGGGATCCAAAAATCCCTTTGCCTGGAGAAAGGGGTTAACCAATGTCTGAGAAGCTTTGGGACAAAGGATACAACCTAAACAAAGCGATCGAAGAATTCACCGTAGCAGAAGATTACATTCTGGATATGAAGTTGATCAAATATGACGTAAAAGCAAGTATTGCTCACGCAAAGATGTTGCAGAGCAAAGGCTATTTAACAAACGAAGAATTTGTGGCGATAAAGAATACACTCGAAAAGGTCTTGAAATTGGTGGAGTCTGGAAATTTCGAGATAAAGAGGGAAGAAGAAGATTGCCACACTGCCATTGAGAACTTTCTTGTTGCAGAGATTGGCGAAGCTGGTAAGAAGATTCACACCGCCAGATCCAGGAACGATCAAGTTCTCACTGCTTTAAGACTTTACCAGAAGGATGAGTTAAAACAAATCAAGAGTTTGGTTGAAAAGTTGCAAAAAAGCTTGGAAATTTTTGGAGAAAAGTATTCGCATGTGAATTTCGCAGGTTTCACGCACACCAGAAAAGCTATGCCGACGGATTTTAAAACCTTTGCACAAGCCTTTGTGGATGCCCTCCAGGATGATCTGTATCTGACTGAAGCAGTTTACCAGATAATCGACCAATCACCACTTGGGACTGGTGCGGGTTATGGT